>Ga0206101_1000184_pt1 | contig 14244 bp, 11 predicted proteins | sample 1B0metagenome_FD_148613 | JGI IMG/M metagenome (GOLD analysis project Ga0206101, IMG submission 148613) | Enriched microbial communities from leaf-cutter ant dump, University of Wisconsin, Madison, United States - 1B0 | ecosystem: Environmental > Terrestrial > Nest > Insects nest > Nest dump... | reverse complement strand
TCCCCTGGCATTGGTATAGTTGAAAACAGAGACCTGCCCTTCAAACTGGAAAATGGAAGCATACACATTCGGCTTGCTGGCCAGGACGCTCGCGTCGTTGACGAGGTAGCGGGTAGGAAAATTATCGGTGCCGTCCGCCACCACATCATATTGGCTGATGATATCCAGCGCATTCTCCGAAGTGAGCCGGGTATTGTGGGTGATGATGCTGATATATGGGTTCAGGCTTTCCAGCCGCTTTCTGGCAGCCTCCGTCTTGAGCGTGCCGACGTCCTCCGCGCCGAACAGCACCTGTCGCTGCAGGTTGCTGTCGTCCACCACGTCGAAGTCAATAAGCCCGATCGTGCCCACGCCTGCCGCCGCCAGGTACAGCAGCGCCGGACTACCCAGTCCGCCGGCGCCGACGATCAGCACCTTTGCCGCCTTCAGCTTTTTCTGCGCCTCCAGCCCGAAGCCGGGAATGATGATGTGACGGTCGTAACGCGCGTACTCCTCTTTTGAAAAGGAAACACCCTCCGCCCCGCTCCCGCCCGCGATCGCCGGGATGATGCTGACGACGGAATCGGCGCCGAGGGGCGTGTCTTCCTGCTGCAGGTTGCGGATGTCTTCGTCGCCTACAAAGATGTTGATAAACCCGCGCACCTGTCCCTGCTCGTCGAGCAGGTTTTTCTTCAGGTCGGGGAAGTTGAAGACCAGGTCTGCGATGCTTTCCTTTACGGTATTGCCTGCCACGGCAATACGTGATTGCTGGCTGGTGAATTTCCTGAGTGGTGTCGGAATGATAATGGTTGCCATTTTCCTGTTTTTAAATTGAATGAATGGTATCTGTGGTTAAAACTTTTTCTTCTTCAAACCGGAACGCATCATTGAGCCGCCAGGAGCGCAGCGCCACATACTCCTGCGCCCGCACGGCGATGATGACATAAGAGAAGAACGGCTGCGCCGCCACCCGGTCGTGCTCGCTGGGCACCGCCGGGTGGTTGGGATGCGAATGGTACACGCCCAGCAGGGTCACGCCTTTCTCTTCCGCATACCGCTCGGCCTTCAGGTAATCCGCCGGCGTGATCTCGAACCGCCTGCGCTTGTCGCCTTCCTTTGCATTGCTGACAGCGACGGCGTCTGCAATCACCCGTACATCGCCAGCTTCCGCGCCGAACAAAAAGCCGCAGCATTCGTCGGGGAAAGTAGACAGCGCGTCTGCTATTATCTGCGCTCTTACCGGATCGTCTATGCGTATCATGATGGTATAATTTGGCGTACGACTTCACTGTACCGGTCGGCATTATCGGGCAGCACGGTAACGACCGTCCCTGTGTCTATGCTGTCGGCCACCTGTATGGCCCCGGCGATATTGGCGGCCGACGAAGGGCTGAGCAGCAGGCCTTCCGCCCGGTACACTTTCTCCAGCACCTCATACGCCGCGGATGTCGGTATCGCGATATCCCGGTCGGCGACGGAGGCGTCGTAGATCTTCGGCACGATGGCCGTTTCCAGGTGCTTCCAGCCTTCCAGTCCGTGCAGCGGCAGGTCGGGCTGCAGCGAAATGGCCTGGATAAGGGGATTTATTTCCTTCAGTCTCCTCGCAGTGCCTGTGAACGTGCCCGTGGTGCCCAGTCCCGCTACGAAATGGCTGGCATCCGGCGCGGCCCTGATGATCTCTTCTGCGGTGCCGTAATAATGCGCTTTCCAGTTCTGCTCATTGGTGTACTGGCTGGCGTAGAAATATTTTCCGGGATACCGCAGCGCCAGGTCCGCCGCCACTTCCTGCGCCTCGTCGGTGCCGCCGAACTTTGAAGTGTAGATGATCTGCGCGCCCAGCGCTTCCAGTGTCTCCTTGCGTTCTTTGGTAGCATTCTCAGGCAGGCACAAGGCAACGGGTATCCCCAGCTCCCTGCCGATGGCGGCGTAAGCGATCCCGGTATTGCCGCTCGTGGCGTCCAGCAGGGTGATATGTTCGTCCAGCATTCCCTGCAGGACCGCGTGCCGGATGATATAGAAAGCCGCACGCGCCTTGATGCTGCCCGAAAGCTGCTCCCATTCTGCCTTGGCATAGATCCGCACATATTCGTTCCGGTGCAGGCCGCGGACCGGTATAAGGCGGGTGTTGCCGATCTTCCGCCCGGTCGCCCGGAGCCCGGCTTCCAGCTTTTTACTGATGTTTATTCCTGTTGTCATGGTTGTTTCTGTACATTCTTCCTGCTGAAAAAACGGAATTAAAAAAGGGCCTTACGCTGTGTGGTAAAGCCCTTTTCACGAAAGATAACTTTATGATCAGACACAGCGATGTCGCGTCGTACGCTTCATACAACAACATGCCATACAACAACACACCGCCATGACGCCGGTCCCGTGGTGCCTGTTTGCTGATGCTGTGCTGATAAATGCCTGTTTCATTTTTCTTTATAACTGCTCTTAACGAAAAACTCCCCCGGTGGTGTACCGGGGGAGTCCTGATTTTTTATGGCCGTTCTTTTATACTACGCTATCCGATACAATAGCGTTCAGCCGGCAACGGCATACAACAACAGCCCGGCATTACCGGTGTGCTGTGAGCGCTATTATATGAGATGTTGGTGATCATTCTACCTTTCATCCGCATGAACGGATGCGCTGCAAATGTAGCACTTATTTTTTTCCGACAAAAAAAATTGCCCGCCTTACGGGAGTTACACTGGAGTTTATCGCTACGGTGAAACAGAAGTGTAGCCTGCCCGCGTGATTACTGGTAAGGCCATTCCCCGTTCCTCTTTGCCTTGACAAAATAAACCAGGCTGCCCAGCGCAATGACGACCAGTCCGGACACTACCATCGTGACGCCCGTGGAAAGCAGCACGCCCAGCCAGAGCAGTATCGCCACATAAACCGGTACCGGGAACAAAGGCATCTTATAAGGGAAAGCGCCTGCCTCCCTGCGTCGCCGCAACAGCAGCAGCCCGGCAGCCTGGCCGATGAACTGGATGATGATGCGCATCGCCAGGATCGCGGAGATCACGTCTTTGAGCTTGAACAGCAGGCTGAATACAAAAGCCACCGCCCCCAGCGCCAGCAGCGAGATATGCGGGAAGCCGCGCGTGGGGTGCAGCCGCCCGAAGACCTCCAGGAAGGCGCCGTCGCGCGCGGCGGCATACGGGATGCGGCTGTAGCCGAGCGTGGCCGAGAATACCGATGCGAACGCCACCCACAGGATCAGGCAGGTCAGCACCGTGGCCGCCGCCGGCCCCGCCAGCCGCTGCATGAACAGGCTCAGCACAAACTCGCTGTCCTTCGCCTCCTGCCACGGCACCACGCTCGCCACGCTGATGTTCATACCCAGGTACAGCACCGCAATGCCCGCGATGGACAGGAACATGCTCCGCGGGATGTTCTTCGCCGGGTCGCGGATCTCGGCGCCGAGGTGGCAGATGTTGTAATAGCCCAGGTAGCTGTACACCGACTTCACACTGGCAAACCCCAGCGCCGTGACCAGCCCGAAGTTCAGCTCCAGCCCGTCGTTGATATGCCGCAGCGGCTCCGGGAAATGCCCGTGCGCGATACCACCGCCGATGATCCAGGCCATCGTCGCCAGCACGCCCGCCCACAGCAGCACGCTGATCTTTCCTATCGTTTTGATATTCCGGTACAGCAGCACCACGATCAGCACCACCACCCCGCCGCTCACTATTTTGGCGGTGACCGGCGTCAGCGGCACCAGGTAAGAGAAATACGCCGCGAAGCCGATCGCTGCCGACGCGATCACCAGCGGCGCCTGGATCATCGTCTGCCAGACGAACAGGAAGCTCATATACCTGCCTGCGCCGTTCCTGCCGTACGCTTCACGCAGGAAATTATAAGAGCCGCCGGCCTCGGGAAACGCCGCGCCCAGCTCGCTCCATACCATCGCATCCACGAAGGAGAGCACCGCCCCCAGCACCCAGGCATACAAAAACCACGGCCCGTTCATAATGCCGATCACCATCGGCAGGGTGATGAACGGCCCGATGCCGACCATGTCTATCATGTTGATAGCCGTGGCCTGTCCCAGCCCGAGATGGCGTTGCAGTTTGGTGGTTCCCATGTCAGCGATGACAATGTTAATGCGTAAAGTTGGTTTTTTTATCTACCTGTTAAAATCCTGTAAAACCCACCCTTCCCCGCTGCTGTTCCGTACATCCTGCAGAAATTATTATACTTTTGACCCTTATTCTTCATTACACGCTATGCGACTTGCATTCTGGAAAAAGAAAGAAAACCCGGAAAAGCCCAAAAAGAAAAAGCCGGTATGGCGCGAATGGCTCGATGCCGGCATCTTCGCCGTCGTCGCCGCCACGCTGATACGCACCTTCCTCGTGGAAGCCTATACCATCCCCACGCCTTCGATGGAAGGCAGCATGCTGGTCAACGACTTCCTCTTCGTCAGCAAGGTAGCCTACGGCCCGCGCCCGCCGATGACGCCGCTGGCCGTGCCGCTGGTGCACAACACCTTCCTCGGCGGCAGGTCGTACTCCGAAGCCGTGCAGTGGAAATACCACCGCTGGCCGGGATTCAGCAAGGTGCACCGCTATGATGTCGTGGTGTTCAACTATCCCAACGGGGACACGGTCATGGCCGACAAGCCGGAAGCCGATTATTACATCGCCTGCATGCAGGAAGGCAGGGCCAGCATCCTGGCGCAGCACGAGATCATCACCCGCCCGGTGGACAAGAAGGAAAACTATATCAAGCGCTGCATGGCGCTGCCGGGAGACAAGCTCGAGGTGAGGGACGGCGTCGTCTATGTGAACGACCGGCCGGCAAAGGTGTTCCCGCATGCGAAGATGTTTTACAAGGTGGTGATGAGCATCCCCGCCTTCAGCGAAGATTTCATGAAGGACAACGGCATCGAGTACATGGGGCAGGATATGCACCGCAACCAGATCTACAACATCCCGAACGACAAGGTAGCGCTGGTACGCCAGGTCGGCGGCGTGCAGTCGGTGACGCCGTTCGTATTTGCCAAAGGCGATATCAGCGTGGACGTCGGCTTCCCGCTGGATCCCGTGCATTTCCGCTGGAACCGCGACAACTACGGCCCGATCGTTATCCCCCGGCACGGCGCCACGGTAACGCTGACGCCGGAGAACATTGCGCTGTACCGCCGCGTCATCGCCAACTATGAAGGCAACAAGCTCGAGGAACGCGACGGGAAATTTATCATCAACGACCAGCCCGCGACGACCTATACGTTCCGCATGGACTATTACTGGATGATGGGCGACAACCGCCACAACTCCGCCGACTCGCGCTACTGGGGCTTTGTCCCGGAAGATCACATTGTCGGCAAGGCCTGGTTCGTATGGCTGAGCTACGGCCGCAACATCACCGATCTCCGCTGGGGACGCCTCTTCCGCAGCATCCATACCCTGGAGCAGTAAATATGCTCTGGCCTTATCTTTCTAACTAAGCCCTGCGCATCGTGTCTCCGGGACAAGAGGCGGGACCGGGAATTGCCGGGTGACTTCAGGACATGAGAGAAACCTCCGGGCAGGCCGGTCAGGTGAGTGAGCGCCGGGAATTGACCGGGCTACTTCAGTATGCTCTGGAGCTGCGCATCCAGCGCCGGCCCGCGCAGGTTGCTGGCGATGATCCTGCCGTCCGGGTCAATGAGGAAATTGGCGGGGATGGATTCCACCTGGTAGATCCGCGCCGCCGCCGACGACCACCCCTGCAGGTCGCTGACATGCGTCCACGTGAGGCCATCGTCTTTGATGGCCTTTTCCCAGGCTTCCTTTTTCTCGTCCAGCGAGACGCCGAGGACGGTGAAATTTTTATCCTTGAACTTGCGGTACGCCGCCACGACGTTGGGATTTTCCGCGCGGCACGGCGCGCACCAGGATGCCCAGAAGTCGAGCAGCACATATTTACCCTTGAAAGAAGAAAGGCTCACCTCTTGTCCGTCCGGCGTAGGCAGGGTGAAGTCGGGTGCGGCGGGGTCCTGTGCGTTGCCTTCGCCCTGCAGCTGCTGCGCCTGCGCTTCCTGCTGCGCCAGCAGGCGGCTCCACTTCTCCGTGAAATCCCGCGCCAGCCGCGCATCCGCAAAACGGCGGTGCAGGCTCTGCGTGAACGTCTGCAGGTACACCCGCTCCGCGGAAGGGTTCAGGATCTGCACGGCAAACAGCGCATTCGGCAGGTCCGACGTGGTGTCCGCATAATGCTCTATGTAGCGGGTAAGCTGGAAGTTGATATCCTTCATGTCGTCATTTGCCTTCGCCAGCATGCTGTCGCTGCCGCGCTCCTGCAGCGTGCGGATGACGCCGGAAATGGTGTTGATATCGCGCACATACTCCCGCACCGTCCGCAGGAAATGCTGCAGGCTCACCGAGGCGGGAGAGCCCGCCACCCGGTAGTCATACAGCGACCCCCAGTCGCCCGTGACCTTCAGGTTGCCCTTGCCGGCGGAAAGAATGATATACTGGTTGTCGCGGAAGCTCAGCCGGTACAGCCCCGGCTCCGGCGCCACGCCCGAAAGCTCGAACGCGCCCTTGTCGTCGCTGCGCACAGAGTCTATAATTGTGATCTCGTGGACGCCCAGCTCTTCCAGCAGCACGGTCTGCTGCGGCATGTTGCTGATCTCCCCGGCGATGGTGAACCTGCTTTCATTCCGGGAACACCCCGCCAGCACAATAACAATAAGAAACAGTAGGTGTGGTAAAGGTTTCAAGTTCATCAGCACAGCCGCATTTTAGCTGCAAACCTAATCAATTATTTGCCTCACCGGGGACGCCCCGCCGGGTGCCGGGTAATTTTAACAGATTGCTATTGAATTTTTGACTTTTGGAATTCCTATCCTTACCTTTGCGCAAATTTTCTCAAATCATTCTCTTTTATATAACTGAGCCGTATGCCCAACACTGGTAAAATAAAACAGATCATCGGTCCTGTCGTGGACGTGCATTTTACAGCAGATAACAAGCTTCCCGAGATCTATAACGCGCTGGAAATAACCCGCGATAACGGCGACAAGCTGGTGCTGGAAGTACAGCAGCATCTGGGCGAGGACAGCGTCCGCTGCGTGGCCATGGACGGTACCGAAGGGCTGGTGCGCGGCATGGAGGTAAGGGATACGGGCAAGGCCATCGCCATGCCTGTGGGCGAGCAGATCAACGGGCGCCTGTTCAACGTGACGGGCGACGCTATTGACGGGCTGCCGGCGCCGGACAAGACGAAAGGCCGTCCCATCCACGCGAAGCCGCCGAAGTTCGAAGAGCTGAGCACGTCTGCGGAAGTGCTGTTTACCGGTATCAAGGTAATTGACCTGATCGAGCCCTATGCAAAAGGCGGCAAGATCGGGCTGTTCGGCGGCGCCGGCGTGGGCAAGACGGTGCTGATCCAGGAGCTGATCAACAATATCGCCAAAGGCCACGGCGGCCTGTCCGTGTTCGCCGGCGTGGGCGAGCGTACCCGCGAAGGGAATGACCTGATGCGCGAGATGATCGAAGCGGGCATCGTGAAATACGGCGAGAAATTCAAGCACAGCATGGAAGAAGGCGGCTGGGACCTCAGCTCCGTGAACCTCGACGAGCTGAAAGAATCCAAGGCCACCTTCGTATTCGGACAGATGAATGAACCGCCCGGCGCACGTGCGCGCGTGGCGCTGTCGGGGCTGACGCTGGCGGAATATTTCCGCGACGGCGACGGCGCAGGCAAGGGGAAGGACATCCTGTTCTTCGTGGATAACATCTTCCGCTTCACCCAGGCGGGCTCCGAAGTGTCGGCGCTGCTGGGACGTATGCCTTCAGCCGTGGGCTACCAGCCGACGCTGGCAACGGAGATGGGGCTGATGCAGGAACGCATCACCTCTACGAAAAACGGCTCCATCACCTCCGTGCAGGCCGTGTACGTGCCCGCGGATGACCTTACCGATCCCGCGCCGGCCACCACGTTCGCGCACCTTGACGCCACGACGGTGCTGAGCCGAAAGATCGCCGACCTCGGTATCTACCCGGCTGTGGACCCGCTGGATTCAACATCGCGTATCCTGACCCCCGCGATCGTCGGCGAGGAGCACTACAACTGCGCCAACCGCGTGAAGCTGATCCTGCAGCGGTACAAGGAGCTGCAGGACATCATCGCCATCCTCGGCATGGACGAGCTGAGCGAGGACGACAAGCTGACCGTGTCGCGCGCGCGCAAGGTGCAGCGCTTCCTGTCGCAGCCGTTCCACGTGGCCGAGCAGTTCACCGGCCTCAAAGGCGTGCTGGTGCCGATCGAAGAGACCATCCGCGGCTTCAACATGATCATGGACGGCGAAGTGGACGAATACCCCGAAGCGGCCTTTAACCTCGTCGGCAGCATTGACGATGCGATCGCCAAAGGCAAGAAACTGATGGAGCAGGCCAAGAACTAATCTGAGACTATGCAGTTGGAAATATTATCTCCCGAGCACCGGATATACAGCGGAAACGTCTACGGCATCCAGCTGCCCGGCATCGAAGGCTCTTTCGAGATCCTCGAGCACCATGCGCCCATGATCGCCTCGCTGGGCAGGGGAAAGATGAAGATCATCAAGGACAGGAACCAGACGGAGCTGTACGAGATCTCCGCCGGCTTCGTGGAAGTGTCCGGCAACAAGGCCACCGTGCTGATCGAAGGCGCGACGGCGCTGGAATAGACGAAACAAAGATTTTATCGCAGTAGAGAAGGGATTGCCTCATGCAGGTAATCCCTTATTTGCATACATTAGCGTCCTGTACGACAGCGGAACTTGAACCTGCCATTCTTCATAGCGCGACGATACCTGCTCCGGCAGAAGGGTACCTTCTCCTCCTTTATCACCCGGCTGGCGATCGTGGCCACAGCCCTGAGCGTGGCGGTGATGATCATCGCCATGGGCATCATCACCGGCTTCCAGCAGCGCATCCGCGAAAAGCTGTTCAGCTTCTGGGGACATGTGCACATCGTGCCGCACAATACCAACCCCGCCAATCTTATTTCCGCCAGTCCCATCGCCATAGATACGCAGCTGATGCAGCACGTGAGCCGTATGCCGCACGTCCTGCAGGTGGCGCCTTTTGCGCTGCGCCCCGCTATCGTGCATGCGAACGGGCAGATGGAAGGCGTGCGGCTGAAGGGTATCCGGCCGGATTACCGGTTCAGCAAGGGCATCAGCTTCACCGGCGGCACGCTCGACTTCTCCGACACCGCCTATGCGCGGCAGATCCTGATGTCGCAGGCAATGGCGAACCGCCTGCGGGTGAACGCGGGCGACAAGGTGCTGCTCTACTTCCTCGAGCCGGGCGCGCGCTTCCCGCGGGTGCGGAAGCTGGAGGTGGCGGGGCTGTTCCATACCGGCATGGACGAGGTGGATCATTACTTCGGCGTCTGCGACCTCCGCCTGCTGCAGCGCGTCAACAGCTGGAGCGCCGGCGATATCAACGGCTACCAGGTGGAGCTCGACGATCCCTTCCTCGCCGATACCATGGCGCTGACCATCTACGACCGGTACATCACGCCGCCGCTGTACACGGAATCCATCAATGTCATTTACCAGAACATCTTCGACTGGCTCCGCATGCAGCATATCAACGTGCGCATCCTGATCGTCATCATGTCCGTCGTCGCGGTCATCAACCTCTCCGCGGCGCTGCTGATCCTGATCGTGGACCGTGCGCGCATGGTGGCGCTGCTGAAGACGCTGGGCATGCCTTTCCAGGGCATCCGTATGATCTTCATCGCGCTGGCCGGCCTGATCGGCCTCACCGGCGTGGCGGCGGGCACGGCGCTGAGCCTCGGGCTGGCGTGGCTGCAGCAGCAATACGGGTTCCTGAAGCTGCCGGAGTCTACTTATTACATGGACCGCGTGCCGGTGGAGATCGTCTGGTGGCATGTGGCGCTGATTGATATAGCATCGCTGGCGCTGTGCGTATTTTGTATGTGGCTGCCGACATTGTATATTCGCCGGATACGGCCGGCACGCACGCTGCAGTTCCAGTGATCCCGCCTGTTATTTTCTAAAGAAAAAAATTGACCCCCGTGCAACTATACAGAGCCATCTGCCGACAGGAGACCGACCTGCCCGTATTCATGCAGGACTGGTGGCTGGACGCCGTTTGCGACAGGTGGGAGGTGGCCATTGCGATGAAAGGGCAGAACGTCACGGGTGTCTGGCCTTATGCCGTGCAGCAGCGCATACGCATCCCGATGCTGCTGACGCCGAAGCTGACGCCCTACCTGGGGCCGCATGTGTTCTTCCCCGACGACATCCGCGAGAGCAACCGCGACAGCTTCGAGCACGAGACCATCACCACGCTGCTCGACCAGCTCCCCGACCCGGAGGTATGGACGCTGGCGCTGCCGCCGGGGCTGAAGCAGGCAGGGCTGTTCCGCTTCTTCGACCTGCAGACGGAAGTGCGGCAGACATTCCTCATAGACCTCACACAGGAGGAAACGGAGCTGTACGCCAACCTCAAAGAGCCGCTGCGCCGTAACATCCGCGCGGCAGAAAAAGAGATCACGATCACGGAAGAACCCGGCTGCCTCGCGCTGCTGCACGACTACCAGAAGGTGACCCTCGAGGACAAAGGCCGCATCCAGCACCACAGCTTCGCCGACCTGCAGCGGCTCTACGACGCCTGCCGCCGGCACGACAGCGGCGCGCTCTGGGTGGCAAGGTCGGCCGAAGGACAGATACTGGGCATCATACTCCACGTCTGGGACAATGTACGCAGCTACTATCTCATGGGCGCCAAGAACCCTGCCGCCGCCGACTACCGCGCCATGTCCGCCCTCCTCTGGCACGCTATCAGGGAAGCAAAACGCCGCGGCCACCGCCTCTTCGACCTGGAAGGCAGCATGGACCCCGGCGTAGAACGCTTCTTCCGCAACTTCGGCGCCAGAAGAGAGCTGTACCTGGTATTACGACGGAATCATAGCTGGATATGGAAGCTGCTGAAACGTTGATAGTTATGAGATATGGGATATGAAGTATGAATTATGGATTTTAAATTTCTACTTCATAATTCATGCGACATAGCTCAATCTTATATAAAACAACTCAATTTCCAATGCTTTCCACTTGCTACTCACCACAATCACATTATAACTTATAATAATTTTTTTGTTTCAAACATTATAATTTACGCACATTTGTATATGAAGAATTATATACAATAACTCACCCCTTCAATATATTTAATTTATAATCCGAGACTTATATCCTAAAACCTATATGAAATAACTAAAACACTAAATATTTCTAACTTACAACTCTAACTTATATCTCAAAACTCACATAAAATAACTAAAACATTTAATGCCTTCAACTTGCAACTCATAACCCACATCTCAAAATCTACATAGAATAACTAAAACATCCAATATCTCCAACTTACAACTCATAACCCATATCCCATAACTCATAACTAATAACGTGTCATTTTGTCAACCCCAACTTTACTGGCAAAGTAATTGCGCCTTGGTTTTGAAGTATGTTTTTTAAAAAAAGGATGGATATGAACGAACAGGGGTTTGACAAAAAGAATGAAGCGGCCGGGAAGCAGGACAACATGGCACAGCCGGAAACGGGCGCAGATGCTGCGGAAGATGCCCTGGGGGCAGCGCTGAATGCGGATGACAGCATTGCCGGCGCCGCCGGAGCCCTGGATACGATAGCGGAAGAGGAGCTGGAGCAGGTGCGGACGGAACGGGATGAGGCGCAGGATAAATATGTCCGGCTCGTTGCGGAATTTGAAAATTTCAGGAAGCGGAACGCCCGGGAACGCGTGGAGCTGATACAGACGGCCGGCAGGGAGATCATCCAGTCGCTGCTCGAAGTGCTCGATGACTGCGACCGCGCCGAAAAGCAGGTAGAGACATCGGAGGATATCACCCTGGTCAGGGAAGGCGTGTCCCTCGTATTCAACAAGCTCCGTACCACGCTGCAGCACAAAGGCCTGCGGCTTATGGACTGCCTTCACCAGGAGTTCGACCCCGAGCTGCACGAGGCGATCGCGGAGATCCCCGCACCTTCGGAGGAGCTGAAAGGCAAGGTGCTCGACGTGACCGAGCCGGGGTATTACCTGAACGACAAGCTGATACGCCACGCAAGGGTAGTGGTGGGCAAATAGCGCATTTTTCTGAAGACTATGGCAAAAAGAGATTATTACGAGGTGCTGGGCGTGCCGAAGAACGCTTCGCAGGACGAGATCAAGAAGGCATACCGCAAGATAGCGCTGCAATACCATCCCGACCGCAACCCGGGCGACAAGGCTGCAGAGGAGCAGTTCAAGGAAGCGGCGGAAGCATACGACGTGCTGAGCAATGCCGACAAGCGGGCGCAGTACGACCGTTTCGGGCATGCGGGGATGAGCGGCGCTGCCGGCGGCGGCTTCGGCGGGATGCGCATGGAAGATATCTTCCAGAATTTCGGCGACATCTTCGGCGACGATATGTTCGGCAGCTTCTTCGGCGGCCGCCAGGGCGGCGGTCGCAGGCAGGGCACACGCGGCGCCAACCTGCGGGTGAAGCTGAAGATGGACTACTCCGAGATCGCCAACGGCGCCGCCAAGAAGATACGGGTAAAGAAATACATCACCTGCCAGCAATGCTCCGGCAGCGGCGCCAAGGACAAAGGCTCGGTGCAGACCTGCAACACCTGCGGCGGCTCCGGCCAGGTGCGCCGCGTCACCAACACCTTCCTCGGCCAGATGCAGACGGTGACCACCTGTCCCGACTGTAACGGCGAGGGCATGAAGGTGACTGCCCGGTGCAGCGCCTGCAAGGGCGAAGGGCGCGTCTACGGCGAGGAAACGCTGAGCCTCGATATGCCCGCGGGCGTGCAGGAAGGCATGCAGCTGAGCATGAGCGGCCGCGGCAACGCCGGCGAAAGAGGCGGCCCCCCAGGCGACCTGCTGATCGTCATAGAAGAAGAAAAGCACCCGTTCCTGAAACGTCACGACCTCGACGTCGTCTACAACCTCCGCATCTCCTTCCCCGACGCTGTGCTCGGCACGCAGGCAGAGGTGCCGACCATAGACGGCAAGGCGAAGATCAAAATACCGCCCGGCACGCAGAGCGGGAAGATATTCCGGCTTAAAGGAAAAGGGTTCCCCGCATTCCAGTCGTACGAAAAAGGCGACGAGCTGATCGAAGTGCAGGTATGGTCGCCGCAGCACCTAACGGCGGAAGAAAAAGAGGTGCTCGAGCAGCTGAAGCAATCCCCCAACTTCCACCCCGGAGCAGACGCGGAAGACAAGGAGGAGAAAAGCTTTTTCGACAAGATCAAGGATGCCTTCGGAGGCTGACGGGCTCAATACGCCCACCGGATATACGTGGCGCCCCAGGTAAAGCCCCCGCCGAAAGCGGCCAGCACGATGTTGTCGCCTTTATGCAGCCGGCCTTCCCAGTCCCAGAGGCACAGCGGCAGCGTCCCGTTCGTCGTGTTGCCATAGCGCTGGATGTTGATCATCACCTGCTCCTCCGGCAGCCCCATCCGGTCGGCCGTCGCGGAGATGATCCGCTTGTTGGCCTGGTGCGGCACCAGCCATGCGATATCTTCGGACTTCAGCCCGTTGCGCTCCATGATCTCGGCGGCCGCGTCAGCCATATTCTTCACGGCAAACTTGAACACGGTCTGCCCTTCCTGGTAGATATAATGCTCCTTGTTCATCACCGTCTCGACCGTCGCAGGCCTGACGGACCCGCCGGCTTTCTGGTGCAGGAACGCACGCCCCGAGCCGTCGCTGCGGAGGACGGAGTCAAGGATGCCGTGCCCGGAGGTGTCCGGCTCCAGCAGCACCGCTCCTGCGCCGTCGCCGAAGATGATGCAGGTGGCGCGGTCTTCGTAATCCACGATAGAGCTCATCTTGTCGGCGCCGATCACCAGCACCTTGCGGTAGCGGCCGCTTTCGATGAACTGCGCGCCGGTCGTAAGGGCAAACAAAAAGCCGCTGCAGGCGGCACTGACGTCGTATCCGAAGGCGTTTTTCATGCCCGCCTTGTCGGAGATGATGTTGGCAGTGGCCGGGAACTGCATATCCGGCGTCGTCGTGGCGCAGATCACCAGCTCGATGTCCAGCGGGTCGAGACCTTTCTTGTCCAGCAGTCTTTTCACCGCCTCCACCGCCATGTCTGAAGTGCCCTTGCCGGCTTCTTTGAGAATGCGCCGCTCGGTGATGCCGGTGCGCGTCTGGATCCATTCGTCCGTAGTATCCACCATGGTCTCCAGCTCGGCGTTGGTGAGCACATAGTCCGGGACGTATCCGCCTACTGCCGTGATGGCAGCATGTATTT
>Ga0206101_1000183_pt1 | contig 14253 bp, 11 predicted proteins | sample 1B0metagenome_FD_148613 | JGI IMG/M metagenome (GOLD analysis project Ga0206101, IMG submission 148613) | Enriched microbial communities from leaf-cutter ant dump, University of Wisconsin, Madison, United States - 1B0 | ecosystem: Environmental > Terrestrial > Nest > Insects nest > Nest dump... | reverse complement strand
GACGGCTGGTACGGCCGCTGCAGCAGCCTGCCGTCCTGTGCCCGCAGCAGTGAGGGCATCAGGCAGCAGCCTGCAAATAATGTTATAAGCCTGAAAAAAAGCCGCATCAGTTGATCGCACGAATGGCATAACCGTCATTACCGGCGGACCATTCGCAATGCGTGATCAGGCAGAGATCGGTGAGCATCTCTTCAATGGGCTGATCTTTAAAACTGATACTTATGATCTGCGACCGCTGGGCAGCAGACATGGAGGGGTCAAACGCGATGGTGGTCTGACTCATATTTCCCAGTTCTTTAACCACATTACTGAAGGGTTCTTCGCGGAAATGCAATATGCCCGTTTTCCAGTAAAGATAGCTATCTGATGAAACAAAATCTTTCGAGAGCGCGCCTTTTTTTAGCCGTCCCTGCTCCCCGGGCGCCAGCAGGAGCGTCTGCCGCCCGTTTGCCGCCGCCATCTGCACTTTGCCGGTGGCCACGGTGACCCTCGCGCCGTTCCTGTCGCAGGCGACATTAAAAGAGGTGCCGACGACTTTCACCGTCGCGGACTGTGCGGCGATGATAAAGGGTTGCTTTTTGCCGGGGGTGACCTCGAAGAAGGCTTCCCCGTCCAGCTCCACCCGCCGTTCGCCGGCGGCAAACCGTTCCGGGTAGCGCAGGACGCCGCCCTTGCGGAGGAAGACATGGGAATGATCCGGGAGTACGATCTCCTTATTCCCCGCCGCCAGTACTTTCACCATGGCGGGGCGGTCAAAGAAGCGGAAGAGGAAGAGCCCCGCCAGCAGCACTGCCGCCGCGATGCCCAGCCTGGGCCAGAAAGGGATCAGGGATACCCGCCGGGCAGGACGGGGGGCTTCCTGCCGGCCGGTGGTTGCCGCAGAGACCTTGCGCCAGGCGGCATCCGTGTCAAACGCCGGGCCATCCAGCAGGGTATCAGCCTGTTCCCATAAGACCTTCATCTCCTCAAAAACAGCGCGGTGCCGCTCATCGGCCGCCATCCACTCCCGGAGGTGTTGCTCCTCCGCAGCGGCAGCTTCCCCGTGCAGCACCTTGCCTATAATAATATAAACCTGTTCGTCCATAACGGTCTCCTGTCTAAAAACGCATTTCCTGCAAAATACCCCTATATGTAAAAATACTCATTATTTCACATGTGTTATTATTTCAATAATCAGCAGAAAAGCCGTCAGTCCCATATCGCGGAAGATGCGTAAGGCCTTGCCCATCTGGTTTTCCACTGTTTTCACGGAGAGGTTGAGGATGCCGGCCGTCTGCTTGTAGCTCATGCCCTGCAGCTTCACCAGCAGGAACACCTCCCGGCATTTGGGCGGCAGCCGGTTCAGCGCCTCCGTGATCTTCCGCCGCTGCCCCTGCTTTTCCTCCTCCTGCTCGCGGTGGTGGAAGAACGGCTCCGGCTCGGGTTCCGGCGTCTCGGCCGTATAGTACACCTGCTGCACCTTCTGCCGCCGCAGGACGGAGATGCAGTTGTTCCGCACCGCCGTGATCAGGTAAAACCGGATATTGGGCGAGGCGATCAGCTCCTTTTTCTGCTCCCAGATCCGGATGAAGGTATCCTGCACCACATCCTCCGCCAGCTGGCTGTCCTGCACATAGGTCACCGCGTACCTGCAAAGCCGGTCGTACTCGCTCCGGAACAGGGCATGGAATAAAGTGTCCACCGCAGGTGTCTGTGCGCTCATAGGGAATTGCCATTACAAAGAAAGGCTTTTATTTGTAATGTTGAAGACTTGCCGGGACTTGTCAGGGTTGAGGGCCGGGGGGTGAGGATGGATAGTTGTGGTGCTCCTGTATCCAGGCGCGGGTGCGGGGACCTTCGGCAAAGAGGAGGTCGAGGATGGAGAGGTTGGGAATGAAGCCTGTCCGCTCGGCGAATACCTGTTGGTAGCGGGGGAATGTCTCCGCTGCCGCGGGCGGATCCTGCCTGTAGTGCCGGAGATCGGCGGCAGGCGCCTGCTCCGGCAGCGGCTGGCCGTGGATAAGGCGGAGGGGCAGCTGCAGCTGTTCCTGCAGCCAGGCGCAGGTGGCGAGGCTGAAGTCGGCCAGCAGCCCGTACCTTGTCCCGAAGAGCGGCTGCAGGCTTTCTTCATAAAAGTCGAAGAAGGGCGCGCGGCGGTAGGCTGCCGTGAGCGTGCGCCAGTGCTGCGTCTGCCAGCGGTCGCCGTTGAAGATACGCACCTCCGCCACCGGGATGCGCTGGTCGCGGCCGTGCGCCAGCGGGATGGTGAGGCGGGTCCGTCCCTGCGCGCCGGCGATATAGTACCGGTTGCGGCAGGTCATCTTGCGGAAAGGCTCCGCCGTGTCGAAGTAAACGCTGCCGGCAGCGGAAGCCCGCAGCCACCACAGGATATCGGGGAAAGGCATCAGGGGACTGATGATAAACGGCATAGGATGCGGGGCAGATTTGGTAATTTGCGCAGCCGGGGCGTCTGGCGGCCGGTTGCCGGCGTCAAACTTAACAAATAATGACAGTCAGAAAAAGATGAAAGCACGAATGAAGCGGTATGCCGCATTGTTATTGCTGTGCACAGGCCTTGCGCGGCCGGCCGGCGCGGTGGAGGGTGTGGCTTCCGCTACGGTATTCTTCCTCCCGGGCGCCGGCGGGCAGGCCGGGACGGCGTATATAGAGCTGTGCTGGCAGATAGACCCCATGTCGCTGCACTACCGCAAGGACACGGCGGGGATGCTGACGGCCACGGTGCGCACGGACATCGTCATCAGGAACGACACCGGCATTGTCGCCGGGGATCATTACCTGCTCCATACCCGCCCCGCCTATCCCCAGGCGGCTTCCGCACAGCACATCCTCGAGCTCCGGCGGCTGACGGTGCCGGCCGGCAGCATGCAGCTGACACTGAAGCTGACGGAGCCGCAGTTCCCGCAAAGAAATTTTTCCTATACGCAAAATATCAGCGTGCCGCAGCCGGACAGCGTCGGCTACAGCGGCATACAACTGGTGGACACGGCATACCCTGCCGTTGGGGGCGAGGACCCTGTGTTCTTCCGGAACGGCCATACGCAGCTGCCCTGGCCCGGCAATTTCCTGGACGACAACAGGAAGGTGATCCGGTATTATGCCGAGCTGTACGGCGCCGACCGGCTGCATGTGGAGACATACCCGGTGGTGCAGCATGTCAGCATTTCCCGGAGGGAGGACGGCGGCATGATACAGCACCTGCAGCGTACGGACACGCTGCTGCCGGCGCCGGTAGTGCCGGTGAGCGGGCAGTTCGACCTGTCGGCGCTCGCGTCGGGGAACTATTACCTGGGCATCCGGCTGCTGGACAGGGATCGTCATCCGCTTGCCACGCGCAGCTTTTTTTTCCAGCTGGTCAACAAACACCCCGCAGCGATCGTGCGCGACACGACGGCGGACACGACGGAGGGCACGACCACTTTCCTGGATATGAGCACCACCTTCGTGGCGAAGTACACGCTGCCGCAGGTGAGGGCTATCCTCGAGATGCTGCTGCCGGTAAGCGACGACTGGGACAGGAAGGCGATCGAGAATTTTATGAAGAAGCCGGATGAGATGTACATGCGCTATTTCATCTACAACTATTTCCTGAAGATCAACGGCAAAGACCCGGAGCAGGCGTGGAAGGCTTTTTCCGACCGGGTGCGGGAGGTGAACCGGATGTTCGGCAGCGGCGTCATGCCGGGGTATAAGACCGACCGCGGCATTATCTACCTGAAATACGGCAAGCCCAACGACCGGATCGTCGTCAACAACGAGCCCGGCGCGCTGCCTTACGAGATATGGCAGTACTATGCGCTGGGCAGGCAGAGCATGGAGGGCGTGTTCCTGTTCTACCAGCCCGGATCTTCGGTGCACGACTACCGGCTGCTGCATTCCACGGTGAACGGCGAAATGCGCAACAGCCAGTGGCGGCGCAGCCTGTATATCAAAGGCGAGGATAATGGCAATGCCAACTCCCGTGCAGAGCAATACATCAGGAACCGGTAACTTTGCAGGAGCTGTATGAGACTTCCGTTTTTCAAATACCAGGGCGCGGGCAACGATTTTATCCTGCTGGACAACAGGTCCGGTGATATCCGGCTTGACACGGAGCAGGTGGCGGGCCTGTGCCACCGCCGCTTCGGGATCGGCGCCGACGGGCTGATGCTGCTGGAGGCTGCTGCAGACGCCGATTTTCATATGGTGTATTACAATGCCGACGGCCACGAGAGCACGATGTGCGGCAACGGCGGCCGCTGCATCGCCGCATTTGCGGCGCGGCTGGGGCTGATACGCGATCAAGCTTCCTTCACGGCAGTGGACGGCCGGCACCGGGCGGAGCTGCTGCCCGACGGGCTGGTGCGGCTGGAGATGCAGGATGTGCAGGAGATACGGCATGAGGACGGCTACGACCTGCTGCATACAGGCTCGCCGCATTATATTAAGTGGGTGGCGGACGTGCAGGCGGTGGACGTATTCCGTGAAGGGCGCGCTGTCCGCAGCCTGCCGGCGTTCCGGCCGAAAGGCATCAACGTGAACTTTGTCCAGCGCCTGGACGACAGTCTTTGGGTGCGCACCTACGAGCGCGGCGTTGAGGACGAGACGCTGAGCTGCGGTACGGGCGTTACCGCCGCCGCCATTGCCGCCAGCGGGGAGCAGACCGGCGCATTCCATACCCGCATCCAGACCCCGGGTGGCACGCTGGAGGTCTCTTTCCGCAAGGATACGCCGCACACCGCGCGCGAGGTGGTGCTGACAGGCCCGGCGGTGTTTGTCTTTGAAGGCGTGAAGGATGTATAGCAGCGGATGCTTATTTCCCAGGTTGGTAATTGCCAAAAATAAAAGGCCGGCAAAAACTGCCGGCCCGGTAAACATGATAAAAATGGCGCTTATTCCTTTATCAATCTGACGATCATTTTTTTGTTACTTTCTCTTATTTCTGCAATATATACCCCCGGAGCATACCCCGACAGATCACACGCAAACCTGTTTCCCCGAAGATCTCCCGACTCAAAAAGTACTGCCCCGGTTATGGATAACACCCGCAGGCGCGCATTGTCCAAAGGCGTTGATGAAACGATCATCAGCTTGCCGGAGGTAGGATTGGGATAGACATGTAGCGCAGACTGCAAGGGCTGATCTATATTACTTCTGTCATCAAACAGGATACAATCCGAGGTATCGCTGCATCCGCTGCCCAGCAGCACGGCTACAGCATAGCTGCCGCCGTATGTGGCAGGCGTATAGCTTTGGCTGGTGGCGCCGGGAATTGCGGCATGCCCGTTATCGCAATCTATCCACTGAAAACTGCCGGTGCTGCTTGCCGAGGACAAGGTGTCGCCAGCCCGGGTTACCGTTTTATCAGGAAGCGGATTGATGGTCAGGTCAAGTGTGATCACACTGTCGCAGCTGCTAGCCGTCACCCGTGTCTGGGTATAGGTGCCCGATGCGGTGTATGTTTCTCCGTTTAAAGAATAGCTGCCGCATGCTGTATCGGTTATCGTGGAGGATGTGCTGCAGGGGGCCAGCTTATGTACGAAGATATCCGCGTTGCCGGCTGTCTTAATATAAAGGGTGTCGGGGCCGGTGGCGCAATTTGCCGAATCCGTGAAGCTTCCGGCTGTATAAATATTCCTGCGGGCGTCTATGGCCATTCCCTTGACGGTATTGATGCTGCCTCCCCCGCTTACCACGGCGCCGGCCCATATGAAGTTGCCGGCGGCATCATGCTTGGTTACATATATATCCCTGGCAAGGCTGCCGAAGCCGGTGCCCTGGGCTGTCAGCGTAAAAACAGAGGCATAATCGAAATAAGCGGTACTGGAGAATTCGCCGGTGGTGTAGATGTTGCCGGTTTTATCTATCGAAACGGCCTTCCCTGCATCCACATAATCGCCGCCCATCTGCTTTACCCAGAGGAAATCGCCGGCGGTACTTAATTTACAGATAAAGGCGTCAGTGGGAGACAGCGAGTTGAAGTATGGCGTCAGGAAGAAGGTATCTGCCGCATTTGTTCCGGGATTGAAATCCGCTTTCTTCGAGAACTCCCCTGTGAGGTATACGTTGCCCCCTGTATCTGCCGCTATGCCCCAGCCGATATCGCTTCCGGCGCCGCCTATCCGTTTTGCCCATAATATACTTCCTGCCGAGTCCAGCTTGGTGATAAAAACATCTTTCCCGGTGGCAGCGAAGCTGGAAGTGCCGAAGCTGGCGGTGCCGCTGAATTCGCCGGTTATGTACAGGTGCTTCTGCTGATCCGTGGAAATGGCATATCCGTTATCCAGGTTGGTGCCGCCCATGACGGTTGCCCATACAAAGGAACCGTCTGCATTATACCTGGCCACAAAAACATCATTCTGCCCCTTGGCGGAAAAGGTGTCTGTTCCCGAGACGGGATTAAAGTCAATTTTCCCGTAAAACTGTCCTGTAAGGCAGACATAGCCTGAAGCGTCAATGGTGATGGCATTGCCTATGCCGCCGCCGTACGGGCCGCTTGCCGCGCCGGCTATGCGTTTTGCCCAGACAAAGCTGCCGCTGCTGTCCAGCTTGACGATGAAGATCTCCTCAACCCAGTCTGCGCCGGTGAAGTTGAACGTATCCGTTCCCGGGTTAAAATCAGCTTTACCCAGGAACTTGCCGGTTACATATACATTGCCCGAGGCATCCGCAGCAATACCATAAGGCATTACAGCGCTGTTCCACCCGGGCGTGACGGCGGGGATGACCGGCAGGAACCCTTTTGTCCATACAAAATTACCCTGCGCGTCAAATTTGGTGACGAAGCCTCCCAGGTTCGTGGCGCTTATGGTCCTGAGATAGGAGGTGTCCGCCGGTCCCGTGCCCGGGTTGAAATCCGCCTGCTGGTTGAACGTACCGGTCGTATAGCTGTTCCCCGACCCGTCAACCGTTACGGCATAGCCCGCATCGTCAAGGGCGCCGCCCATGCCGTGCGCCCATGCCGTTTGCTGCGCCTGGAGCGGTGTGGGCGCACCGAATGACAATAGGCACCCGAAAAGATACAGTATAGGATTACGTGTTGAATTTCTGCGACTCATAATGTGCGGTTTTTGGTTGTTAAAAAAATAGTGGATCATTTATGCGAAAACATACTTGCTAACGTATCAGCGTAACGTCTCCTGTTCTCTTCAGCTTTGTCCCTCCCGGGCATTCACCGGTGATGACATAATAATATACCCCTGCTTCCGCCGGGCTGTCCTTATATCTGCCATCCCACTTGCCATACAAATTGTTACCGGAATAAACTGTTTGTCCCCAGCGGTTGCATATGGTGATGTAATAATCCTTTATGCCGCGTGCCGCTTCTGCGCCGAAGCGGTCATTCCGCCCGTCCCCGTTAGGGGTGAAAGCATCGGGGATAAACAAGGCGCAGCAGGATTGTGTTTCGATCTGCATAGCGGCCGTGTCGCTGCATCCGTTTTCTGCAATGCCTACCAGGTACAGCTGATTGTGCCGGCCGGGCAAGGGAAGGGCAGGGCGGGGGCCTTCGTATAGCAGCCGGTACGCTGCATTATACCATTTATAAGAAGCAGCGCCGTCTGCGGTCAGGGAAATGGTATCGCCGGTACAGAAAGACGTTCCGCAGCAGGCTATCGCGGCTTTTGCTTCCGGCGCCGGCAGCACGACCAGCTCAAGCTGCACCACGGAATCACACTGTCCCGGTACGCTGAAGGTATCCCGGTACGTTCCGGGCCCGGTGAGCAGGGTACCATTAAAATCAAATGACGCCCCGGCGCACAGCGTTTGTGTGTCTTTGTGCACAGTTGTTGTCCCGACGGTTATCTCCTCATAGACCGAGTCCATGCATGTGCCCAGCACGCCTTTAAGCGTATAGATGCCGCTGTTCACCTGCTGTATATCGGGGATATGCGGGCCCGGGAGCTGCGATTGGAAGCCGGCGGGGCCGCTCCAGGAGTAGCTGATGCCCGGCAGATTGGCGATAGCGGATAAATGGAGATCATTGCCGGAGCAGACCGGTTTGTCGTACGCTATGCTGACCTCCGGCGAAGGGAGCAGGGTCACCGCGGTACTGTCTGTGAGCGTATCTCCGTCGGGGGTTATGATCCTGAGCGTATAAACGCCTTCATGAGCAGGCGTTGCCGCCGGTATGACGGGATTGCGTGTTGCAAAGCTGAGCCCGGCAGGGCCTGTCCACAAATAGTCGGCGCCGGCTATCTCCGGCTCGCCGGACAGCCGGATCGTATCTCCCTTGCAGACAGGCGCGTTGCTGGCCGCAACCGGGATGATGCCCCGGTAATAAAAGCTGAAGATCACCCCTGCCCTGGATATATTCCTCGATGTGGCGCTTACGGACCTGATCGTGCCGGAGAGCGTGACGGCACAACCGCGGGCAGGTACCGGACCTTGCCCCAGATACCCGTTATAGATACCCCAGCCTCCGCCCCAGATCGTGGCCTGCGCCTGGTTGCAGGTGCCGGTGTACACCCCGATATCGGCAGGCGTAAGTGTGTTGTAGGGAAGACCGTTGACCAGAAAGGTCACCCGCTCCCCCGGATCCATGGCGGTAAATTCAAACTTCACCTGCCGCACGGCAACAGGAAAAGAAAACCCGTAGCTTTCCGTGGTGGCGCCGCCGATCCAGTAAGGCGCTGCACCGCAAAAGCTATGCATGTCGGCACCCACATCGGCAGCTACCGTTACCTGCATGCCCCCCGCAGGCTGCGACCCGCCGGGATGGGTCACCTGGTACCATGGCTGCGCTCGCACTGCCGGTGGATACAGGATAATAAGATGTATTATTATTATGGATAATAGCCTCATAAAGCCGGTACGTATAACCACTCATTTCAAAAGTAGATAAAAAAGCAACCGGGCTGCTATCGTATAAATACAGTTTCTCGATACCGTATTTATACAGTATCCGGCCGTATGGCACGCAGCGGACGGCAGTGACTGTCAGTGCCGGGATAATGATACATTTGCTGCTGTTGCCGACTTGTTTTAGTATATTGTTTTACAGAAAGCCGAGCATATGCGTATGAAGCGCATGTTACCTGTCCTGATCCTGATACACGGGCTGTTCTATTTACTGTCCTGCGCAGATAATACGGCGCCGGAAGAAAATATATCCGGTATGCCGCCGCAGGCCGCTGCGCAGGAATCACTCTCCGTCAGGACGCCCGACACTGCCGAGATCAATGCCTTGCTGCAGCAGGGGATTAAAATGGCGGGTATCCACCGGGACAGCGCCATGCTGATCTTCAAAGAAACATTGCTGCAGAGCGGCACCATCGGTTACGAGCACGGCATCATAACCTCCTACAGGCAGCTGGCGCTGATAGCAGAAGCGCTGCAGGACGCAAAGCTGATGAGCTATTATAAACAGGAGGCCGTTCATTATATAAAAGGACGGATACAAACGTACCGATACTATGGGCATGACCGGGATATATGGAGACTGTACAACGGACTTATGCTCCTTTATAAAGAGTTTGAGGATTATAACAGCATGATACAGCTGTATCATGCCATAAAGAACCGCTATCCTTATACTTCAGCGGCGGTACAGAATGAGGATCTGTTCCATATCCATTACAACGGCGCGATCGCTTATTATCATAACGGGCTTTTCGACTCTGCGTACTATTATTTCCAGCAGCTGGAAGCAGCATTGAAAAATACAGCATACCCTCAATACGGTAACCTGGGAAAAGTGTATGTAGGACTGGGCATTGTATTGAGCAAGTACGTGCTCAAAGACCTGGTGGTCCCTTATTTTGACAGCGCCGTAAAGCTGGCGGTGCAGCACAGGGATACGGCGCTGTACCTGAGCGTGCTGAAAAATATTTCCAGCCATTACTTTACCCAGAACCAGTACAAGGAAGCAATAGCGATGTCGGGAAAGCTGCTGAAGCTTGCCGCATTATCCGGCGATGCGGATGCCCTGCTGCATGGCCACCATATTATGGCGGCCAGCCTGCTGAAAGAAAATCGTCCCGGTGAAGCCCTTGGCCACAGCCTGAAATACGCGGCGCTCGCAGCAGGCAGCAGCCTGAAAAGCGACCGGCTGCAGGGCGACATCCTGCTGGGCTATAACTATAACCAGCTCGGGCAATACAGCAATGCCGAGCAGCACCTGCGGAACGGGATCAGGCTTGCGGAGGAGACAGGCAATACGGAAAGTGTCATCAACGGGTACAGCCAGCTGTCTGTCGCCTGTTTCAGGATGGGGAAATACCGCTTGTCCGCGCTTTACAACGGCAGGATCATCCCGCTCATAGACAGCCTTTTCAGGAAGAGCAACGCTGCCAGGATCGCTGAGATGGAGATAAAATACCGGAGCGCCGAGAAAGACAAGAGCCTGCTGCAGCAAGCGCTGCTGCTCGCGCAGAAAAATAATGACCTGAGAACAAGAAATATCATCATCGTCGCTATCATCGCCGGCAGCATCGCTGTGATCGGCCTGCTCTTCGCCCTGTACCTGAATAACAAGCACAAGCAAAGGCTGCAGGCAGACCAGCTGCAGCATATCCGGCAGCAGGAGAAGATCAAACTGCTCCTTGCCCAGATGGAGGGCGTGGAATGGGAACGCAGCCGGCTGGCACAGGAGTTGCACGACGGCGTAGGCGGCCTGCTGGCAGCCGTCAGGATGAACTTCAGCGTGCTGGAGCAGAAACACGGGGACCTGAAAGAATCCGCTTATTACAAAGAGACATTAGCGCTGCTGCAGGACTCCGCCAGCCAGGTGAGAAAGACCGCCCACAACCTGATGCCCGGGCTGCTGGTGCATCAGCGGCTGGACGAAGCGCTCTGCCAGTATTGCGGCAAGATCAACGCCGGTCACCCGCAAACGGAAATTGCGTTTCAGGCCTACGGAATGGAACGCCCGCTCAAAGACGAGCTGAAGCGGACGGTATTTTTCATTGTGCAGGAGCTGATCACCAATGTCATAAAACATGCCGGCGCTACCCAGGCGCTGGTGCAGCTCAGCGCCAGGGCAGGACTGCTGCATGTGATGGTGGAAGATAACGGCAAAGGTCTGAACGGCACGGGAAAAAACGGGGGGCTGGGCCTGACAACCCTGCAGGAGCGGGTAGCGGCACTGGGCGGGCACAGCCATATCCAGTCGGAACCGGGAGCAGGCACCACGATAGATATAGAGTTTCCCCTGGATGAGAACGGGCATTAAAAAAAGTAGCTTAACTTCGGGAAGCATGAAACCGCACATCCGGATCGCTATTGCCGATGACCATCCTATGGTGATACGCGGCATCAGGAACATGCTGGATGACTACCCGGAAATTAAAATTATCCGGACCTTCAGCGACGGCAAAGAGCTTTTGCTCGGCCTTCAGGCAGAGCAGCCCGATGTGCTGCTGCTGGATCTGCATATGCCGCAGATCGGCGGGGACATGCTGCTGCCGGAGATAACAGCCACCTACCCCGCCGTTGCCGTCCTGGTGCTTACGAACGTGGAGCAGCCGGTTACCGTGCAGCAGATACTGGACGCAGGCGCAGCAGGGTATTTATTGAAAAGCACGGATCAGCAGACGCTCATAGAGGCCATCGGATCGGTAAACGCCGGGAAGCAGTTCATAGACAGGCAGCTGAGGGAGCCTTTGCTGGCGCATGTCATTACCGAGAAAAAAAGAAAGGCAGCCATCCCCCCGCTCAGCAGAAGGGAAAAAGAAATGCTGAAGCTCATTGTGGAAGGAATGACCAGCCAGGAGATTGCCGACAAGCTGTTCCTCGGCCTGCGCACGGTGGAAACCTACCGGTATAACCTGATTGCCAAAATGGGGGTAAAAAATACGGCCGCCCTCGTCAAGAAAGCCCTGGACGAGCATTTGATATAAGGTATCCCCGCATGCCCGCCTGAATGTTATCAAGGAATTTGGACGCTTTGTATAATAAATTTTCTTTTTGCTTAAGGGAAATGTAACGTTGCTTACTAAACTACTGTAAGCATATGACTCGTGTACTTTTATTCTTTGCCTTACTGGCCATACCCGGCGGAAGCCTGTTTGCGCAGATGCATATTGCGGGGAATTTTTCCATCGCCGGCCCGGCAAAAGTGGCCGTTGCCGGAGCTGTCCTGAGCGATGCCGATGTGACGGGCGGCGGCGCGCTGCTGCTGAACGATACGGCGCTGCAGACCCTGGACTGCAGCGGCCATACGGTGTCCGTCCTGGAAGTGGCCAACCCTGCCGGCGTGCTGCTGGCAGGCGGCCTGGGTATCGGCGACAGCCTGATCTTCACCGACGGCAGGATACGGATGGATGATTACGACGTCGTATTTGCCGCCGGCGCCGGGCATGCGGGCGCCGCAGCCGGCAGGTACCTGGTGACGGACGGCGCCGGGGTGGTCACCGCCGCTGACGTGCCGATGCACGCCCCGGTGGTCTTCCCCGTAGGGCAGAGCGACAGCAGCGGCGACTATACGCCCGCGGCAGTCACCAACCATGCCGCCGTGCGGGATATCAGCGTCCGGGTCAAAGATTACGGCTCATCGCAGGCAATTGCCTTTGACACCGCCGCCGGCGTGAACCGCGTCTGGGAAATATCCGCCGGCACAGCGGGCGACGCAGACATCGCGCTGACCCATATCGCTGCCGCCGAAGGGACCGCCTTCGACAACAATGCCGCCTTTGTGACGCAGCAGCTGTCCGCAGACGGCACCCGGTGGAGCATCGGCACGCCTGCCGCCGGGAGCAGCCTGACGCATACAGGCACCTTTACCATCCCCGTTGCCGGCGATTCCACCGCCTATTTCTCCAAGTCCAGCAATACGGACTCTTCCCTGGGCAGGTATATCCCGCCGCCACCGCCGCCGGATACGCCTGAATACGCCGGGAATCTTTCGTCCGGCGTGCTGACGGCCGTGGTAACGCCTAACCCTTTTGCACAGCATACTTACCTGCAGCTTACCGCAGGCAGCAGCGGCACGTCGGCCTGGTGGCTGACAGACCTTGCCGGCAGGACGCTGGCGGCGGGCAGGCTGGAGCTGACGCCGGGGGTCAACCGCTGGCTGCTGCCGGTGCAGGAGCTCGTGCCGGGGACCTACCTGCTGCACCTTTCCGCAGGAAAAGGGCAGGAGCGGCAGCTCAAGCTGACCAAATGGTAGCCGCAGTTCATGATCCGAAACAATCATTCACCACCTTCATGTCAAACCAAATCAACGTTTATGAAACAATTAGTCTTACGCACAATGCTGGCATTATGTACCATAACAGGCGCTTCGGCACAGGTCAGGATTGGTCATAACGCCCAGGGGCCTGTGAATAATGCCGCTGTGCTTGAACTCAGCAACGACCTGGGCGCCGCGTCTTCCTCGTGGAAGTGCCTGGTGCTCCCCTATGTGAACTTTGACTCCGTCTCCGTGTTCCCCGACACCGCCACCTGGGGCATCGCAGGCACGGCCACCGATGGCGCCATGGTCTATAATACCGGTACGCGCAACAGCGAAGGGTTTATCGGCTCCGGCGTCTACGTATGGAACAGCGGCGCCTGGGTGTCGCTGCAGCCGATACCGATCGTGCCTCCCGTCACTTTCCAGGACCCGGGTACGACACCGGGGGATACCGGTTATGTAGACTTCGACTACCAGGGCCAGCAGGTGCACTATGCCACTATCCGCGCCGCAGACGGCAAGATATGGCTGCGGAAGAACCTGGGCGCCGGCCAGGTGGCGACTTCCGCGCACGACCAGAACGGGATCGGGCATTTGTTCCAGTGGGGACGGTGGGACGACGGTCACCAGCTGCGCAACAGCACAACAACGCAGGGCAGCTCATCGCTCCAGAACCCTTCCCATATACCTGCCGGCAATGTCAATTTCATTATCAGCAGCACTGCTGCTTCCAGGTGGTGGGGCACCGGCGGGGTTGCCACAGATACATGGAGCGGCAACCCGCCTGCTGCCACGAACGGGAAAGATCCGTGTACGGTGATCGGGACCGGGTGGCATATGCCTACCTCGACGGAATGGGGGGCCGTGGCAACGGCTGAGCACATGAATGACGAGAACAGCGCCTTTGCTTCCCGCCTGAAGCTGCCGCTGCCGGGTTACCGCAGCGCATCCACCGGAACTATATCTTCCTCCTTTTCCTATTACTGGTCCGGTACGGCCCTGGCAAATGGCCAGGGCAGGGTGCTGATCATGGAAGATGCGGGCGTCGGTACTTTTTACATAGACGCGGATGTGCGTGGCGTGGGCGCGGCGGTACGTTGCATAAAATGATACCAGGGCGGATCTAATCCCGCATATTTATGAACCGACATACCCTGCATATCCTG
>Ga0206101_1000182_pt1 | contig 14294 bp, 17 predicted proteins | sample 1B0metagenome_FD_148613 | JGI IMG/M metagenome (GOLD analysis project Ga0206101, IMG submission 148613) | Enriched microbial communities from leaf-cutter ant dump, University of Wisconsin, Madison, United States - 1B0 | ecosystem: Environmental > Terrestrial > Nest > Insects nest > Nest dump... | reverse complement strand
GCTGCAGCAGCTTCGGACGCTTTAAAAATTCCGTGGCTGCCGTACGCTCCCCGGTTGTCAGCACATACCGGGACTGCGTTGTCCCTGCTTCCGCCTGGCCTGCGGCAGGGCGGGTTTCACGCCAGGCCGTCAGCGCATCGGACAGGCCGTGCAGGTCTTGTTCTATCGCTTCCGCAGGTAAGGAGAGCTGCGCAGCAGCATCCGCAGCCAGCCGCAGCAGCTGACGGTTATCGTACAGGTCGGCCTTAAAACGCCTTTTGTAGCCGTCCCGGGCGATCTCTACCGTTACCTGCAGCTTGCTCAGCACACCGTCCACCCCGCCCAGGATCGTATAGAGCGCCGTTCCTGTGCGCCAGAACGGCTTATGCAGATGGGTCGTGTCCAGGACGGGATTTCGCTGCGCAGGCTCAGCGGTGGCCATAGGTTCCGCGGGCGCTGACGGAACGGAGGGGGCTGTTTTTATTTCAGTTGAAGGAAAAAATTCAATGCGGGTTGCCAGCAGGTGTGCCAGGATCTGCGGCTCATGGGCGATCAGCGTTTCGTTGATGTCCTTGCACGGCAGTGCGAGTGTGGTAAAGCGTGCCTGAGGATGTAGCAGCTGCAGCACCTTATACACCTGTTCCGTGGCCGCCTTGCCCGCCTCATCATGATCAAAGGTCAGCACGATCTCTTCCAGCGACGTCAGCCCTCCAATCGCTTCCCTGATCTCCCCGGTCAGCCCATTGGTACCGTACGCCGCTATAATACCGTACTCCTTACTGATCTGTTCCTGCTGCAGCAGGCTCGCCGCATCTATAACGCTCTCCGTTATGATCAGCCGCCTGGTCTGCACATCGGGATAACCCGGATACAACCCCTCCCGGTGCTTCAGGTAAAAATGTTTCGCGCCTTCATTGTTTACCGTGCTGCGGAAGTAAAAACCCGTGATCTCACCGCTGCGGTTACGCAAGGCAAACACAATACAGAACTTCGCGAACGGCTGGTAAGCCTTGCCTCCTGTACGGCTGTTGGTCAGGTTCCTGTCCAGCAGCAGGCCGTATTCCAGGCAACGGCTGATCAGCGTTTCATCCCGTCTCGTGCCGTGGTGGAACTGCCCCGTATTGTACCCCACCTCGATACGCCGGTAGTCCAGACCACGGCTTTCCAGGTACGCACGCGCAGGCTGGCTGTTGCATACCGCATTCCTGAAGTACGTAAACAGCTGCTGCAGGAACGCTGAACGTGCCGGTGACGGCGCTGCCGGCAGTAATGCAGCGGATTGTGCAGTCGTGGCATCGCCGGCCATGGCCTTGCATTTACTGATCGCCTCGCCCTTGCTGCAGCCCTCCCTGTGCATCACAAAGTCGATCACGTCCAGGCTGTGACCATGCGTCGGACAGTTCGCAGAAAAGCAGTACACCGTGCCCGTCTTGTAATATACCTGCATGCTCGGCGTCCGGTCGTTATGGAACGGACAGTGCAGCCGCTGGCTCTTGTCCGGCTTCAGCCCGTAATGGCGTAGCACCTCGGATATACCCAGACGCTCCTTTATCTGCTCTATGGTCATTGCACCAGCTCTTTAAGGGTTCGCTTTACTTCCCGCAACTCTTCCTTGTAGATTTCCAGCTCCGCTTCCGCACCTTCCAGCGGCTCGATGATCAGCAACCGCTCCCGCGCAATGATGCGCACACGCTCTCCAATATGGAAGCCCAGCGCTTCCAGCCATACACCGCTCAGGGGCAGCCACGGTACATGACCCGATGGCTGTCTGCGCCTGTTGCGGTACTGGTACTGTATCTTGATATGTCTGGTATGCTTTTCCATGGCCAAAACTTTTTTAAATCCTACAAACTTGACGTAAAACTATAAAAGCTGTAGGACATAAACAAACATTCCTGATTTCTATCCTACATTTTTTGTTGCTAACTTTGTCAAATACACCATTTTGGTGCATTAATTCATACAAAAATGACCTTTGGAGAACGGCTCACACTCGTAAGAAAAAGAAAGGATCTCTCCCAGGCTGATGTCGGTAAAAAGATCGGTATCAACGGGGATGCTTATGGACGATATGAACGCAACGAGGTGCGGCCTACTATCGAGATGGCCGTAAAAATTTCACGGGCATTGGAAGTATCACTCGATTACCTTACCGGTAACTCCGATATTGAACTTGACAAAGCAACCCTCGACCGCATACAGGAAGTAACAAAACTGTCCGACAAGGACAAGGAGTATATATACGTAACCCTCGACGCCCTCATCCGCGACTTTAAAAACAAACACGCCTATTCTAATTCAAAATAAACCGCGCCATGGAAAACACCATGCTTATACAACTCACCAACAGCAAAGCACTCAGGCTCCTCAGGGAACTCGAAGGACTGCACCTCATCCGCGTCATTAAGGAAAATATCGCACCGGAGAAAAAAAGCCTCTCTGCCAGGTACAGGGGAATGATCTCCAGGGAAGAAGGGAAAAAACTCAATGAGCATATCAAACAGATGCGCAGCGAATGGAACAATATCTGATCGATACAAACGTAGCTTCCGACTACTTCTCCGCTTCCCTGCCCAAGGGCAGCCTGAACTTCCTGGACAGCGTCATGGACGCCGTGCCCAACCTCTCTGTCATATCACAGATCGAGCTCCTTTGCTGGAAGACCGATAAACATACCGAACAAGGCATTCAGGCGTTCCTTAACGACAGCAACATCTTCGACATAACGCCCGAAGTAATACGCCTCTGCGTCGCTATACGGAAAAGCAGAAAAATAAAAACACCAGACGCCATCATCGCTGCTACTGCGCTCGCGCATAACTTCATCCTTATCACAGGCAATACTAAAGATTTCAGCAACATCAAAGGACTGAAAATACTCGACCCTAAAACCACCTAACAGCTATTTACATTCAGTTAGCTTAGCATGCTTAGGCAAATACGCAACTACCTCCTCTTCTATATCCCAGCTTAATGATTTCCCGTTGTCTAAAAACTTAAGCTTAACTGTATATTCATCATCAGGATCTCTATAGTTTTTAATTTTGACGCTCACTTCCGAGTTATGAACATCGCTCAAAGAAAATTCCCCGGCAATATCTGAAGGATCGTCAAAGCCATTGATATAATTCCCATTATCCACGATATTGATGTAGGATAAGTATACCGTTTTCGATACAACACTGAACATTACTGTCAACTCATTATCCTTGTTCTCCTGAGCACAATATTTGCCTTTAATGTCCAAATTACTTTGTGCCGTGCAATTCACAAACGAAATTGCGGCCAACAAAAAAACATATGCCTTCTTTCTCATCGGTACTTTTTTAAAGTTTCTAATCTGTTCCTCCAGCCTCTGATATGTTCATTATAGTTTGCTGGATTTGTTTGCTTGATCCCTTCATAATGGCTTAGCTGCCTTGCTGCAAACTTCTCAACAAATTGATCTGGGTTTACAGAATTTATCGCCTTCATCATATCATCCGGGATAGGAGTTTTTATGCCAAGTTTATAATCAAAATTGTAGCCAAGATCATTTAGTGCCTTCATCATATTCCCTTTCACAATTCCAGGAGTAATTACACTTTGGTCAAAAACCGCATTTGCGATCTTCTCGCTCTTAATTTTATCAATCCCAAAATTTTTAAAACGGGTCTGAAGGTAGTATTTATCTGCCTGTTCGGACGTAATATTCTGTATATTGTTAGGATCTGGATTTATGCCAAAAAACTTTGCAAATGCTTTCCACTCCCTGGTTTCAGCAATTCCATACTTAGTCTTTCCCCCAGGGTCTTTGGGATTATCTACATACTCGCCTTCAGTTTTATGTATCTTATCAAGCATCTTCCGAACAAAAGGAGAAAGGGATTCACTACTAGCCCCCTCATCCTTTTTTGACAAATCAAAAAAATGTCCTGCGGGTCTACCAAATCCCAACGAGATTTCAGGTAGTGTCACATTGATTGACAATTCGAAATTCAAAGATCTTTTGTTATCCTTTTCCTGACTTGGAATCACCTCAACTCCATCTAATGCACCACCGCCATGTTGCATTTCAGGAACACCATTTGAAAAACTCAACTCTGCCGGTCCCATCTTCTGCATTGGTGGATGCCAATTCTCATCCGGCTGCATCCCTGTCGGGTCTGTCCAGGTAATAGGATTGCAGTAACCATAGTTATACGACGACCATTCAGGCATCTCTCTTTGTAACGGATCAACAGCACTCCAGCGACACAGCCACGGTATGTAGTACCGCGCCCCGTGATAATATAGTCCTGTTTCTTCGTCTCGTTCTTTGCCTGTATAACGATAACGCTTCACTCCTGCGCAACCTTTCAGTTGAAAAAAGAAAATCTCCTGTATGGCTTTTTGCGATCTCAAAGAACTCCCTGTATGCCTTCCTGCAAAATAGCATTTTTTACTTTCATCTGAAAGAAAAATCCGGGACAACGGCGGAGCAGACAGGGGCGCGGAGCGCCCTTGTCTTTACCCGGCCGGCGTTGCCCCGGATTGATCATTGATCTGTCCAAAACAGATCAGCGCTTCGGCCATGCTGTCGCCGCTGCACAATATCCTGCCGGCGTATTCGTCCAGGAACGCGGCTGCCAGTTCCGGCTTTACCCGCATGATCTTCAACTGCTCATTTTCTTTGACGATGTAGTACTTCATAACTGCTGATTTTAAGGTGTGAGAAAAACATTTTCCAAAAGAAAAAACAGAAAAAAAGAAAGCCCCCTCGCAGGCGTAGGGATGCAATAAAACAAGGCCGGAGCGAAGCGGAGCCGAAGGGAAGCCTTGTTTTATTGTCAGCCCGCAGCCTACCTTTGCGGCCTTTTTTTTGTGTTTTTGCCTGCACGGCATTATCGTTATTTCCCGGCGCCCGTCTGGCCGGTGGCTGTGGAGCGTCAGCGTAATGGACACCGGCCAGTCCGCGCGAGCCGTAAGCGAGTGGAGCGAAGGGGGCCGGCCTGGGAGCGCGAAGCGCGGAGGGACGGCTACGTAGGGAGCGCAGCGGACTACGCAAGGCTGCCGCTTTAATGGCCGGAGCAGCGCGGAGGCAGATCAAAAATGACCGGCCGCAGCCCGCTGCGACCCGCAGGCGAGCACAAACAAGGGCAGCCGGTGGCTGCGTTGCGGCTGCACGCAGCGGAGCGGAGGGCAGCGGCATAAGCAGACAGAGTAGGCTGCCGCGAGGAAGAAGGAGGAGCCGCAAAGGGCATGACAGCCTGCGCAGCAAAGCGGAGCACCCGGAGGGCGGCAGGCGCTTTTACAGACCTTTAAAAAGACAAACAATAACTGTAAAAGTGCCGGACGGGCTGGCGTGATCCTTTGCCGACGACTGATGACGAGCACCGCTTTTCCTTCCTGGTGTGCAGCCGCAGCGAAGCGGAGGCGGAATGGCAGGTAAACAGATCTGCGGCGAAGCCGCACCATTAGTTTGCTACGCCCTTTCCTGCCTCTGACTATCGTATAGGATGATGCTGCCGTATCTGTTCCCGCAGCGCTGCCGTGGCCGTCTGGCGGTACTGCTCCGTCGTGGACAGGCTTTTATGACCCGCAAAAACCTGCACCACACGCAGGTCATGGCCAGCAGCCAGCAGGTTCGCGATCACGCTCTGGCGTATCCTTAACGGCGTAACCTTCCTTGGGGCATACACGTCACGATAACGACTGTTGACATGACCGGTGATCTCACCCGGCAGATATCCGTTACCCCGCTGGCCGATCACCAGGGCTTCATGCCCTTTGCCTTTCAGCAGCTTCGGGCGGGTTTCCTGCAGCCAGGTCAGCAGCAGTATCACCTGCTGCGGCTTTAACGGCAGCTTCCGCCCGTTCGAGCCAGGCTGTGCAGCCACCTGTATTGTGCCAGCCCTGAAGTCTATATCCGGTACCCGCAGCGCGCTGATCTCCCGCGGTGTAAGCGCCTGGTACACCAGCAGGCCCATCAGCACCTCGTTACGTACCACATGCAGATAAAAACGCTCCGGGAAGTGCAGCAGTGCTTCCAGCTCTTCCGGGCTGAACAAGTCCTGCAGCTGTACATCCCGGTTGATCCGGTCTTTGAGCACGATGCTTTTTGCAGGGTTGTCCTCCCGGATACCCGTATGGCACAGCCAGGAGTAATAAGCCTTTACAGAGGCCAGTATGCCACCGATCGTCCGCGCATTGGCATAACGGATGCGCAGCAGGCCGATATAGTCCATAATGTCCGCATAACATGCAGTCTGGCCGGCTCCTGACGCTTCCAGGTAACGGGCGATATCCTTTGCGTATTTGTCTGCCGTAGCCTTGCAGTAACGGCGGTTCAGGTATGCTTGTAATGTTTCCATGTCTTACAGTTTTGCGATCTGCCACTGGCTTACGTTTGTATAACCCTGTGTGGTCTCCAGGTGCCGGTGACCTAAAAAATCCCGTACATACTCGATGCCGCAGCCGTTCTCCAGCAGGTGCGTCGCAATAGAGTGACGCAGCACATGCGGGCTGACCGCCTTGCGCAGTCCCGCACGCTCCGCCAGCAGCTTTAATGTCCTGTCGTATCCCTCGCCGTGCATCCGTGTGTTGTGGTTATTGAGCATATACGGGCTGTCGCTGCGGTTGTCCGTTTCCGGTGTACGGCTGTTATGATACGCCCGTAATGCTTCCTTTACCCGGTCGGTCACCGGGACAGACCGGCGCCTGGCGCCCTTGCCCGACCGCACCACCACCAGGTTCACCCCGTAGTACACATCACCCGCGTTCAGCGCTACCGCCTCGCTCCTGCGCAGACCGCAGCTGTACAGCAGGTGCAGCACAGCCGTTTCCCGGTCAGTAACCGCAGCATCGAACAGCTTTTGCATTTCCCCCTGGCTGAACGGAGGCCTTGTGTTCCGTCCCGGGTTCGGGAACACCAGCACGTTCATCGGATTGCTTCCTGTCTGTCCCGTGCCTTCCAGCCAGCCGAAGAACACACGTAGGCTGTACATCGTATGGTGTATCATCATTGCGCTTAGCCTGCCGCCGTGTTTCGACGGACGCAGGTGCAGGTGCTCGTAAAAGGACAGCACCGAGGTGCGGTCATGATATGTTGTCTGACGGTCGCGGCAGAACTGTAAAAACTCCGCCGTACAGCGCACCAGCATCCCCTGTGTACCCAAGGCGTAGCCGATGTCAGACACATGCTTTTTAAACGGACGCAGTAACGTACGGTAATACATGGGTTCCGGTTTTAGTAAAGATTTTTTCTGTGCAGCTATGACGTTTCCTTTCTTTCCCTATACGCATCCTTTCGGAACGCGGAACGCCAGCAGTGGTTTTCCGGTAGCTACGCGGCCTCTGGCGTTCCCGTGGTGTTCCTGTGGTGTTCCAGCTTGTCCAGCTGGCCTTCCAGGTCACCCCGGATACGTGCCCGCAGCGCTTCATAATCGTCCCAGTACACGACCCGGTACACAAAGCCCCGGTTGGCATGGCCGCCGCTCTGGCGTACATATTCCAGGCTCACCAGGTCACCGATATAGCGGAACAGCTGCGTCTTGCTCACGCCCAGCGCCTGCCGCAGCTCACGCAGACAGAACTCATGCTCCCGGCTCCCGCCTGTCTTTTGGACATGCGCCTTCAGCTGCTCAAAAAAGCCCCGCAGGCTCCCGTCCAGCTCGTCCACCTTCAGCACGATACGGTCAAAAAGGATTTCGGTGGCCATGCGGATATCGCCGGCAGTAGCTGTCAGCCGTCCGCGCTCGTCCGTTTTGCGCTGGTACTGGTGCACCAGCGTCACCATGCGGATAAAGCTCTGGAACAGGTCGTTGAGCCGGCGGATCTTGTGTGCCTCACGCGGCAGGCTTATCTGCTGCGCATACGGGTTCACCACCTCGCGCGCTTCCAGGCACCGCACAATGTCCTGCAGCCGCTTCTGTGCCGCACGTTCCGCTTCCCGGCTCACCAGTCCTGCCGCACGGCGGTTCTGGTATTCTATAATGCGTTCCGTCTGCGCATGGCGCTCATCCACCGCCACCACGAACACCCGCCCCATGTTGTCTTCGTACAGCGATCCCCGGGTCGTGGCCGCAAGGCTCGCTACGGGACCGCGTACCGTGCGGATACGGCTCCGTATCTGGCCTGCTTCGTCTTTCGTGCTCGTGCTGCTGGTCAGCAGTCCGTTCGAGATCAGCTCGCGCACCGCCAGCTGCGCTTCTTCCTTCAGCCCGTCCATATCCTCGAAGCACAGCAGCCTGTTCGTCAAAAAATGCTCCGGGTAGTTATACAGGCTGCTTTCCGTAACACGCGTAAACCGCAGCACATCCTCCTGCGGCATACAGTCGCTGACCTGCTGCAGCAGCCTGGTCTTCCCGCTCCCGCTGCTGCCCTGGATAAGTGCGTGCAGCGGTTCCGGCGTCTTATGGCTGATCGCGATCAGCAGCAAAAACAAACGGCTCTGTTCTTCGCCCGTGATACCCGTTTCGCCCAGCAGCGCCCCAAGTCGCTGCAGCAGCTTCGGACGCTTTAAAAATTCCGTGGCTGCCGTACGCTCCCCGGTTGTCAGCACATACCGGGACTGCGTTGTCCCTGCTTCCGCCTGGCCTGCGGCAGGGCGGGTTTCACGCCAGGCAGTAAGCGCATCGGACAGGCCGTGCAGGTCTTGTTCCACCGCTTCTGCGGGCAGGGATAGCTGCGCAGCAGCATCCCCGGCCAGCCGCAGCAACTGGCGGTTATCGTACAGGTCAGCCTTAAAGCGCCTTTTGCAGCTGTCCCGGGCGATCTCTATCGTTACCTGCAGCCTGCTCAGCACACCGTCCACACCGCCCAGGATCGTATAGACAGCCGTTTCCGTACGCCAGACCGGCTTGTGCGGACGGCTCGTGTCCAGGACAGACTTTTGTTTCCCGATGGATGGGCCGGATGGCTTTTCTGTTGTTCCGGCCGCGTTATGGCCGGGTGTTTTGTTTTCAGTTGAACCTTCTTCAGTTGAAGGAAAAAATTCACTGCGGGTTGCCAGCAGGTGTTCCAGGATCTGCGGCTCATGCGCAATAAGCGTTTCGTTCACATCCTTGCACGGAAGCGATACCACACTGAAGCGGATCTGCGGATGCAGCCCCTGCAGGACTTTATATACCTGCTCCGTGGCCGCTCTGCCGGCTGCGTCGTTATCCAGCAGCAGCACGATCTCTTCCAGCGCCGTCAGCCCTTTGATCGCTTCCCTGATCTCCCCGGTCAGCCCGTTGGTACCGTAGAGGGCGATGATCCCGTATGCCTTACTGATCGCCTCCTGCTGCAGCAGGCTCGCCGCATCTATAACGCTCTCCGTCAGGATCAGCCGCCTGGTCTGCACGTCAGGATAACCCGGATACAGGCCCTCCCGGTGCTTCAGGTAAAAATGTTTTGACTGCCCGTTGTTTACCGTGCTGCGGAAGTACAGACCCGTGATCTCACCGCTGCGGTTACGCAGCGCAAACACAATACAGAACTTCGCGAACGGCTGGTAAGCCTTGCCCCCTGTACGGCTGTTGGTCAGGTTCCTGTCCAGCAGCAGACCGTATTCCAGGCAACGGCTGATCAGCGTCTCATCCCGTCTCGTGCCGTGGTGGAACTGACCCGTATTGTACCCCACCTCGATACGCCGGTAATCCAGACCACGGCTTTCCAGGTACGCACGCGCAGGCTGGCTGTTGCATACCGCATTCTTAAAGTAGGTAAATATCTGCTGCAGGAACGCAGCGCGTGTAGGCGACGGCGCTGCCGGCAGTATGGAAGCGGATGGTACCGGGTTGCCGGCCATAGCCTTGCATTTGATGATCGCCTCCCCCTTGCTGCAGCCCTCCTTGTGCATCACAAAATCAATCACGTCCAGGCTGTGACCATGCGTCGGGCAGTTCGCAGAAAAGCAGTACACCGTGCCCGTCTTGTAATATACCTGCATGCTCGGCGTCCGGTCGTTATGGAACGGACAGTGCAGCCGCTGGCTCTTGTCCGGCTTCAACCCGTAATGGCGCAGCACCTCGGATAGCGGCAGCCTGGCTTTAATATCCTTCAGCTCCATCTTCGCCCAGGTTGATGATCGTTAAACGATTGTTGCTTACACGCACCTCCACGCGGTCGCCTATACAGAACCCCGCGCGTTCCAGCCATACCCCGCTCAGGTTCAGCCACGGTACATGACGCGGCTCTTTCCGTCCCGATATACACTGCGACCGGCTCATGCGGTACTGGTACTGTATCTTGATGCTTCTTGTCCTCTTTTCCATCGCTAAAATATTTTTATCTGTTTCAGATAAGACAAAGATAAAAGTAATTATCCTAAACAGACAACACAAATTTTACCAAACGGATAAATTCACCACATTTTATCTTTTATGGATAAATTTGCAGAAAGACATCTTTTACAACTATGAGCGTTGCAGACAACATCAAAAAACTCCGCGAAGACAGGGAGCTCATGCAAAAGCAGGTCTATACGCAGATCGGGCTCAAGCCCGCCCATTACAACAAGATCGAAAAAGGACTGGTAGAGCCTTCTATCGAGATACTCGATAAGCTGGCCGCTTTTTACAACATGACCATTGACGAGATCGTGCACCTGGACACGGCAGCGCCCAAAGCCGTCACCCTCGAAGACAAGTCTTCGGCCGAGCAGCTGCGGCTGCTCGCACAGCTCAACGACAAGGACAAAAGCACCGTGATGAGCATCATTGACACCATGCTCACCAAACAGCGCTTCCAGACCTTCTTTGAACAAAACCTCGCTGCCAGGTAACAACTACCTGCAGCCGTTAAAAATAACGCCATGATACGTACCGTAATCACACCCGATCAGCAGCATATTTCCATCAGCCTGCCCAAAAAGTTTATCGGCAAGCTCGTGGAGATCATCGCTTTCACTATTGACGAACCTGAAGCACAGGTAAAAGACAAGACACGCACCCACCTGGCCAGCGAACAGGTGCTTGCCAAAGACTGGAACACCAAAGAAGAAGATCAGGCATGGAAAGATTTATAAAAGGCGACGTTGTCGTTATCCCGTTCCCATTCTCCGACCTCTCCGGGTCGAAAAGAAGGCCGGCACTCGTTATCGCCGACCTCCCCGGCGATGATATACTCCTCTGCCAGATCACCAGCAAAAGCAGCAGAGACCCGCTCGCCGTACCGCTCACCCGTAACGACTTCAACAGCGGCTCCCTGCCCGTGGATTCTTTCATCAGACCCGCACGCATCTTTACCGCCGACAAAAATATCATCATAAGAAAAACAGGAACAGTTAAGACCGCTACACTCAACACCGTCGTCAACAATATCATCTCTTTGCTGCAGTAAGCAATCCATTCTATACTGGCTTATGAATACGAGCATCTGTTTCATTGTCGTATAAACAAGCCCAGGCAATATTCTGTAATTGAGATAAAGTCAAAGGCTCTTTATCACCTTTGACTTTGGGAATAAGAACGTGTACATCAATAGGAAAACTGTTCAACTTCTCAAAAGCATCTTCATCAACACGATTAATTAAATAAACCACACTAACATCGGCATCGCCAAAGCCATATTTTTGCCCTATTAGTGGCGCATCAATTTCAGCTACCATAACATTTCTGTTGTCAATAACTGTTTTTCGGTATTGGATTACCTTTTTGGGTATGTCAAAATCAGCATATTCGTATGAAGACAAATAAAGTTCCATAACTAAAATTCAGGATTTACACCAGAGACACGCTTAATGTTGACCTTTGAAGGATTAATAATATACTCTAAAAGACCGCCCTTATTTTCTCCCACTTCCAGCGCTTCACGACGAAGAATTATATTAGACCTTCTTACTGTGCCCTCTATTACAAATCTTCCCGTATTTCCAACAGGCAGCCCCGCCGCATCTCTATAATTTGCTACGTTTTTGGGATTTATTGGCGTCCAAGACCTACCCATTGCCTGAGCTTCTCCGCCATAGGTACGGAATACATATTCCATTGGCACGGACACGCTTCTGGCAGGCATCATCGTCTTGACACTTAAGAAAATACTGACACCCCCTAAAGTTGCACTGGTAGCATCGCCAGTCTTTACGCCGGCATAAGTTTGTACGGCTCCTTGTCCTAAACCAATGCCTGGATTTACTATGGCCAATCCAGCTTGCACGCCGGGGCTAGTCCCTAAATCATACGCAACAGGGTCTAACGTTCTTGCCTGAGCCCTGTACTGCGCTAACTGTATCTGGAACTTCACGTCTTGCTGAAAACGCTCATAAGCCGGTGTTCTTTCCGGCCCCTGGGAAATTACCGCTGGTTGTACCCCGGATGGTTGTTGCGCTTCCGGATGTGCTGCCTGCCATGCAACCGCTGCCTGTTGTAACCTGCCCGATGGAAACTGGGGAAGAACAACTGTTGTCTGATGAGCGGTATTATCCCGTGCAAGACCAGGTATGGATGATTTATCAATAACAGGAGGTTCAGGAGGTTTCGGGTCATCACCTTCTCCCGGCGCCATGCCTGTCGGGTCTGTCCAGGTAATAGGATTGCAGTAACCATAGTTATACGATGACCATTCAGGCATTTCACCTTGTAGTGGATCGGAGCTTGCCCATCTTGCCAGCCATGGTATGTAGTACCTTGCTCCGTGGTAGTATAGCCCAGTTTCTTCGTCTCGTTCTTTGCCTGTATATCTGTAACGCTTCGCTCCTGCGCAACCTTCCGGCTGAAAAAAGAAAATTTCCTGTATGGCTTTCTGCGATCTCAAAGAACTTCCTGTGTGCCTTCCTGCAAAATAGCATTTTTTTTACTTTCATCTGAAAGAAAAAATCCGGGACAACGGCGGGGCAGACAGGGGCGCGGAGCGCCCTTGTCTTTATCCGGCCGGCGTTGCCCCGGATTGATCATTGATCTGTCCAAAACAGATCAGCGCTTCGGCCATGCTGTCGCCGCTGCACAGTATCCTGCCGGCGTATTCGGCCAGGAACGCGGCTTCCAGTTCCGGCTTTACCCGCATGATCTTCAACTGCTCATTTTCTTTGACGATGTAGTACTTCATAACTGCTGATTTTAAGGTGAGAGAAAAACATTTTCCAAAAGAAAAAACAGAAAAAAAGAAAGCCTCCTCGCAGGCGGAGGGATGCAATAAAACAAGGCCGGAGCGAAGCGGAGCCGAAGGGAAGCCTTGTTTTATTGTCAGCCCGGAGCCTACCTTTGCGGCCTTTTTTTGTGTTTTTGTCGCAGGGTTTCCGTTAGCCCGATTTTATTTGTATCTTCGTATTTCTGGCGTTGGGCATATCATGCCGCGCAATACTTCTTCCCTGCTCACGTAGCAGTTCTGCCCTCACTTTTCACAATAAACTGGCAATGATTTTTCGTTACCGGCAGCTCTTTATAGCGATTTCGCTTAAAGAACTTGCAGACGTGATCCAGCTGATTTTGATCATTAACTTTTTAAACGGTTAAGTCTTAATCGGCCAGTAGTTTTTTGCTTTCGGTTTCCGTCTGGCTGGTGGCTGTGGAGCGCAGCGTAATGGCCACCAGCCAGACCAACCGCGAGCCTGATGCGAGTGGAGCAAAGGGTGGCGGCCCGGGAGTGCGCAGCACGAAGGGACGGCTACGTAGGGAGCGCAGCGGACTACGCAAGGCTGCCGCTTTAATGGCCGGAGCAGCGCGGAGGCAGATCAAAAATGACTGGCCGCAGCCCGCTGCGACCCGCAGGCGAGCACAAACAAGGGCAGCCGGTGGCTGCGTTGCGGCTGCACGCAGCGAAGCGGAGGGCAGCGGCATAAGCAGACAGGGCAGGCTGCCGTGAGGAAGAAGGAGGAGCTGCAAAGGGCATGACAGCCTGCGCAGCGAAGCGGAGCACCCGGAGGGCGGGAGGCGCTTTTACAGACCTTTAAAAAGACAAACAATAACTGTAAAAGTGCCGGACGGGCTGGCGTGATCCTTTGCCGACGACTGATGACGAGCACCGCTTTTCCTCCTGCCGTGCAGCCGCAGCAACGCGGAGGCGGAATGGCAGGTAAACAGATCTGCGGCGAAGCCGCACCATTTGGTTTACTGCATCCTTCCCTGCCCATACGCTATCGTATAGGATGATGCTGCCGTATCTGTTCCCGCAGTGCTGCCGTGGCCGTCTGGCGGTACTGCTCCGTCGTGGACAGGCTTTTATGACCCGCAAAAACCTGCACCACACGCAGGTCATGGCCCGCAGCCAGCAGGTTCGCGATCACGCTCTGGCGTATCCTTAACGGCGTCACCTTCCTTGGGGCATACACGTCCCGGTAACGACTGTTGACATGACCGGTGATCTCACCCGGCAGATATCCGTTACCCCGCTGGCCGATCACCAGGGCTTCATGCCCTTTGCCTTTCAGCAGCTTC
>Ga0206101_1000181_pt1 | contig 14305 bp, 18 predicted proteins | sample 1B0metagenome_FD_148613 | JGI IMG/M metagenome (GOLD analysis project Ga0206101, IMG submission 148613) | Enriched microbial communities from leaf-cutter ant dump, University of Wisconsin, Madison, United States - 1B0 | ecosystem: Environmental > Terrestrial > Nest > Insects nest > Nest dump... | reverse complement strand
TGAAGTGAGTTCCGCAGGCGATTGTTATTATGACAATGAAGCAATAAAGAGATAGTAACTGTCTGGTGGCTTTTGTAATACTTTTGCCATCAAAAGTATTAGAGATTTGGTTCTTTTGGAAAGAACAGGCTAAATTCCTGCCATTATACAGCTTATCTGCGGGCATGACGTGAGAAGGGAAATCTTGGTGTGTTGTGGTAGATGCACACCAAATAATTAGTTATTGTCGATGAATCTACTTTTTATGATCTGAAGTTGCGGGTTATACTCGAGCACCTCCATAACATTAGTTACGACTTCGCCAAAGATCATTTTCGACTCCTAATCTTAACAGGTACTAGAGTCCGAAATAGACTGTTAGCAATTTCGTTGAGATCTGATTTTACGTATTCCATTTCTACTTTTTCTACTTTGTGATTTTTCATTTTTGTTTCCTATTTGTTTAAAATTTTGCCAATATCTGCAACCAGCTCGACCAATCTGTTGCTGTATCCCCATTCGTTGTCATACCAAGCTACAACTTTCACCATATTCCCGCCTACAACCTGTGTAAGACTCAGATCAACAATACTACTATGGCTATCGCCAACAATATCACTACTAACAATTGGCTCATCTGTTACCGCTAAAATCCCACGGAAGAAAGGTTGTTCAGCGGCTTCGCGGAAAGCAGCATTGACTTGATCAACAGTGACGCTTTTCTTAAGTAAGAAAGTAAAGTCACTTAGACTACCAACAGGGGTAGGGACACGCATAGCAACACCATCAAAAATGCCTTTGAGCTCAGGCAAAGCTAAGCTAGCGGCTCTGGCAGCACCTGTGGTAGTCGGAACAATGTTCAGTGCCGCTGAGCGCGCTCTACGTAAATCTTTGTGTGGACCGTCCATCAAGTTCTGGTCAGCCGTGTAGCTGTGAATCGTAGTCATCATGGCCTTCTCAATACCAAAAGCTCGCTGAATCACTGTAGCAGGTGGCGTAATGCAATTAGTGGTACAGGAAGCATTACTGATAACATCGCCAGCTTCATTTAAATCGCCATCATTTACCCCAAGTACAATCGTCTCGGCACCTTCGCCTTTGGCAGGAGCACTAATAACTACCTTTTTAGCTCCAGCCTTTATATGTGCCCTAGCATCTTCCGGTTTAACAAAGCGTCCGGTCGATTCGATAACAACATCAACTTTTTCGTTACCCCAAGGTAGCTTAGTCGGATCAGGCTCGCTCAATATCTGTATATGCTGTCCGCTAACAGTAATACCGACATCATCAGCGCTAACTTCATGCTGGTATTTTCCATAAACAGAATCGTATTTAAGTAAGTGGGCCAAGGTTTCATTATCTGTTAAGTCGTTTAAAGCTACGATTTCTACATCATCACGCTCAAAAGCAATCTTAAAAGCCGCTCGTCCAATGCGACCAAAACCATTAATAGCTAATCTAGTCTTTGCCAATTTTTTGTCCTTTTTTTTGTTTTTTATCGGATCTGAAAGTACTGTAACAAGCTTACGCTTCGCATGCAAGTATTTTTTATGATTTTACAACATTATTTTTGATTAAAAATAATAAATATTTTATAGTTTATCCACTATGCATCTCCATGACCAAGGACCGACGATTTTTACTGGTGACAATGCTCTCTCTGAAGGTATTGCCCATGCTATGCAAGGTCGCGAAGGAGTAGCTGTAGTACACGACCTTTACTGTGAGGCAGACACGGACGCCAAGAGCCTGGATAGACAGCTGTCCACTAAAGAAGAAACTAGCGAAATCATTAGAGCTGAGTTCGATAAAATAATCGAAAAAAGCGGCGCAGTAATAAATGATCCCGCCAAGCAGGCAATCCTAGATGCTCATTTTAACGACTTTCCTATCAGATTGAGCACATCGGACATAGGCCTGATGCGGGTTGAGCCTCTTATGAAAACCGAGGGCAGCATGCCACATATAGACCAGCAGGATCATCGACATGGCCATTGGCTACCACCGCAACTATACACTGGTGCAAGTTTCAGCTTGCCATTACTGGGTAGCGCCTCCTGGAGAACTTGGCAGACGAGCACTTATGGCCTGCTCGACAATATGGGCACCAGAGATCCTCTGCCAATTGTCCGCAAAGCCGTTAGCCCAGACGAGAAAAACACAGAACTAATAACTGATGAAAGCGGCATCGCCTTCACTCAAGATGTCGGACAGATTGTAGTTGTCAGACAAGGCGATGTTATACATAGAGTCCGTAGCATAAACGGCTCAAGATTAAGAGCCATCGGCGATATTACACTAATGGTCGAGGAAGTGGATTTACAAGAAAGTGATATTAAGCAGATTCTAGAATGGGCAGAAGAGAAGAGGAATGGCTTCTTAAGACAATTGGTTGTCAAATCAGCCGTTCGTCTCGAGCCAGCGCAGTAATACGCCGACTGAGCGGTCTTCGCTCATTTTGCCAGATACAGCTAAGTTTTGCGCGTCAGCAAACGACAGCCATTCGACTTCAATGTCTTCGCCATGTTCCAGCTGCTGATCAGCCTGCTGCCAGTCATCAATCACAAAGTAAAATAAATCCCAAACCACAGTTGCACCATTAACCGACGTATAGAAATGCTTGATGGAGTTTACGATAATGCCGGTTTCTTCGCGTGCTTCAGTTTTTGCTCTTTCGGTGGCTGGTTCCAAAATATCTTTATTAGATTTTAAGAATTGATTATATTCGTCTAGAGTATCGAAGACTTTGCCGCCAGGTAGACGATAATCATAATTCTGCAATTCGGTTCTGTATTCTTTGGTCAAGAGGATTTTACTTGCTTGTTTGTCAACAATTATTAGCCTCGTACCAGGCGAACGGCGAGCAAATTCAAACTTTACTTGCTTTTCGCCAATCCTCATTGGCTGGCGTACAACTTCAATAATCTTTCCCTGGAAAACTACTTCTTCACCACCGTCTTTTACCGGTACGTTAGCCATACTTAAGTCTCGTTTTTGTAGCGGTCTTGGGATTCTTTGATTATCTTCTTGGCGTCTTCAATATTGCCCCAGCCTTCAACGACCGTACCACCACTCTTGAGGTCTTTGTAGTGATTAAAGTGGTGCTCGAGTTGCTTCTTGTGGTTTTCACTCAATTCATCAAGCGAAGTAATTTTGCCAAAGTGGCGATCATCTTCTGGCACACAAACAACTTTATGGTCATTTTCGCCATCATCAACAAAGTTAATTATTCCAATAACTCGAGATTTCAAAAACACACCTGTCGGGATACCTTCCTCGGTGATAACAATTGCATCGAGCTCATCGCCATCTTCGTCTAAAGTCTGCGGAATAAATCCGTAATTTGCCGGCTTAACAAAAATACCCGGCTCCACTCGATCAAGCTCAAAAGTAGCAAGTTTGCGGTTCCATTCGATCTTCATCATCGAACCACGAGGAATCTCAATAACTACATTGATGATGCCGTCATCAACATTGCCGGCATCTAAAATCTGATTAAAATCTGGCATAAAACCTCCTTAATTTTTCTGTATAACAGTATACCAGACTATTTGGCTAGGTTTTGTAGAGTGGAAATGTAAGCTTGGAGCTCGCGAGTTGAGCCATGGCCAAATTGTTCTTCCATGACTTTTTGCAAGCGTTTTTCGATCTTACGGATATCGGTATCACACCTACGAGTAGTTACGATACGGCGCGCGCGCTTGTCGCTCTTATCAATGATTCTCTTTACCAAACCGCGCTTTTGTAAGACATTTAACATATTAGTTATTAACGAGATCTCAACATCAAGCAATCTTGCAATCTGACCAATGCGCGCACCACCTTCAGATGTGTAATCGTACACCAAGCCGGCCAGTACCCATTCCATCATCGTGTAGTTAAATTTGGCAAGTTCAGCAGTAATAGATTCCTGAAAGTTGCGGTAGGCGCGTGAATGAAGAGCACCTAACTGATAACTTGTTATTTGGTTAATCGGCATAATCAATTAGTTTAGCTTATAAAGCATCTAGGCGCAAATTGGTCTATTAATTCTGTATATTATTAGGATTGAATTTTGATAGATCTGAAGTCTTGCACTAAAACTCTATTTTACTTCTATATTATAGATGCCTATTTTGCCACCCATTGTGTATAGGCCAATCTTTACGCCTTTGCGATTAGTCTGTACGGTCCCGCATATCGCAAAAGAGCCGCTACCACTATTGCTTGTGGTGATTTTCTCATCAAGATCTGTAAGAAAGCCTTCGACACCCATTGCACCGGAGTATATTTTTGTGGCTTTACCCTTGGATAAATAGAGACCATTGAAACATATAACTTCTCCCTTAGTAAGATCCCTTTTGGTGTATACATCGCCTCCGCCAGGAGCTAACTCACGATATTTCACACCCTTACTATCAGTTACTATTCTGCCGCCTGCAAACTGATGCGGCAGATACCTAGCCTTGATCACTGCAACCCTTGGAGTGCTCTGTAAATAACTAGCTACATAAGCCTCTTGGCGCTTTATGGCTTCGTTGGTAGCTGCAAAGTGAGCGGCTACCTTTTGTCTGGTCCAGGTTTTGTTATTTAAACGGTCAACCCAGTATTTCTTGCCTGAAGGATCAGATGAACGAAGTAGCATGTTTTTGTAGAGATCTTCGACAAAGATATCGTTAGATTTAGTCTGCAGGGCTTTATTGTCCTTAATGAACTGGCTAGCCACGTCTGCTACTGACATATGATCGCCAGCTAGTTTTTGAACCCAATATTGATAGCCCGACTTATCTGGGTTACGAGCAAGCAGTCCTTTGTAAAGACGGATTGTGTAAGCCTCCGCACCGTGGGCCACACATTCATCGCCTGGCTTAATATTCTTTGGATTAAAATTATTGTTGTTAGAACAGTGATAAACACTATACTGGCCGGCCTTAAGCGCGCTATCAGCAAAAGTGCTATAGACGAAATATCCACCAATTAAGGCAAAGAGAAATAATGCTGGAGCGAGTATCTTCCAGGACAATAAGCTACTTTGTTTTAAAGAATGTTTAGATTTATTCTTGCTACTTGTTCTGCTAGATTTGCGCGATTGTTGGTTTTTCGCCATATATTTCCTTTTTTAGTTTTAATGGTTATGGCTGGAGGTTAGCAGGTGATGCAAATATTTGTCAAGGTCAACAGATAGCTTTAGTTAGTTATCGAGCCTACGCGAAATCAAATGATGATAAACGCGTAATTCTTAGAGGCTATTTGCGATTTAGTTCTTCTAGATATTCACGCATCCTTAGGGCTGCTATGGCGCCCTCGCCAGTAGCGCTGGCAATCTGCATGGTGGCACCACTTCGGACATCGCCTGCGACAAATACTCCTTGTACGTTTGTTTCTTGATCTTTATTACCTATCACAAATCCTTGCTCATCAAGTTTAATGTCGCTATTTTGCAAAAACTCTGTATTTGGCTTCAGGCCAACAAAAACGAATATACCATCGCTTTCAATAAATACATCTTTATCAGTATTCTTATCGTGCCCCCGGACCTTGACGACCTTACCATTTTCATCAGCCACAACTTCTTCAGTTGTGGTGTTGAAATGAACTTTGATTTTATCGTTTGCTTCGATTTCTTTAACTAAAACGTCACTGGCCTTCCAGTGGTCGCCACGAATAAGCACATCAATATTGGTGGCAAATCTGGTCAAGAACAAGCTCTCCTGTGCGCTACTATTACCGCTGCCGACAACGACCAGTCGTTTGTCTTTATAGAACGCTCCATCACAAGTCGCACAGTAGTGCACGCCACGACCATAATATTCCTGCTCACCAGGTATACCTAGCTTTACATAGTCGCTGCCAGTTGCGATCAATAGGGCACGCGCTTTATATTCGCCACCATAGCCTTTAACTATTTTGTAGCCATTCTCTTCTCTGATACTTTGGACTTCATCAAGTTCAATTTTGGCACCGAACCGCTCAGCTTGTTTGCGCAGTTGATCTGATAATTTTAGACCTTCAACCCCCTCGGCAAAACCAGGATAATTATCGATCTGGTCAGTTATGGCTGCCAGGCCACCAATTACACCTTTTTCTATAAGCAGTGTTTTCAAATCTTCGCGAGAGGTATAGATTGCAGCACTAAGGGCTGCTGGCCCCGCACCAATTGTTATAACGTCATAAATATTTTCGTTTGACATAATTAAAATAAGTTAAAACTTAAGCCGCAGTCGCAGCTGCTAATTGACCAGGGTTAAATCCTATTACGACCTGCTCCATGCCATTATCTTGCTCCACTATAGTAACCGGCACAGAAAGCGAGCCGCTTTTCTGCAAGACTTCCTGTTGACGAGATGGATCTTGGTCTAGTACGACTTCTTCGTAAGCCAAGCCCTTGTTTTTTAGCCATTCTTTAACCATCGGGCAGTAAGCGCAGGTGGTCGTACTAAAAACTGTGATTTTCTTCATGTTTATGTCCCCCATATTTAGTGTATAGAGTGTATCAGCAGACCCTACGAAAGTTCAAGGCTTTGCAGTGAATTCCGCAACATTTACTGATTTAAATCTCTAAAAAATATAGCCAGGCAAGAATTACCGCTGCGAGGAAAAAAGTCACTGCTACATAAGCAGCCCTATGGGTAAATAAATGCTTGTATTCATCTAATAAACGAACAGTAAATCTACGGACCTTACTCATAAGTTTTGAGTTCAATCGTCTCTATAACTATCTTTTTAGCTGGCTTGTCGTTGGCACGAGTTGGGCTTGTAGCTATTGCATCAACGACATCCATGCCATCAATTACTTGGCCGAAAACCGTGTGCATATTATTTAGATGTGGTTGGTCTTTCTGGACAATAAAGAATTGGCTACCATTGGTGCCAGGACCGCGATTAGCCATAGAAACAGCGCCCCTAATATTAGTAAGATCAGGATGGAATTCATCTTCAAACTCAGTACCCTTACCTTTATAACTATAGCCCCCCGTACCGTCACCTCGTTCAAAATCACCAGTTTGAATCATAAAGTTTTTAATGACCCGATGGAAGATAACACCTTCGTACTTACCCTGCTTAACGAGTTCAGTAAAGTTTTTAACCGTTTCTGGTGCGCCTTCGGCAAATAAACGGACAGTTATATCGCCCTTGGTGGTCTTAAGGACTGCAATCTCATCGCCCTTAGCTGGCTTGGCTGTTTGACTGATAGTGCCCTCTGGTGCTTGATTTTCTTTCAATTTAACTTCCTCACTTTCCGTTTTGTTAGCTTCAACTTTGGTTGGTTGATCCGTAGAGTTAGCTAAGAATACTAGGCCGCCAAAGAACAGCAGCAAAATACCAATTGTAACCAATAAACCCTTCATGACTTAGATTGTATCAGTACTTGTAGTTCAAATCGACTACTGCAGCAGCACCGTTGTAATTAGTGCCTTCAAAATAAAACTTCAACTCATCCGCACCTTTTGGTACTTCAAATCCGATCACACCTCGCACTGTATCATTACTGGCAAGTTCACCTCTAATTGATGGCGAGTCGGTTGGGGTGGCAAATAGGGAGTAATTATATTTGTTGTTGTCTAAATCCTTCAGATAAGTCTGTCCTGCTGAGATATATTCAGTCTCATAGCCATCATTGGTTACTTCTAGCTCAACATTCAGGTAGTAATTACCTGCTTTAGGCTTCTGGTAATCTCCAAGTTCGGGCTCTTTAACGGATATAACTTTTATTTTTAGATTATCTATATGCGTTTCCTTGCCTACTGCGACCTCTGGTGTGTTAGTGGCCGGTTTTTCATCAATAATAGATACGTCATCTGGCTTTGGAGATGGTTCATCAGGTATGTTGCTGGCGGCAATTATTCCCATAAGTAGCAAGAACCCAAACAATAAACCAGCCAACATTCCGATAGCAGAAATGACAATACCTGCTACAGCAAGACCCTTACCGCCCTCGCCAGTTTTCTTGATCTGACCCAAAGCAATAATGCCCAAGATTAGCCCCACTAGCTGGAAAAAGAAAGATGTTACAAGGCTAGCAATAGCTAAGCTATTGGTTTTTGGCGGTTCCGCCGGTGGTGTTTGCGCAGGTTGGTGTTTTGTTTGCTCATTTTGACTCATAATTCCCCTCACTAATTAGCATTAGCATAATTGTGCCAGCACTAACGTTTAGACGCAAGCTTATTTTTATTGCTCGATTTCTAATCGTTTAAGCTGCGCAGCATTTTTATGAGGTGCAGATTGGAGTTGCAATAGTTCGGCGTATATCCCGCTCGTTTTAGCTAGTTCCTCAGGTCTACCGACCTCGTCAATACGTCCCTTTTTTAGAGTGATGATCTTATCTACATGAGCAATCGTGCTCAAACGGTGAGCGATAATTAGGGTGGTCCGATCCTTCATTAATCGTTTTAGGGCTTTCTGAACAGCAGCTTCAGATTTGCTATCTAAGCTACTGGTCGCTTCATCTAAAACCAAAATAGGTGCATCTTTTAGAATCGCCCGAGCAATAGCAATCCGTTGCTTTTGCCCTCCAGACAGCTTAAGCCCGCGTTCGCCAATTTCGGTTTCATAATCCTTATCGAACTTACTGATAAAGTCGTCCGCATTCGCAGCCTTAGCAGCTGCTATGACCTCAGCTTTACTGGCTTTAGGATTGGCATACGCAATATTCTCCATGATGGTTCCAGAAAATAAAGCCGGATCCTGGAATACAACCCCAATGTTTTGCCGTAAGCTTTCATAAGTAATATCAGCAATATTCTGCTTATCGATATAAATGATGCCCTGCTTTGGAACATATAAGCCAAGGAGCAGATTAGTTATAGTTGTCTTACCTTCACCCGACTCTCCGACAAGCGCCACCTTTTGTCCGGGCAGAATATTAAAATCTATATCCTTAACATCATGCTTATCATCAGCATAGCCGAAACTTACGCTAGAAAATTCAACACTTCCATTCTTTATCTGTAATGGTTTGGCATTTTGATTATCTGATCGCTCCGGCGACTCATCTAGTATCTCAAAATAATCCTTGCTATCTGCCACTGCCCTTTGTGTACGATCCACCAAAAAACTAATTGTAAAAATAGGTATGCGAATCTGCATCGCGTACAGCACCAAGGCGACCGCTTGGCCTGCCGTAAACTGACCTTGGCCTGCTCGTACAAAGATAAAGGCATAGACACCGAGGAAAATTAAATTCAGAATTGAGCGACGATAAACATCATTCTTATGCCAGTGAGCAGACTGTGGTTTGGTAATCCCTATGATTGAGCTTAGGTTGGTCTTATAGATTGCGAGTTCTCGATTTTCCTGATTAAAACTTTTTACGACTTTTATCTGGCTAATCGCTTCAGAAAAACGGCCTAACGCAATATCCTTATGCTTATTTACTTTCGCCTGATAATTTAACCAGGGGCCACTGCTGCGGGAAGTTAACCAAATATATATCGGGTAAAGTAGCATCAGCATCAACGCCACTTGCCAAGAATATATGGCTATAACTATAAGAGAAAAGACCGTCGTAAAAATGAATTGTAAGAAGTTATTACTTAGCATATTCATGAAGCTACTCAACTCTTCGGCCGAACGATGCAAGCGAGCGATGATCTTGCCGGTCAGCTCTTTGTCAAAGTAAGTCTGTGGCAGGTCAAGCACCTGCTGATAATAGCGCTCACCTAGTAGTTTCTGTAGGCGCGCAGCCATTACATCACCAATATAACCACCGATATTACTCACTATCGTTGAACCGAAATCCAATGCAAAAACCGCCACAGCAAGTAAGAGTAAAAGGTTAACATCAGCACTTTTACCTTGCTTAATCTCATCTATTGCCAATCCAGTAATAAATGGAATAGCTAAGTTCATTAGGCCTAAGAGCACAGAGAAAAATCCTACCGCGGCATAATGAGACCATAAAGTCTGAGTGGTGCCAATAATCTTTAACAAGTGCTTCATTCTAAAACCCCAAGATTACGTAGATTAGCTTCGGTTTCCCCGGCTGAAATGTGTAGTAGGCCAGTAGCGCCTGATAAATTACAAGCATCGATATTTTGGGTCGAATCATCAATCAGGACAATGTCGCTAACATCAACCCCTTCATAATCCGCTAACTTTCGATAGCTCATAGCATCATATTTAGGCCATTCATTACCTGATGCCGAGTAGAAATTACTAATGAAATCCAATTCTTTTTTGCGGGCTAATCTAGCAATGTAATCTTTACCCATACTACTGAAAGCGACTACCCTGCGTTCATAAGATAGTGTCCTAAGAAGATTTAAATAGGCCATATCGAGCTCGGTATCATTGATAATCACACCATAAATATCTGTGACTATAAGCGGGAAAATATTACCAGTTTGCTTGTGTGCCATCACTTATATTATAGCGCCCTGCAAACCCAGCTGGAACTTCAATCACATATAAGGCCGGTTCATCCGGTCGGAATAAACTTGGATATGAGTTAGGCTGCATATCAGGTTCAACATATACAACCTTTTTATTCTTATCTAGCCAGATAACATCGATTGGAAACTCGACATCTTTCATCCAAATCGAGTGAGTATCACTTTGCTCAAAAACAAACAGCATACCTTGGTTTGCTTCTAATTTTTTATAAATACCAAGACCGAGCTTGCGAGCTTCATCGGTCTGGGCAATTTCTGCTTCAACTATTCCTGTGCCGATTTTGATAACCGCGATATTACGATGAGAAGCGATGAACAGTATCCCGAAAATAATAATTGCTGCTACAACTAACCATATGCCCAGTTTTTTAGTGAGCATAAAATCCACGAGCTTTTTTGTCGGGTATAAGATAAAGACTAACTTTAGCCACCGCCATAGCTTCTTTGACCTTCGTATCGCCAACCGAACCAGAGCTTGATAATATATGCGCAATACCGGCATCAGCCAAAGACTGTGGACCATCAGGGAATGGGAAGAAACTGTCGCTATAAGCTGTCGCTCCTGTGACTTCATGTCCAGCATCCTTTGCTCGCTTAACAGCAAGCTCTGCAGCGCCAACTCGATCCTGTTGACCAACACCATTACCTATTAATTGGCCGTCACGCACTAAAGTAATAGTATTGCTATTTGAAGTTGAGCCAATCGCCCATGACAGCACTATATCTTCATCGTTGGCTTGGCCGTTCTTATCCATATCTTCATCATTCAAATCTAGAACGTAAGTATAGTTATCTTGCGCTAACCAGCCTCCACGAACATAGCGCATGCGCATAGCCGTATCTAGGCTATCTTTACTTAAATTAGCTAAAGCCGGGTTAACCAGAACTCGACATTTGTCTTTCTTACGTCTAAGAAGTTCCAGGGCTTCCTGCGTAACAGCCGGGGCGATAACGGCATCGAGTAGTCGCCGACCACTCTCAACTTTATGCTGCAGTAACACCTCGGCTAGTTCAGCTGTGATTTCAAAATTAACCAGTACGATTCCACCAAAGATAGCCCTCAAATCACCTTCCAGCATCTTTTCAATAGTACTCTTGGAATCAGAACCAATCGCTGCGCCGCAAGCATTACCGTGCTTACCACCAACTGCAATCACCGGAACTTTGCCAAAATTTACATCCCAGCCAGCAGCAATGTGGCTTGTGGTCTGAAGCAAACGGTCAAAGTCGCAATAATTGTTATAGCTTGGCGCGACACCTTGCTTTAGCTTAAACTTTGCCAGAGACAATGCGTCAGCCTTATTATCGGCAGAGTATAGAGATGCATTAGCCTGCCAAGGATTCTCACCATAGGCAGCATCGGCAACACGCTTTGAAACCAAACCATCATAACCACCAGAGCTATGATAACGAGCCGAAGCCAGTGCATAGTTAGCCACCACCGCTTCAACATTAGCAATCAAGCCACTGATAAATTCAGCTCTATCTGGCTCACCAGCTTTCAACCAATCAATAACTTGTTGGCGTTGCTGCGGCTGACTAATGACAATTCTCTCACCTTTAGCAGCTGAACGTAGCATGGTCGGGCCACCAATATCAGTCTGCTCAATAACACTTTCTCGGGTTGAGCCTGGTTTGGCAATTTCCTGTTCTAGCGGATACAAATCAACACAGACTAAATCAATTCGCGGGATGCCGAGTTGCTTTAATTCGGCCTCGTCTTCAGCGCTATCAGTCGCCAGTAATCCTGCATGGATTTCGCGACTTAGCGTTACAACTCTATGACCTAGAATCGCACCGCCGCCAACTAGGCTTGCTACATCTTCAACTGGCACCCCAGCTACTTGGATTGCTTTAGCTGTACCACCACTGGCATAAATATTCCAACCTAGATCATGTAGTTGTTTAGCGAAATCTTCGATTCCATTTTTGTCATAGACGCTTAGTAGGGCGTTTTTACTCATATTTTATAGTTCCTTCTTTAAGCCTCTATTGTACATGACTCCCACGCCAGCTGTCCTGTTTTCTGGCAGAGTCAGAAATCTGCCAGCTTCTTGGCACTAGGCACAATTTTCCTCTGCGATGCTCGGCCGCAGTATTATCCATACAGCTCACCTGCGCTTCTCAAGGAGAAATTGCACCTAGCACTCAAGTGCGGGAGTCATGTTATATAATGAACGTATGAGTCAGTTTAGTTTCGATATTGTTAGTGATTATGATATTGCCGAAGTTACCAATTCGGTTGACCAAGCAGCCAAGGAGATTTCTCAACGCTACGACCTTAAGGGTACTCCAGCCAGCATTGAATTGATCGAAGATAAAACAGTGGTTTTAATTAAGGGCGAAGATTTTCACCTCGACATAGTGCTAGAAATCTTACGTAATAAATTCGCCAAGCGTGGTGTGTCGCAACATACACTAGATACTTCAGGCAAAAAAGAAGAAGGTAACCCCTGGCGGTGGCGACTACTCCTGCAAAAAGGACTAGATCAAGAAAAAGCTAAAAAGATCACCAAGCTAATCCGCGACAAATATCCGAAGATCAAGACTCAGATTCAGGGTCAAGAAATCAGAGTTACAAGTACGAGCAAAGATGATCTGCAAAATGTAATGAAGCTACTCCGCGCTCAGGAGTTCAGCTTCCCGCTCAGCTTCACCAATTTCCGCTAATCAGACAACACTAGCAAGTGGTAAAGTTTAGCGCCATCCGGTAAACCGATGGTTAGTTGAGCATTTTTTAGTGGTTTTTTAGCATTAACCAGCTGGTAGATCTTTGGACCCGATATTTTAATCAGCCCATCCTTGCCTACCTCGTCTGCCCGAGCTTTAATTTCACCGTTGATAGTTACGCCAGCAAAATCCGGCTTTGGACTTTCAGCCACAATATAGACTTTGGTACCGCTAAACAAAGTTGAGAAATAGCCACTGCTTATAGACTTGATGTATTGCTCAGCACCACTCCACGTGCCACCAAGACTCCATTGGCCAGGGCTTAAGCTGCTGGCGCTATCTTCGCCTCCATAAGTCGTTTTGTCTAAACTAAACTCGGGCGAGCCAGCGAATGATTTTTTGGTTTCTGAAAAATCACCAAAATATAAACCGCCAGTAATAGTACTTGTATCATTCCGTTGACCCACCGGACGCGGAAATTTATCTTTGACTCCAGCCTCATTAAGTAGCCCCTGGATAGCCAGCTCCGTGTTATAAAGACTAGTACTATCGACGTCAACATGGCGAATCTTTTTGTCTTTATCAACTAAAACAATTGCCGAATCCTGAGACACCTGAAAGGTCTGAGAAGCCTCGCTAATTGCATCTTCCAGTTCGTATTCAACATCATATGCGGAGGGAGATTTTATGTTATGCAGCTTCAACATTCCAGCTATATAATCCGGATCGGTCTCAAAGTCGTATCGGGCGTTCATGATAGAAATTATCTTTAAGCCGTACGAACCATACCGCGATCGCCATATATTACTTTGCGTATAAGATTTATTGCACGTTATGCAGCTTGGGTTCCAGAAAAATAACATGGTTACCTTGTCGCCATAGCTACCCTTATCACCAAACCATATCAGACTATCAGGCAAATCCGGAGCAGCTGTCTGACCAGACTCAGTTTCCTGATAAATCCGATCACGAGTTTCGATATTTGCAACCACATCATCAAGTAAAGTAGCACCTACCAATATCATTCCAATTGCAAGTAATGAACCGCCAAGTAAAGCTGTTCGTTGACTCGGACGCCAGCGCCAGACTGGCTTTAGCCATTCTCTTAATTGTCTCCAAGCAATCTGCGTATACATATTTAATAAGTATAGTTTATCACTTGATATAACTAGCAAATTTTGCACTAAACTTGGCTAGTTTTGGGTTGATAACTATTTGGCAATACGGATGTTGTGGTTGCTTATCGTAAAAGTCTTGGTGGTAATCTTCGGCATCATAGAACGCTT
>Ga0206101_1000180_pt1 | contig 14408 bp, 8 predicted proteins | sample 1B0metagenome_FD_148613 | JGI IMG/M metagenome (GOLD analysis project Ga0206101, IMG submission 148613) | Enriched microbial communities from leaf-cutter ant dump, University of Wisconsin, Madison, United States - 1B0 | ecosystem: Environmental > Terrestrial > Nest > Insects nest > Nest dump... | reverse complement strand
GTCGCCAGGCGTGAGGAGTCGTGTCTCGCCGGCGCGCGACACGCTGTACACATGGCGCCAGCCGTCACGCTCGCTGAGCCAGAGGAAGTGGCGACCGTCGTCCATCCATACTGGTCCATCGTTCACGTCCACCCAGGCACTGTCGCTCTCCACCATCACCGTGCGCGGCTGCCCTGTGGTAGCGTTCACGAGCAACACCGCGTCGCGATCCTGGTGACGGTTCATCCGCTGTACTATCAGCTCTTCCGCGTCCGCCCACTCGAAGCGCGGCACGTAGTTCTGCCTCGGGTCGCCCTCCAGCGTGGCCCAGGTGGTGGTACCGCCATCGGCGTCCACCACGCCCAGCCGGATGGCGGAGTTGGTCTGGCCAGCCTTGGGGTACTGTATCGGGGTGATGATGGGGTAGAGGGAGTCGGTATCGTTTACGAGCAGGTAGTCGCGCACCCCCGACATGTCGAACTGCAGGTAGGCTATGCGTCGTCCATCGGGGCTCCAGCGGAAGGCGTCGCGCAGGCCGAACTCCTCCTCGTTCACCCAGTCGGTGGTGCCGTTCACCAGCGTGGGCGAGGCGTCGTTGGTTAGCCGGGTGACGGGGCCGCCTTCCACCGGCTCCACATAGATGTCTCCCTCGCGCACATATGCCACCCGGTCCGCGGTGGGGGAGAGTTTGGTGAACATGAGCGTGGATGGCGCGGCATCTGGACCGCCCAGCTTGTGGAGCTTCCCGCTCTGTCGGTCCAGCAGCCAGTAGTCCCCTCGCGTGTTGTCGCGCCACACACGGCGCGATTCGGTGAATACGAGGAGGTAGCGCAGGTCGGGGGAGAAGTCGTACCCCTCGATGCGGAGCGGCTGCGCGGAACCCTCGGGGCGGAGCGCGGTGGCGGGTACGAGCACGTCGCGGGAGCCGGTGGCTGCGTCGTGGCGCACGATATCGTTGCCGGGCCCATCCGCCGAGCGTTCGACGGTGGTATAGCTCCTGTCATCGAGCCACCTCAGCCGTCCCGCCGACTCGCTCGCGAAGTCAGGCGACGCGAAGATGCGCCGGAGCATGCTGGTATCCGGGGTCGCGCTGGCGGGCTGAGCCAGTGTGGCCGCGGGGGCGAGGAGCGTCACGGCGAGCCCAGCCGTGATTGCCAGGCGAGGGAGGGAGGTGTGGGTCATGGCCGGTGATGGTGGGGCGTAGGTACGACGTGGCGCGGTGCCGTGCTACCGGACTTTCAGGAGTATACCGCGCGGATGGCGGAAGGAGCCCGCGATGTTGGCGAGAAAACTCTTGCGTATATCGGCGCGGAGTTGTATTGGTCGGTCACACGCGGTGCTCAGTCCCATGACTGTCTGTATTGAGTCGCGCGAGTGGCCGTTTGCGTAACGACGAGCCGCGGCCGGTCGCATCCCACCACCGCCCCGCACCCACAGCCATGCATACGCTCGACCAACGCGTCATCTCCGGCCGTGCCGTGTTCGTCGCCGCCGGGCTCGCATTCCTCCTGTCCCCTGTCGTGGAGCTGTCCGCGCAGGCGGGCCAGTCTGGACGTCCCATGGTCCCCCTGGACATACAGCTCATGCGCCAGGTCGGGTCGCCGTCGGTGAGCCAGGATGGCTCATGGATGCTGTACACACTGTCCGTGCCGGACTGGAAGAAGGCCTCGCGGCAGAGTGACATCTTCCTCGTATCCATGAACGATGGCGTGGAATCCACGAAGCAGCTCACCTTCACCGACGGTCACGACGAGACCTCGCCGGTCTGGTTGAATGATGGGGTCTCCTTCATCTTCTCGTCGGACCGGGACGCCCCGGCTGCCAGCTCGAGCAGGCGGCAGCTCTACCTGATGCGCGCGGACGGTGGCGAGGCGCGCAGGATAACCGACGCCAGCGAGGGGGTGTCCACCTTCGATATAAGCAAGGATGGGAAGTGGCTGGTATACAGGAGCGGGAAGTCGGATGAGGAGCAGCTCTACAGGCTCCCGACGGCAAACCTCGACTCCGCCACCGCGGTGCAACTCACCCGTCAGGCAACTGGGGTGGGCCAGTGGAAGTGGGCGCCTGACAACAACCACATCTACTTCATAACGGCCGACACGATATTCTCCGACGACAAGGCGCGTATGGAGAACAGGTTCAACGTGGATGTGCGCAACAAGGAGACCCCGCTCTCCAGCCTGTGGGCGCTGGATGTGAACGGTAGCTCCGTGCGTCGCCTCACCCACGACTCCACGGTATCGGTGATGAGCTTCGAGATATCGCCGGATGGTAGGTGGATCGGATATCGCGCGGTGGATGCCGACCGCTACAAGCGGAACATCACGGAGCAGTCCATCAACGCGGACAACTACCTGCTGGATACTGGTAGCGGTCAGATAGAACGGCTGACCAACAACCAGGAGGTCAGCGAGAGCACCCCGAGCTTCTCGCCGGACAGTCGCATGATCGCCTTCTCCGGGCCCGATGACCTCACCAGGTACACCATGACCAACACCCGCGTCTACCTGCGGCAGGTGGATGACCGCGGTGGTGAGTGGCGAAAGCTGGGCGACGACTTCGATGGTAGCCTCTCCGTGGATTTCTGGTCGGAGGACGGACGAACGATCTACTTCAACGAAGGGATTCGGGCCACGAACCAGCTCATGGCGCTCGACGTTGATCGGGATGTCGTCAGTCAGGTAACGAAGGGGCAGGCCTCCATCCGGGTGGACAGGGATGAGCGGAGTGGAAGACTGGTCATCAACTACAGCGACCCGACCACGCCGCCCACCCTCTTCGCGGTGGCCTCCCCGGGACAGCTGGGCGATCGCGCATCATGGACCCAACTGACCGACGCCAACCCCCAGGTGCGCGAGATGGCGCTGGGGGCGGAGGAGGAGATCACCTGGACGTCGGCCGATGGGAAGCAGGTCGGGGGCGTGCTGGTGAAGCCTGTCGGGTACCAGGAAGGACAGCGCTATCCACTGATCGTGGCGATCCATGGTGGGCCGGCCGCCGCCGACGTGCTCAGCTTCAACGGAGGCTATGGCGCGCAGGTCTACGCGGGCGATGGTTACGTCGTCCTCAAGCCCAACTACCGGGGCTCCACCAACTACGGTGAGCAGCACAGGAACGACATAGTGGGCAACTACTTCCAGCCGGGCTACGAGGATATCATGACCGGCGTGGACCACCTGATCGCGCAGGGGCTGGTGGATAGCACCAGGATGGGGGTGCTGGGGTGGAGCGCCGGTGGTCACTGGTCCAACTGGATCCTCACGCACACGGATAGGTTCAAGGCCATCAGCTCGGGCGCGGGCACCTCAAACTGGATCTCCATGTACGCGGAGAGCGACGTGCAGCGGAACCGCCAGTACTACCTGGGAGACAAGCTGCCGTATGACGACTACGACGCGTACTGGGATCAGTCGCCGCTGAAGTACATCCGTAACGCGCGCACTCCCACCATGATCCATGTGGTGTACGGCGACCCGAGAGTGCCACGTCCACAGTCGGAAGAGCTTCACATGGCGCTCAAGAAGCTAGGCGTTCCCACGGAGCTGTACGTCTATCCTGGCAACAGCCACGGCATCCCCGATCCGCGGAACCGGCTGGTGAAGGCGGTGAGTGAGAAGGCGTGGATGGACTACTGGGTCAGGGGGAGTGGGCAGCCATTCGCCTGGCGCGACGTGCTCCGCACCATCGAGAGTGACTCGACCAGGGCCCCGGTAGGGGCTGACTCATCGCGGTGACCTGATGCGCGTGCCACGCCCCGGCCTGCCAGGGTGTGCCCTGTTGATCGTCGCACTCGTGGGGTGTCGGGCTTCGGAGCCTGACACCCCACGAGTGCTCGGGGAGCCGCTTGCCGGGCTCACCGCGGAGGAGAGGGCGCGGTACGATACCGGTCTCTCGCTCTTCAACCGGGTCTTCACCCCGGACGAGGGAGTGGGCCCATTCTTCAACGAGAACCAGTGCAGCGCCTGTCACACCGTGCCGGCGGCGGGCGGGACGGGCGAGCAGTTCGTCACGCGGGCGAGCCGCTTCGTCGCGCCGAGTAGCTGCGACCCCCTTGCCGCCGTCGGTGGCGAGAACGTACGCGTCCAAGTTACGCCGCCGCTACGAGCGCATGGCGTGGATCGCCAGCCATTCCCACCCGAGGCGACCGAACGGACGCGCTTCAACGTTCCATTCATCTTCGGGCTGGGGTTGGTGGAGGCGATCCCCGAGGAAACCATCCTCGCGAACGCGGACCCGGACGACGCGGACGGCGATGGAATCTCCGGGCGCCCCGGACGGGACATGCAGGGACGACTGTCGCGCTTCGGACGGAAGGCGGACCACGTGTCCATAAGGGACTTCGTCGAGTCAGCCGCGTATCTGGAGATGGGGCTGACCTCGTCCAGCTATCCCAGCGAATGGGCGACCGTCCGGGACACCTATCCGCCAGGGGTGGACCCAGCGCCAGATCCGGAGTTGGGTGACTCGGTCGTCAGCGCGCTGACGGACTTCGTCCGCTTCCTCGCGCCACCCCCGCGACTGCGGGGAGCGACCGACGATGATCGCGACGCGATCGAGCAAGGGGCGGAGCTCTTTCGTGATGTGGGGTGCGCGTCGTGCCATGTACCTTCCATGAGGACGGGACGTAACCCGGTCCGCGCCCTCGACGACCGAGATGTTCAGCTGTATACGGATCTCCTCCTCCACGACCTGGGAGAGGGGATGCGCAACGTCTGCGCGCCTGGCGCGAGCCCCACCGAGCTGCGGACAGCACCGCTGATGGGACTGGGATATCGTCGTGACTTCCTCCACGACAGTCGAGCCAGCGACCTCCCGGATGCCATCCTTCTACACGGTGGCGAGGCAACCCAGGCTCGCGAGCGTTTCCGGGCACTGACGGAGCTCCAGCGCGCCTACCTGATCCGCTTTCTACAGTCTCTCTGAGTGGACATGGGAAGAGTGGGTGCCGCGAACCATTCCGGTTCGCGGCACCCACTCTTCCCATGCTGGATGGGCGGTCTACTGCTTGATGTTCGGATTCCCTACATACTCCGCGATCGGGAGCGGGAAGCACTCCAGCGTGCCATACTCACCCATCACGGGGTTCGGGTAGGTGCCGGTGGGGAAGAAGTCACCCACGCCCTGGGCCTTCCACCGGCGTAGGTCGCCCAGCCTGAATCCTCCCAGGAACAGGTCCCGCAGTCGTTGCTCGCGCAACTCGGCCATCAACGCGTCGCCACTGAGATTCACCGGTTCCTCGTTGCCTACCGCGCGTCGCGAGTTCACGAACTCGAGCGTCGTACCCTCTGGCCCACTGCCGTTGGGCCCAGCGGCCTCGTAGTAGTTGTGCATCGCGTCGAGGTAGGATCCCAGCCGGATGTCCGTGTCATAGTCGTACAGCACCGGCTTGTTGAGGGGGTCCGTCTGCAGGGTGCCCGTGTACTCGCTGTATGACAGCGACTGGAAGGGTGTGTAGAGGATCGTCTGGGCGTCGTGCCCGGTGCGGGGGTTGGGGTTGAACTGGACGCGTGGGTCCGTCTGGGCTTCGGGAGGTATGACCTCGCCATACTCGCCCCAGGCGCTCAACACGCGCGGATGGACGCCCATGTTGTGGTTTGCGCCATTGACGTTTCCCTGCAGCGAGTTGGACATGACCTGGTACTTGTACTCCACCCACCAGATGAAGCTCTCCGGCACCCGGGAGGCCGCGGACATCACCGTCTCGCGGTCACCGGTAATCATCGCGGCGCGCGCGAGACCGACGTTCGCCAGGTTCTTCACGTCGTCGGCGACCGGGCCAGCGGCGGTGGCCACCGCGATCGCGGACTCGAAGCGGGTGATGGCCATGTCGGCCAGCTGCTCGGGCGTGTACATCTCCGCGCCCACGTCTATCGTCGCCACGCACATGGTCTCGGCCATGAGCGTGTACGCGTATCCTCCATAGGCGAGTACGAGCGCCTTCCGGCGGTCGGACTCGGGGGATGGGAGTAGTTGGTCGAGACGGGTGGAGATGCTGTCCGCCATGAAGCGCATCCGGCTCAGCGAGCGGAACATGGTGTTCGCGGGGCCAACATCGTACGGCAAGATGCGTCGGCTCAGGTCCTTCGTTTCAGGCCAGTTGATGCCGCTCATGTGCTCGTCAGTGATCATGCTACCGGTCCAGATGATCGGATCGGAGTACTCATTGGCGAGCTGTCCCACGACGCTATTCACCATCACGTCGGCGAGAGTCGCGTCGTCGAGTTGGTCTTCGCGGATCTTCGCGGGGTTGTCCGCCTCGAGTAGGCGGTCGGCGGCGTCGCATCCCATCAGGGTCAGCACGGTGCCGACTACCGCGGTGGTCAGCGCGCGATACAGTCCGTTATATGCAGGCATGATAGCGTATCCCTATTTGTGGGTTGGTCAGTAATCAGAATCTCAGATTCAGGGACATGACCCACTGACGTTGCATGGGGATCGAGCCGTAGTCTGCCGTGCTGAAGCTGGCGTCACCCGAGAATGCCACCTCCGGATCCGCGTTTCCCTTGTACTTGGTCCACAGCCACAGGTTACGGCCGGATAGCGTGATCGCCGCTCGCGAGACGCCAGCCTTCTGGCTCAGGCGATCGGGAAGGGTGTAGGTGGCCGATATCTCCCGCAGCTTGATGAAGTCCGCCGGCATGATGTAGCGAGCGGTCTGTGCGCTCTTGAGGAGGCCGAGCTCGTACTTGCCCCAGCTCTCATACTCGGGGCTGGAGGGATCCAGCCGCACGTCGTTTCGCTCGGCGGTGTTCAGGTCGGTACGGGTGCGTACCGAGCAGATGGCGCACCACTGATAGTGGCCCGCCTGGTAGTCCATGAAGGCGTATAGCTGGAGGTTGTCGAAGATCCTGATGGTGTTGGTGAGGCCGAGTTGCCGGGTGGGGAACGGCGACCCCACGAAGGTTTCCTCGCAGTTGGCACGGTTCTCCTCCGCCCAGCTGACGCACTCTTCCAGGAGGGCGACGCCATCCGGTCCAAGGATGGGACGTCCGTCCGCGTCGCGCCGCACGTCGGTGGACCAGAACCCGCCCAGCGGATATCCCTCGCGATGGCGCTGCACGGAGAGGAAGCTGCCGAACCTGTCCTCTATGAGCGTCGGGTTACCCTGCGCGTCCGTGCCGAAGGAGACCAGTTCGTTGGAGTTGGTCGAGATGGATGCTATGACGTCCCAATCGAAGTTGGGCCGCTGGATCGGCTTGCCCGTTATGGCGAGTTCGAGTCCCTTGTTGTTGATCTCACCAACGTTGATCAGGTGGGAGCTCGTCCACCCGCTGGAGGGCGGGTCATCCACGCTGATCAGCGCGTCGCGTGTGGTCTTGTTGTAGACGGTGAAGTCGAGTCCCATCCGTCCATCCAGGAGGGAGCCTTCGAAGCCGAGTTCCAGCTCGCTACCAGTCTCCGCCTTCAGGTCCGGGTTGCCATAGTCGGATGGAGTGAGCCGGTTCACCGCCAGGTCGCCGATCACGGCGCGCCCCGCGCCGTAGGTGCGGTCGGCGGAGAATGGCGCCGGTGCCTTACCGGCGCGTCCCCACGCGGTGCGCAGCTTCAACTGGTCTATCCAGGAGACGTCGAAGAAGTCCTCATCCGAGATCACCCAGGAGAGCGACGCCTTGGGGTACACCACCAGCTTGAACTCGCGCCCGAACGCGGAGTTGTTGTCGAAGCGCAGGGCGCCGGTCGCGAAGAGCCTGTTCCTCCACCCCGCCTGCTCCTGCACATACACGCCCAGCGAGGTCTGTTCCGAGTAGCTCTGCTGCGCGTCGCGGTTGGCGGCGGAGCTCACGAGGTTCAGGGAGTTGGCGACGAAGCCGTTGCCGGAGACCGAGTACGTCTCGCGGTGGTTGCGGGCCATCTGCGCGCCTGCCGAGAACTGTGAGTTCCAGTCCTCGTTGATGTCGTAGGAGAGCGTGCCCGAGTAGTCCACCGTGTACAACCAGACCTTCGTGGTGCCGATGCTGACCGATCCGCCCGCGCTGGTGCCGGAGTACAGGATGCCACCCGTCTGGTCAATCTGGTTGCCGTTGTGGTTTATGCTCTCGCGCCTGTCCAGGCCGACGGTGAGCTTGTTCTGCCACCGCTCGAACGGGTTGTACTGGGCCGTGGCGCCCAGGGTGAGTCGTTCCTGCCCCACATAGCGCTGGTACTTGTTGCTGAACTCCGGGTGATAGTTCCTGAAGCCGGGTAGGTACTGACCGGCGGGGCCACCCGCCTGGCCGCGATAGGAGTTGCGCAGGATGCTGTTGGACGAGTTGTCCGACTGGGGTATCTGCTGCTCCAGGCGGGCGTAGCCGACGTTGACGTTGAAGCTCGCCTTCTCCGATGGGATGAATCCGAAGTTTCCGCGCCCACCGACCCGGTCGTTGTAGTTGTTGTAGAACGTGCCGTCCTGATCGCTCTTCTCGCCAGAGAGATAGAAGTTGTACGACTGGCCGCCGCCGCGGACGGAGATGTTGCCGCTACGCGTGGAACCCGTGCGGAGAGGGTTGGTCACGCAGGGAGCCTGCTGCGGGAAGAGGCACGGGTAGTCCTCCGTCCAACCCTTCTGCTGGTACTGGTGGATGACTCCCACCGAGCGCTTGGATGGCACCAGCGGCTCGTCCACCAACAGTCGTTGGTCCAGCGGCATGTCCTTGGTGAACGCGCCGCACCCTGGGTTGTTGTCCAGGTCGTCCATCCGTTCGTCGGTGCACAGCCAGTATGTGACGATCTGGTTGTCGGGCGCCCAGTCCACCTGGCCATAATCGAAGCCGGCGGACCATTGCAGCCCTTCCGACATCTGCCCCTTCTTGGTGATGATCTGGATAACGCCGCCGGCCGCGTCCGCGCCGTAGAGCGTCGCCGCCGCGGGCCCCTTGATCACCTCGATGGATTCGATGTCGTTGGGGTTGAACGCTTCCAGCAGGTTGACGGGTTGGGCGGTGTTGCCCTCCGTCTGTACCTGCTCGGATTGCACTCGCACGCCGTCTATGTAGACGACCGGGTCGTTGCCGGCATTGAGCGATCCGGAGCCGCGTATGCGGATGCGTGAGCCGCCACCGATCACACCAGTGGAGTTGGTCAGCGTCACGCCTGGCGTGCGTCCCTGGATGAGCTGGCGCACGTTGTTGGTGGGGTTCGACTCCGCGATGGCCGCCGCGTTCACGGATGACACGCTGTTACCCAGCGTCCGTCGGGCCTGTCCCTGTCCCCCGGTCCCGGTCACCACGATCTCGTCAAGCGAGATAGCGGACGTGGCTAGGGTGAAGTTCGCCGTGACCGTCTGCCCCGCGACGACGGTCACCTGCTGGCTGTGGGGAGCGTAGCCGAGCATCTGCGCGCGAAGCGTATGCTCGCCGACCGGTACTCCAGTGATCCGGTAGCTGCCATCGCTGTTTATGACGCCGCCCAGCCGGGTGCCCGGTATCGTCACCTGCGCGCCATTGACCGGCCGTTGGGTCGCGGCATCCAGCACGCGGCCGGTCACGGTGCCGGTGGGCTGCGCCTCCGTAGAGCTAGCGATCGTCAGTAAGGCGAGGATAACTGCCGGTAACAGGCCAATCCATCGAATAAGACGCGTAGCCATACGGCCTCCTGGAAGTGGACGTAGGTGGGTGGCGGTCTTGCGCTTGGGAGTCGGTTCGTCTCTTGCTTTGTTGGATGGTACGGGATGGGTATCCCACGCCGGATGGCGGGTCCGGGCAAGGTGGCCCGTCCAGCCGGCGCGTGGATACCGGTGCGGCGATGCGACTTCGTGGGAGGTTGGTTACGGATTGGAGTTGACGCTCACGGACGCCGTGGTCTCCTGGGCGTTCTTGACGTACTTGTCGAGCCAGGCCGTCCATCGTGCCCACTGGTCGAGGATCGTTTCCCTCGCCGCTGGGCCATGGTCCTCGTACGGGTACATGTAGAGCGACGCCGTCTTACCCAGCCCCTCGAGCGCGTGCATCATGCGGACCGAGCTGATGAGCGCGGTGCCCACGTTCTGGTCCTCGATCGAGTGGTACATCAGTAGCGCGCCCGTCATCCGGTCCGCGTACATGAAGGGCGACAGTTCGAGGTACGTCCTCTGTCCTTCCCAGAAATCCCGTCGCTCGCTCTGGAATCCGTTCGGCGTCAGGCTGCGGTTGTACATGCCGTCTCCGGCGATACCCGCCTTGAAGTACGGTGTGTGCACCATGGCGTTGGCGGTGCTGAACGCGCCGTAGCTATGGCCGCCGATGCCCATGCGTGAGCGGTCTATGTATCCCTGGCGATCGAGCTCGTTGATCACCGCGTCCAGGTTGTTCCGGAGGTCCGGGACGTAGTTGTCGTTCATGCGCCCCGCCTCGCCCATGATCGGCGGGGAGAAGTTCGCCACGGCGTAGCCCTGCGTGGCCAGGTACTCGATCGTGCGTGGGCCGGAGTTGGGGAACTGGTTGATGTTCTGCGTGCGCAGCGTGCGGTCGTACGCCGCCTGCTCGGTGTACTCGTACGGGTAGAACCAGAGCATCCCCGGAAGGCGGGTGCCGTTGGTATAGCCCTGGGGGAGCGTCAGGTTCACGTAGAAGTACACGCCGTCGGCGCGCGTCACCTTCACCCGGCGCCTCACCAGGTTCGTGAACTCCGGCGTGTAGTCCTGGTTGTGGGTGAGCTGGGTCATCGCGCCTGTCGCCATGTCGCGCGCGTAGGCGTTGGGTACCAGGGTTGGCGACTCACGCATGACCACGGCGCGCGTCATGCCATCGTCCAGCGCCGCCACCACGCGCTCGTACGAATCAACCGCTCCATCGAAGAGCCGCTCCTTCTGGCCACCGCGGAGCTCGACCCGGTCCAGGAACCCACGAGGAGCGGAGTCCTCCCAGGCGCGTGAGTACCGCACCCCGCTCAGGTAAGCATGCGCGCCGTCTGGTGAGAGCAGCGCCACGGTGCCACCACGGCTCCCCGGGCGGGTCATCAGGTCGCCCGGATCCTGGTAGAAGGTGATCGAGTCGGCCCCCGTGCCCCCACGACCTCCGCCGCCCCCACCGCCTCCACGTCCCACGCTCGCGGTCAGCCCCCGCATCCGCCAGATGGTGTGTGGCGTGGATGGATCGGACAGGAACGTCACGTACAGGTGGCCGGTCCCATTCGAATTCTCGGCGACGAACACCATGCTCGCGTCGTCGTCGAACAGCACGCCGCCTATCCGGTTGGAGCTCTCCAGCAGCACCTCTGGGGTGCTCGTATCGAATGGCTCGGTCCACCGGTACAGCCGGTCGCGGCGCTGCGAGTTGGAGCGACCTTCGGCGCTGTCACGTCCCGCGGGCGCTGGATCCTGCCGCAGGAAGTACAGCCCGCGGCCGTCCGGCATCCATCCGAAGTCACGTCGCGCCGTGTCACCCGCCGCGCCGCCGTTCCCGCCCTGCGCGGTGCTCAGTCGGAGCTCCTGGCCGCCCAGACGCGCCACCATCTTACCCGTCGCGTCCCACAGCTGCTCATCCTGGCCGAAGCTGCCGTACTGCACGATGTATGAGAAGGGCTTACGCATCACGGTGACGCGGAAGTACTTCCCGTCCGGGGACGGGTCCACGTCCGAGATCATCGCGGGTTCGCCCACGCGTCGTATGTCCCCCGACGACGCATTCACCACCGCCAGCTGTCCCGTGGTGTGGTACTCCAACATCTCCTGCTCCACCGGATCGCGCAGCAGGCTCGCGTACACCCGCATGGGATTGTGCAGTGTGTCGGTGAGCCGTACCAGCGGACCCGTCTCGATGGCCGGTGGTCGTGGTTCCGCGCCCCGCCGCTCAGGGATGATCACGGTCACCAGGTTCTCGCCGTCGCCAGTCCATGCGATGTCTGTCACGAGCGTGGCCAGGAGCGGCGTGGCGCTCACTCGACGTACGCGCCCACTCGCCGCGTCAACCACGTAGAGGCGCGACGCATCGTCGAAGTTGGCGATGAACGCCAGTCGGTCGCCGCGTGGCGACCATGTCGGGCTGCTGATCGTCGCGCCATCCGGCGCGCGTACCGTGCGTGACTCACCCGAGGTGGCATCGGTGATGAGGATCGCGTTCGCGCCACGCGTCGTGAGCGTGCGCGCGCGATTGGCCTTCGTGTCCACCTGGAGGCCACCAAGATAGATGTGCGGCTTGCCGAAGCGCGCCAGGTCGGGGAGGCCATCGCTCTGCAGGCTCGCGAAGTACCGGAGATCGGAACTCTGCGAGCCTGGGCTCAACGTGACGTTCATCTGCCGCGACGCGGTCACCAGCTTCTCGATCTCGGCGGGCGGCCGTACATAACTCTCCGCCGTGAGGATCTCGTTCACACTGGCGGATCGGGCCGCTGTCGCGTCAACCGATCTTGCCTCCGCGGAGCCGGCCTGCTGCGCCAGCGCTACTGGCGCGGTCGAGAGGGTGAGGCACGCTGGAATGAGAAGAGCGTGCACGGCGACGTGACATGCTGGTCTAGGCATGGTCGCTGGCTCCAGGCTTGGGGGAGTTGGCTCGTATTGCCCGGGATGGCGCGCGTGGCGCATGGCGCGGACGCACGCGTCAGAGTGTAAGAACGGTGACGGTGACGCGCAAGATTAAATTTGTGGAAGATGCGGGCAGGAGACGGGCGGCGCGGTTGTTGGTCTTACAACCTTACTCCACTCTCACGCGTGCCGGGCTCTGCATTGCCTGCTGGGCGCGGAGCTATGCCAGCGCTCCTTCGCCGGCGGATGGACGCACGCCGGACACGCCCGCTATACCCTGGCGCGCGCCCGCAGGCGTTCCACGTCCGGGATCAGGAGACGGCGGGCATCCAGCCGCTCCACCAGCTTCTCCTTCCTGAGCTGCTGGTAGGCGCGTGACACCGATTCGCGCGCGGTACCGATCTCCAACGACAGCTCCTCCTGCGTCCGATCGAGCACCAACTCCACCCCGTCGGGAGTTCGTCTCCCGATCCTGTCCGCGTAGCTGGCGAGGAGCATCGCCAACCGCGCGGCCACATCCCGGAATGCCAGCGTCTCGGTCACCTGCACAAGATGGCGCAGCCTCCGTCCCAACCCACGGATCACCGCGTGCGCCACGTCCGGGCTGGTCCGGTAGACCTGCTCGAAGTCGGGACGAGGGAGGAAGGTCAGCCTGGAGGGCTCGAGCGTGACCGCGGACGCGGGGTAGACCCCTCCATCGAACAGCGGCAGCTCGGCGACGGGCCGCCCCGGACCCTCCACATGGAGCACCTGCTCCCTCCCCTCGGGGCTGGTCCGGTAGATACGCACCCTTCCGCTCACTATGACATAAAGCCCCCGGCACGGCTCCCCCGTGGTGAAGAGGACGTGCCCCTCGCCGACGTCGCGGGAGACGCAGCGCATGGCCAGCCTGTTGATCCACTCGTCGTCCAGTTCGGAGAAGATCGCAAGGGCGCGGAGAAGCCCCTCCGCCTCGCCGTGTCCGCCACTCATACGCTGCCTCCCACAGCTTGGGAGGGTGCTGTGACAACAGTCACGCGCTGTCCCCGGTGCCAGCGCCACCCTTCAGCTACACGGCCGCTGGCGACCCGGAAGCGAGTCACTCGCACCGCCAACGACCTCTCGATACTCCCGTCCGGTGGGCGATTCGCGGGACGGGATGGAACGGTGGCTTCAAGGGTGGATTCGACGGTGAACGCAATGCCCAGCACGGATGCGGAGCTCACTCCCGCGTGGGACGCCCTACGCACGGTGATTGATCCGGAGATCGGACTCGATATCGTCACGCTCGGCCTCGTCTACGGCCTGCGCCGCGAGGGGGAGGTGATACAGGTCGTCTTCACCCTCACCACGCCCGGGTGCCCCATGGAACGCATCATAACCGATGGGATCCATGAGGCCCTCTCAGCGGTGGAGGGGGTGAAGCTCGTGGACACGGTGCTGGTCTGGGAGCCCGCCTGGCACTCCGGGATGATCGAGCCGGGCGCCTGGGGGTGATCCCGCCGCGTGGGCCGATCGCGGAGTGCGAATGCGCTACAGGATGGCTCGCAGGCTTCGCTCCGAGGTTTCGCGCATCAGGTCGGCTACCGTGGTGCAGTGAAAGAAGTCGCCTACCTGGCGCGATACTGACTTCCAACTGTCGTGGGCAGCGCACGCTTCGTTGTCGGTACACCGGCTGCGGCCCAGCAGGCATCGCCGGTCCTGCCCCACCGAATCGTAGGGCGCCACCACCTGGGCCAGCGATAGATGCTCCGCCGGGATGGCCAGCCGGAAGCCACCGTTGGGGCCGCGTACCGAGCTGAGCACGCCGGACCGGGTGAGTGAATGGAGGATCTTGGAGAGCGAGTTGCGCGGCATGCCGAGCTCGTCCGCGATCTCGTTCACCTTGATGAGCTCACCACGTGACTCACTCCCTGCCACGTACAACACGGCCCTCAAAGCGTGCTCGGCGGTCTGCGATAGAATCATCTGTCAGAGATTGATATTCGTGTCTTCTGCATGATGAATCTTGACCACGGCGAGCGCAAGCGGGGCG
>Ga0206101_1000178_pt1 | contig 14490 bp, 11 predicted proteins | sample 1B0metagenome_FD_148613 | JGI IMG/M metagenome (GOLD analysis project Ga0206101, IMG submission 148613) | Enriched microbial communities from leaf-cutter ant dump, University of Wisconsin, Madison, United States - 1B0 | ecosystem: Environmental > Terrestrial > Nest > Insects nest > Nest dump... | reverse complement strand
ATCGTATAGCTCTCTCATTGGATCGTTTCAAGTTTTGTGCCCAGTAATTCTTCCAGCCTGCTCCTGGCGATCAGCACGGCGCCTTCCGCCTGGATCTTTTCCCCCTGGTAGTTGGCGTAGCTGACCAGTGTCTTGTTGTAATTGTCCAGCGTCTCTTCTCCTTTCTCGAATTTATACCGGATATTCCTGAGCATATTCTCCGCATCCAGCAATGCCTGCGACCGCAGCCGCAGCACGGCGAGCTCCTGGATATAGGTGAAATAGCGCTGCTGCACCTCCGCGGCAAGGTTCAGGTCATAAGCTTCCTTTTCGTGCTCCGCCGCCTTTTCCTCGCCGCGCGCCTGCCTTACCTGCGCAGGCTTCTGGAGGATGCCGCCGATGTTCACAAAAGCGCCGAACTGGTAGCCGTACAGGTAGTTGGTGTTGATGTTCGGGTTGACCAGCCCCGAATTGTTCGGGTTGTACAGGTAAGAGAAGGAGAGGATGTCGAAGTAAGACATCTTCGCCCTGTTGACGCCTGCATGGGCAATGTCAATGCGGGTCTCATACAGCTTCACCTTGGGATAATTGGCCCGCGCCGTGGCGATCAGCTTTTCCAGGTAAGGGTAGGAGATGTCCTGCATCATGGATTCCTGCGCCTGCGCGCCGCCGCAGAGCAGCAGGCAGAGACCGGCGGCATACAGTGCTTTTAACGGTGAGGTGTGGTGCTTATACATTTTCATGCTGGAACATTGCCGGAAGGGTTTTGAAAAGGATTTTCAGGTCGAGCCATATGGAATAGTTTTTCGCGTAAAAGTTATCCAGCTTTTTCCGCTCCCGCTCAGACATGTCTTCCTTGCCGCGCTTGCTGATCTGCCACAGCCCCGTCAGCCCCGCAGGCGCCATGAAGCGCCATGCCCATTCGTGCGAGGTGAGCTGCTCGGCCTCGTACAGCGGCAGGGGCCGGTTGCCGACGGTAGACATGTCCCCTCTCAGGATGTTGAGCAGCTGCGGCAGCTCGTCGAGGCTGGTCCTCCGGATCAGCCGCCCGATGCGCGTCACCCGCGGGTCGTTCCGCAGCTTGACGAACACGGAGGCAGTGCTCTTGTCCGCATACTGGTTCAGCCGGTTCAGCTCCGCCAGCCGCTTGTCCGCATCAGGATACATGGAGCGGAACTTGTAGAAATCGAAGATCTTGTACCCCGTGCCCACGCGCCTGCTCCGGTAGATCACCGGTCCCCGCGACTCTATCTTCACCAGCAGCGCCACCAGCAGGAACAACGGCGACAGCAGCAGCAGCAGCGTGCCCGAGAAAAGAATGTCGAACAGCCGCTTGACCAGCGGCATACGGTAGGCGACGTCCACCTGCTCCGACAGCTCCGTGAGCTTGGGCCTGATCAGCTTGAACCGGACGAGGAACACCAGCCGGTCTGAAATGTCATCAATGGAAAAGTCGCCGGCATAATAATCATGCACATTCAGCTGCTTGGCCGTTTTCATCCACTCGGGGTTGACCTCCCGCGAGCACAGCACGATGATCAGCCCGCGCAGCATCAGGTTGCTCCGGATCTTCCGGATCCAGCCGAAGCAGGCTTCGGCCTTGTCCACTTCTATGAGCAGGATCTCCGGCAGGGAGATCAGCGACTGGTTGAGCAGGTACGCTTCGAGCTCCTCCAGCGACTCTTTCCGCTCGATCTGGAAGGAGGCGGATAAAGGGTCAAGCAGTCCGGCCGCCAGCTCCGGGCCGACGGCGGCGGCAACGCGGATATTGAAAGAGTTCTGGTTCCAGTTAACTTGCTGCATGCGTGTGTCCCGTTTGGAGAATGGAGGCAATCGCTTTCTTTAAAACATCCGGGTTGAACGGTTTATGAAAATGACCTTCCACACGGAAAGGCATCTGGGTGACCACCTCGTTCAGGTTCTCCAGCCCCGACAGCACGATGACCGGTGTATCCCGGTAATAACCGCTGATCTTCAGGTTCTTGACAAAAGAAGAGCCGTCCAGGTACGGCATCAGCAGGTCGGATATGACCAGCGCCGGGTAATTTCCCTCTTCCAGCCAGCTGAAAGCGTCAATCCCGTTGCTTTTGGTAATCACTGTATATTCTTCGGATAAGATAAAGTTGAGCAGCTTCAGAATAATCACATCGTCATCCACGATCAGTATCTGGTCTTTTTTCATGCAGTGCACGCTTTCTTGCGTATTCCGCCAACAAAGTAATTAATAAAATTGAAAAAAAAGAAGTATGTGTAGGTAAATTTAATTTTATTTATATGATGTACATTTGACCCGGGCAGGTGAAGCCATCATTTGTAAATGACTACGATATCGGAGTTTATCAAGGGTAATGCGCGGGTAAAGAAATGGGTGCATTACCTGCTGGTGCCGGCCCGCGAGGCGCGTCCGCGCCGCTGGGTCAGGTGGTTCGTCAACCCGTTCTTTCACAAGAAAGGGAAAGGCGCCGTTATCCGCCGCCGGACGCGGATGGACGTATTGCCGTTCAACCGCTTTGCGCTGGGCGAGCGGTCGGTGATCGAGGACTTCTGCACCGTCAACAACGGGGTGGGGGACGTGCTCATCGGCAATGATACGCTGATCGGGATCGGGAATGTGCTGATCGGCCCCGTAACCGTCGGCGATCATGTGATCTTCGCGCAGCACGTGGTGGCCAGCGGACTGAACCACCGCTACGAAGATCCTTCGCTGCCTATTCATCGCCAGCCGGTTACCACGGCGCCGATACATATCGGCGACGACTGCTGGATCGGCGCCCATGTGGTGCTGACCGCCGGGGTGTCCGTCGGGCGGCATTCGGTCGTCGCGGCAGGATCGGTGGTGACCAGGGATATCCCCCCGTACACCGTTGCCGCGGGCAACCCGGCACGGGTGATCAAGCGGTATGACGAAGAGCAAAAAGCATGGTTACGCGCAGACTGAACGATATATGGAAAGCACGGAATTGCTACGGCAACAGTTAGAACGGGAGACGGCGGCCCGGCAGCGCCTGGAGGAGCAGCTCGAAAATAAAGAGCAGGAGCTTGCAGGCGCATACCGGGCGATCCGCGGACTGCAGGCGTCGGCGCCGCTGCCCGCGCAGGGACTGCTGTGGAAGCTGGCGCTGGAAGCATCGGGAGACGGCGTGTGGGAATATGATGTCAGGACGGGCGAGACGGCCTATTTGCCGCAGTTCAAGAAAATGCTCGGGTACGCGGAAGATGCAACATTTAACGGGGATACCTGGCGCTCGGTCGTCCATCCCGACGACTACAAGGGCCTGAAAGCCGCCTTCTGGGCATACCTCGAGGGCAGGACGCCGCGGCTTGTCCTCGAGCACCGCCTCCGCTGCCTGGACGGCGGCTACCAGTACTTTCTCATCCGCGGACTGGCCGTAGAACGGGATGAGCAGGGGAAGCCGCTGCGGGTTGTCGGCACCATCCTGGACATCAACCGGCAGAAGCAGCTGGAGCTCGAGCTGAAGGACACCGCCAACAGGCTTTCTGCGCTGATCGGCAACCTCCGGATCAACGAAAAGCGCTACCGCGACCTGTACAACTACAGCCAGGCGCTGATCTGCACGCACGATCTCGAAGGCACGCTCCTGGCCGTCAACCCCTCGATCACGAAGCTGCTGGGCTACACGCAGGAAGAGCTGGTGGGCATGCCGCTGACGGCATTCCTGCCGCCTTATGATGTGGAGAAATTCCGGCCCGACTATCTCGACAAGGTGGTCCGCGACGGGGAGGCCAAGGGGATATTCAGGGTGCTGGGCAAGGGAGGACGGCCGCTGTTCCTGCTGTACCAGAACTATAAGGTGGAGGAAGGGGACGCCGAGCCGTACATCATCGGCTTCTCGCAGGACGTCACCGAGCGGATCAAGGCGGAGAAGGAGCTGCGGCTGGCGCAGCGTATGACGGAGGACCTGGCGCGGGCCAAGGAGCTGTTCCTGGCCAATATGAGCCACGAGATACGCACACCCCTGAACGGCATCCTCGGCATCGCCACGCTGCTGTCGAAGACGGAGCTGGATGAGGAGCAGCAGAAATACCTCAGCCTGATCACGGACTCCGCGAACAACCTGCTGGTGATCGTCAACGACATCCTGGAGATCGAGAAGATCGCGTCCGGGAAGTTTGCATTTGAGCAGATCCCTTTCCGGGTGGCCGACAAGATCATCGCTACCGTGCAGCCGTTCCGGTTCAAGGCGGAAGAAAAGCAGCTGCGCCTGGAGCTGCGCAACGAGCTGCCGGACGGGCTGGTGGTGACGGGCGACCCGCACCGGCTGGCGCAGGTGCTGAACAACTTCCTGAGCAATGCGCTGAAGTTTACCGGCCAGGGCACCATCACGGTGAGCGCCCGCCTGGCGGCGCAGACGGATACCACGACGGCCATCACCTTCTCTGTTGCGGATACGGGCATCGGCATCAGCGCCGACCGCCTCTCCGACATCTTCGATCCTTTTGTGCAGGCCGCAACGGATACCGCCCGGAAATACGGCGGCACCGGCCTGGGGCTGTCTATCTGCAAAAGCATGATCGAGCTGCAGGACGGCAGCATACAGGTGGACAGCGCCGAAGGCAGGGGCACTACCTTTACCTTTACCATACCTTATGCCAAAGGCGCCATGCCCCTGCAGCCGGAAAAGCAGGAGGAGACCGGCTTTGAAGGACTTGAACGCAGGCGGATGCTCGTGGCGGAAGACGTGCCGGTAAACCAGTTCTTCCTGAAGCACATCCTCGAATCATGGGGCGTGCAGGTGGATGTGGTGGACAACGGCAGGGAAGCGGTGGCGCGCGTGCAGGCGCGGGATTATGACCTGGTGCTCATGGACATCCAGATGCCGGAGATGGACGGCACCGCCGCTACGCAGGCCATACGTCAGCTCCCCGAAAAGCACAAGGCCGCCGTGCCGGTTATCGCCCTCACCGCCAACGCGCTCCGGGGCGACAACCAGCGCTATCTCGACGCGGGCATGAACGGCTATGTGTCCAAGCCGTACACGGCGGAAAAGCTGTATAACGCGATCGGCGGACTGTTGCTGCCGGCGCCCGGTGCCGGGGATGCCGGCACGCCGGCTGCAGGCGGAGAGGGGGAGCTGCTGTACGACCTTTCCATGATCCGCGCGGTGAGCAGGGGAAACGAGGACTTTGTCAAAGAGATCGTGACGCTTTTCCTCGAAGCGCTCCCCGCCGATCTGGCACAGCTGCTGGAAGCAGGACGGCAGGCGGCATGGGAGCAGCTGGCGCGCACCGCCCACAAGATGAAATCCGCCATTGACAATATGGGCATACACAGCCTCGTCCCGGTCATCCGCCGGCTGGAGCACAACGCCGTCGCGCAGGAGCACCTGCAGGACATTCCCCTGCTCACCGGGCAGGTCAATGATACGCTGCAGCAGGTCTTTGTACAGCTGAAAGCAATGCTGGCAGCCAAACCCGAAAACACCGGCCGCTTATGAATATCAGGAACATCCTCCCGGCCATCCTCCTGGCTACGGGCATATGCCTGCCGGGAACGGCCCAGGTCGCCTCCGTGGATATGCTCATCCGCGGCGGGCTCGTCGTGACGATGGACAAGGACCGGCGCGTGCTGGACACAGGCATGGTGGCCGTCCGTGGCGGGGTCATCGTGGCCGTGGGAACGGAGCGGGAGCTTGCGGGGCGGTTCCGCGCGCCGCTGGTCATTGACGCCGCAGGAAAAGCGGTGATCCCCGGGCTGATCAATACGCATACCCACATCCCCATGACGCTGTTCCGCGGCATCGCCGACGACCTGGAGCTGCATGAGTGGCTGACGAAGTATATCTTCCCTGCCGAGGCGGGGAATGTGACGGAGGCGTTCGTCCGCGCCGGCACAAGGCTCGGCCTTGCCGAGATGATCCGCGGGGGCACCACTACCTACTGCGATATGTATTATTTCGAGGATGCCATTGCCGGGGAGACCGCCAAGGCCGGCGTCCGCGGCGTGCTCGGGCAGACGGTCATCGGCTTCCCGGTCCCCGACTATAAAACGCCTGAAGATGCTTTGGCCGGGGCGGAGCGGTTCATCCGCAAATGGAAAGACCACCCGCTGATCATTCCCGCCATTGCCCCGCATGCGCCGTACACCGTTGCCACGGAATACCTGAAGCGCATCCGCGCCTTGTCGGACCGGCTGCAGGCGCCGGTGCTGATCCACGTCAGCGAAACACAGGCCGAGGTAGACACGATCCGGCAGCGCTACGGCGCGCCGCCCGTCCGCTATCTTGCCGATATCGGCGCACTGAACGAAAGGACCGTAGCGGCGCATGCCGTGCATGTGTCGGATGCGGAGATAGACCTGCTGCGGCAGGCGGGCGCCGGCGTGGCGCATAACCCGCAGTCGAACATGAAGCTGGCCTCGGGTATAGCGCCGGTGCCGGCGCTGCTGGCAAAAGGCGTCGCCGTAGGCCTGGGCACCGACGGGGCGGCGTCCAACAACGACCTGGACCTGTGGGAGGAGATGGACATGGCGGCAAAGCTGCACAAGGTGGCCACGGGCGACCCGCGGGCAGTGCCGGCGGCGCAGGCCTTTGCCATGGCCACGATCACCGGCGCCGAAGCGCTGCATATCGCCCATCTCACCGGCTCGCTCGAGGCGGGCAAGCGGGCGGATATCGTCATCGCAGACCTCGACAGGTTCCACCAGCTGCCGCGGTATAATATTTACTCCACGCTCGTCTACACTACGAAAGCGTCCGATGTGCGCACCGTGATCATCAACGGGCGGCTCGTCATGCGCGACCGCCGGCTGCTCACCCTCGACGAGCCGGCCATCCGGCGCGAGGCGGCGCAATACCGGGACGCAGTGCTGCGCAGCCTCGGGCAATAAAATGGGCAGACCATGCGGAAGATCACCGGGATATGTTTTCTGTCGGCGCTGACCACGCTTCTATTGCCCTCCGGCACGCATGCACAGATCTTTTCCGGCCGCTCGGCGACGGCATCGTATTTCCGCAGCCTGTTCCGCATGCAGCACGGCGATCAGCTGGAGATAACCGGGAAGCCCGTGTTCGGGGATGTATTTGCCGTATGGGATGAAAAGGCATGGATGAAAGGCATGCCGTGGGGAAAGATACACCCGGACTACCCGGAGCAATATTACGAGGACAGCTGCGTGCGTGCCGGCAGGGATGGCCTGCGGCTGCTGCAGCTCGATCATGCGTCCGCGCATTTCCCTGCGCCGCCGGGACAGAATGCCGTAGGGCTGGTGATCACCAGGCAGAGCTGGCTGTACGGCACTTTTGTCATAGAAGCCGTGCTGCCCGCCGGCAAAAACCTGTGGCCCGCGATCTGGCTTACCGGCGACAACAGCTGGCCGCCGGAGATTGACCTGATGGAAGGCTATTCCCGCAAAGGGAAAAGCCGCTTCCGGCTCACTTCCAACGCACATTACCGGACGGCAGACGGCAGGATCAGGAACGCCGGTGTCAGGCGGTACTACATCGCCGGTCCCGCCGGGCGCACCGTACAGTACGCCGTTGTCTGGACGCCGGAGCAGATCGTGTACTATGCGGACGGCTACCGCATCCGCACGATCAGCGACCCGGCCGTCATGCAGGGCATGCACGGTAAAATGCACCTGGTGCTCAACAACGCCGTGCTGCAGAACAAGGGGAATGTTTATCCTGACTCTTCCGTTTTTATTATACGGTCTGTAAAAGTATTCCAGTGAGCAACGGCCGTAATAGGCTGTATATGCAGAATAATAGGAAATATTTGTAATATTGAATGGTCAACTATTTCGTTTATGACGGCACAGTCTATCAAGCGCATTTCCCTGTATCTGCTTATTGTCATCCTGGGCATTATCCTTGTCTGGGAGCTGGGCTATTTTATTCCCGGGTTCCTGCTGGCCATCACCCTGTATATCCTGCTGCGCAACACCTATTTCAGGTTGGTGGCGGACCAGGGCTGGAAGCGGTCCCTGGCGGCGCTGGCGCTGATCTTCCTGACCATCCTGATCCTCGCGGTGCCGGTCTGGCTGCTCATCCGGATCCTGATCCCGAAGGTCACTTACCTCATGGACAACTCCGGGTACCTGATGACCCGGGCGACGGCGGTCATCGATGATATCCGGCAGCGGTTCCCGCAGCTGAAGATCAGCAATGAGCAGGTAGAGCAGGGCATCCGGCAGCTGATCAGCTTCATCCCCGGCATCCTGGGCACCACCGCAGGCATTTTCACCAACCTGCTGACGGCGTTCTTCGTGGTTTATTTCATGTTCCTCGGCGGACAGGAGATGGAGCGGAAGCTGTCGGACTTTTTCCCGCTGAGGGCGGAAAGCCGCCAGTCCATCTGGGAGGAGACGCACCGGCTGATCGTCTCCAACGCGATCGGCATCCCGATCCTGGCCTTCCTGCAGGCGGTCGTCGCCGCTGCGGGCTACTGGGCGTTTGGGGTGGAGCAGTTTATGCTCTGGGGGCTGATGACCGGCGTCTGCTCCCTGCTGCCCGTTATCGGCACGATGATCGTGTGGGTGCCCATCGCCGTCTACATGGTGGCCGAAGGGCGGATCGGCGCGGGTATCGGCCTGGCGCTGTACAGCGCTATCGTCATTTCCAATATTGACAATATGCTCCGGTTTACCGTCATGAAAAAGATCGGGAATGTGCATCCGCTGATCACCGTGTTCGGCGTGATCGCAGGGCTGCAGCTGTTCGGGATCATGGGGCTGATCTTCGGTCCGCTGCTGCTTTCCTATTTCCTTTTGCTGATCAAGGCATACCGGCTTGAATTTTCGGAAGACCGGAAAACGATCATCCACCCGTGAAATGTATATCTTTGCTTCGTTAAAAATTTACAGGCGTAAACAGCAGTAAATGAAAACAGGTAATCTCATAGCCTGCGGCATGGCGGTAATAATGCTATATGCCTGCAGCAGCAAGAACGACGGCAGCTACAACAGACGGGTATCGCTGAAGCCGCATGACAGGCACGTGAAAGGCTATCTTGCCCATGCGCTGGAAGTGGTGGACAGCAGCTTCCTGCTCGACTACAAAGGCAACAGCAGCATCGGCGAGGGCACCATCGTGGTGCGCCTGCGGTCGCTCGGCGGCGGCGACCTCGGCGACTATGGACTGAAGGACGGCAACAACGGGCCGCTCTACCTCACGCTCTGCGACAGCGCGGGCGTGCCGGTGGCGGGGTTCGACGACTTCGCCAGCGAATACCAGGGCGACGCCGCGCTCAAAGACCTGCTCGCAAGAAAAGGCGGCACCGCCGCCATCTCCTTCCATGTATATACCTACGACGGGCGGCGGGTGCCCGCTTATGCGGCCACCTTTGTCATCTCCAGCAGGAAGATGGTAAAGCAGGTAGATACCTCCCGTGCGGATACCCTGTACTATCCGCTCAAAAGGGACTGGGACCAGGTGATTGACAACTTTGAGGAGTCCGTGGATGAATATGTGCGTCTCATAAGGAAGGCGCACCGCGGCGATACCGTGGCCCGGCGGGAATACCCGCAGTATCTCTCCAACGCACGGGGCACAGAGGAGATACTGGTGAACGCCCGCGCGGATCATGAGCTCACGGACCGCCAGATCCGCAGGGTGATCCGGATACAGGACCGGCTGGTGGAAGTGGCCGCGGAGCTGCAGGGCATATAGCTACTGCCCGCCCGCTTCCTCCAGCAGCGAGAAGGTCTGCTCGTCCGGCGCCACCGGCAGTATGATCTCCACCATCGTCCCCGTAGCGGTGCCCTGCGCGTCGGCCGTCTCCTTGACCGTAACGGTGTAATACTGCCCCAGCAGGCTCCGGAGCAGATCCAGCCTTTCCTTGGTAAGGCTCATCCCCAGCGAGCGCCGCGTCTTTGAAGTGCTGTCGGAGATGATATCGTCCAGCTCGCCGTCGGAGATGATCTCGATATCGTCCAGCCTGCTGCTGTGCTTGCTGCCGTGCAGCCCGACGCCGTTATCCTGTATGATGATCTTGATCCCCGTCTCCCGGTTCTTCAGGAAGAAGACAGAGAGGTCGCCGGGCGTGTTTTTCGGCATGATGCCGTGCCAGATGGCGTTCTCGATATAAGGCTGCAGGATCATATTCGGGATGCGGATATCGTGCAGGCGCAGCTCCGGGTCCACGATGATCTGGTACCGCAGGTATTCGCCGCACCGCAGCTTCTCCAGCGACAGGTACAGCTGTATCCGCGAGATCTCCTTGCTCAGCCCGATGAACGCCTCCTGCGCGCTCTCCATCGTGGCGCGGATCAGGCAGGCAAAGTCGGCCAGGTACTGGTTGGCCAGGTCGTTGTCGTGCTTGTTCAGGTAATGCTGGATGGAGTTCATGCAGTTGAAGATGAAGTGCGGGTTGATCAGCGCGCTCAGCGCCTGCTGCTTCAGGTAGGTGATCTTGTTGTAGATGGCCAGCCGCTGCCGCTTCTTTGCCTCGTACAGCATGATCTGCCAGCGCATTGCCAGGAACAGCACCAGGACGCTGCAGGCGATGAACCACCAGGTCTTCCAGAACGGCGTCGCCACGTAGACCGACAATGCCGCCTCCGGTCCCCAGGTGCCTTTGTTCTGCCGCGCGCTCAGCAGCAGCCGGTAATTCCCCGACGGCAGCGCGCTCAGCTCGATGGCGTTGTTCTTCGTGATATGCCATTTGTCATTCAGCCCCTCCAGCTTGTAACGGTATTCCACCATGTCGGCATAACGGTAGCTGATGCCGATGAACTCGACCGACAGCTTGTTGTCATTATAAGGCAGGCGCAGCGATGTGGGCATGTACAATTGCTGCCTGTCCGTGCGGGCCGACATGATGTACAGCGGCAACGGTATGTCCTCCGCGTAAGGCAGCTTTGTCTGTATGGTGGACATGCCGTTCTCCATGCCGACGAACAGGGTGCTGTCGTGGCAGAAAAGGGACAGCACCTCGTTGGAATAAACGTCAACGCGGTATTCCCGTATCTCGCGTGTGCCCGGGTACAGGCAGCAGAGACCGTTGACCGTCCCGATCCAGAGTGTGTGGTTCCGGTCTTCGGCAATGGCATTGCACTTGTTGCCCGGCAGGCCGTTCCTCGTGGTGAAGGTGGTCGCCTGGCCCCGGTACAGGCAGGTCAGCCCGCCGTCGGTGGCCGCCCAGAGCCGGCTGTAGCTGTCTTCGTACAGCTGGAGGACGTGGTTGGACGCAGGATCCCTGCCGATCAGCCGGCGCCGGTACACGCCGCCGCTGTAGCTGATCAGCCCCGAATCCGTGCCGAACCAGATCGTGCCGTCGCGACCTTCGATAATGGTATTGTACCGCCGGTTATACAGCAGCGGCGAGCTGGTATCGGGGACAAACATATCGCCCTGCCGCCGGTACAGCTGGCTGTAAGACCCCAGCCATGTCCTGCCCCTGCTGTCTTTCAGGAAAGAAAGCGAGCCCGTGGTATGGAGAATGCGCTCGCGGTAAGGATACCGCATGCTCCGCCCAATAAGCGTTGTCGGCGTGCCGGTGTAAATGCTGCTGTCAACCACCCGGATAAAATAGATATACTGATCCGCCGCCAGCTGCCGGAAAGGCAACGGGGTCAGCTGCCCGTTCTGCCATTTGCTCACCGTGCCGATGGAGCCGACCAGCAGCTCGCTGTCGCTGCAGGCGGTAATGGCTTTGCAATAGACATTGATCTTGTCTTTCTCGACGGGATAATTGATCACATCAAGGGAGTTGATCCGGTGCACCCCCTCGCCGTGCGTCGCCACCCAGATGTTGCCTTCCGAGTCCTCGAACAGGTCGTTGATGATGATACGCGGCATCCGGAGCTGCTCATTCAGGTTGACCAGCCTGTCGTTCCTGATGAACAGGATGCCTTCTCCCAATGTGGCCACCCATATTATGTTGTTCCGGTCTACCAGCAGGTTGCTCGCCCTGTATTTCCCGGAAAACGGGTAGACATGCTTTACGGTATGCTCCCGGACCTCCATCACCCTGTCGTCCAGCGCGATCCAGTAGTTGCCGGAATAATCCTTTTTCACGTCAACGACCTCGTCCCGGGTGGCCTCATGCAGGAACGGCACCACGCGATCCTGGTCGTCCAGCCGGTAAATGCCGTCGGTCGTGGCAAAAAACAGCTCCCCGCCCGTGATCACCGGCTTGTTGAAACCGACAGGCCTGCCGTCCGGCGTACGTATGTCTATCAGCTCTGCATGCCCGTTGCTGATGCGGTACAGCTGCTTTGTTTTGCCGATGCAGATCAGCCAGATATTGTTCTTGTAAGGAAGGGTGTACAGGATCTTCCGGGAGATCTTCCCTTTGCCCGCCTGCCAGATGCGGACCGACGTGTCGGTTATAATATTGACGCCGCCGCCGTAGGTGCTGACGTACTTGACACCCTGCTCGTCTTCCGAGACCGACATGATGCAGTTGCTGGTGAGGCCGTCCCGCGAATAATAATTCCGGAACGACTTCCCGTCAAAGCATCCCAGCCCGTAGTTGGTGCTGAACCAGAGAAAGCCCCTCTTGTCCTGGAATATCCGGAACACGTTGGAGTTAGGCAGCCCGTCGTGGATGGTGTATTTCCTGAAATGGTATTCCTGGCCTTTCCCTTCCGCGATGAACAGCACGGACAGCCACAGCAGCAGCATGAGTTTCCCTGGCAAAACAGTCATATTTTAAACTCGCCCGACATGCTGGAGATAAGGTGCAGGAAATGGCTGAGCCGGTACCGGGAGATGCACAGCTTCTCCCCGTTGTCCATCAGCGCCATGCCGCCGTCGCGGGATATGTACTGCCGGAAATGGTGCATGTTGATGATATGGGATTTGTGGATCCTGAAAAACCAGCGCGAGTCCAGCTTCTCCTCGTACCGGTTGATCGGCTTCGACGTGGTGATCTTCTCGTTGTTGGCCAGCTGCAGGGTGGTGTAGGTGTTGTCCGCCTTCAGGTAAACGATGTCTTTCAGCGTGACGAACTGCATGCCCTGGTGATCGTTGATCACCATTTTATTATTGAGGTAGCTGTCGTTGGTGGCCACTTCGCGGATGGACTGCTCCCTGCTGCTGATGGCCTGCTGTCTTTTTTCTATTACCTTTTTCAGCGTTTCCTGGAATTCCGTTTTCCGGATCGGCTTCAGGATGTAATCGGCTGCGCCCGCCTTGATGGCCTTAATGGCATATTCGCTGTAGGCGGTGATGAATACCAGCTCAAAATGCTTCCGGGACAGCGAATCCAGCAGCCCGAAACCGTCGGTGCCGGACATGCGTATATCCAGGAAGAGCAGGTCTATTTCCCGCTCTTCCAGTATCGGCCGCGCCGCCTTCGCATTGTTGGCCTCGTAGATGGTAAAGCCGGGCGCGAACTCCTGGATCAGGTCGCTGATGTAATTCCTGCTCAGCCGCTCGTCGTCTACGATCAGGACGGATAAATTCATAGGTGTGCGTAGCTGTAAATCTTCCTTAAAGATAAGCGCTTGTACCATAGGTTGTCTTGCCGTTATCAGGAAATGGCATGCTGTTCTCAAGATTTTATTTCCTGCCGCATGCCGCCATTGCCAAAAAACGGGGTACCACTGGCAAAAAGGAGAAAAACGTGTCGGGCCAAAACGTGCAAATTTGAATATCAGCAAACAACTGCATGGCATTTATACACAATCGTCAATAGCTCAGATATGAACAGGATTTTTTACTTTTTTGCCGCAGCGGCGGCCATGATCATGATATGCATTGCCGGGCGGTCAGCGGCGCAATGCACGGCAACCGTCACTGCTTCGGCGAGCTGCGCGCTGCCGGTGACGCTCAAGGTCAATCCATCCTTTGTCCCCTGGCGTATTGCCTGGACCCGCGACGGGTCGCCGGCGGGGACGTATACCGCAGCATGGGAGACTACAGGCACCAATATCGGCAGCGCAGGGTCGAATTTGGACCAGTTTGCCCAGCCCAGCGATATCGCTATTGACGGCGCCGGTAATATTTACGTGGCCGATGCCGTCAACCAACGGATCATGAAGTGGGCGCCCGGGGCAACCAGCGGCGTCATATTCGCCGGGAGCAGGACCGGCGCCGGCTCGGAAAACTACCGGCTGAATACCCCGAGGGCGGTGGCGGTGGATAAAAACGGGTATGTATACGTTGCAGACCAGAACAATCACCGGATCATCCGCTTCCCGCCCACCAGCGGAGAGGAAACGCCGGGCGTTGTCGTGGCCGGCGGACAGCAGGGCGGCAGCACAAAGCAGCTGTATAATCCCAGGGGCGTCTTTGTAGACGATAAAGGGGATATCTATGTGGCGGACCAGAGTAACAACCGGGTTATAAAATTCCCGCCCGGCAGCACCTCAGACACCGACGGGACGGTAGTGGGCGGAGGGGGAAGCACCTCGGAAACAAGGCTGAGTGTCCCCGTAGGCGTTTTCGTAGATGCTGCGGGATATGTTTATGTTGCGGAAAACAGCAGCCACTGCGTCAGCCGTTTCCCGCCCGGCAGCACATCAGCTACGGCCAAAACGGTTGTTGCGGGTACGCTGGGAACCTCGGGAAACACGGACAAACGCCTGAATACGCCTTTCGGCATATG
>Ga0206101_1000177_pt1 | contig 14635 bp, 10 predicted proteins | sample 1B0metagenome_FD_148613 | JGI IMG/M metagenome (GOLD analysis project Ga0206101, IMG submission 148613) | Enriched microbial communities from leaf-cutter ant dump, University of Wisconsin, Madison, United States - 1B0 | ecosystem: Environmental > Terrestrial > Nest > Insects nest > Nest dump... | reverse complement strand
GCCCACCGTCTCGCCCGCAGGAATGTCCTTGATCTGCGCAATCGAAGTGCGCAATGTCCCTACCTGCTGCAGCTCGTCCGCCAGCAGGCCGCTGCTGTCCACGCCATACAGGCCAAGCCCCAGCCGCACCATGTCAAAATGCAGCTCGGGATGGCGGGCAATGCCTGCGGAATTGCATAAATGACGCAGCGGCATATAGCCCAGCGCCTGCACCAGCCTGTCGCTCATTTGCCGGAATGTCTCCGCCTGCTGCAGCGTAAACGCATCCAGCTCCTCATCCTCGCTGGCCGCAAGATGACTGAAGATGCTGGCGACCTGCACATGTCCGTTTCGCTGCAGCTCTGCGATCAGCGCATCCAGCTCCGCGGGCATGAAGCCCAGCCGGTGCATGCCCGTGTCAAGCTTGATGTGTACGGGATACCGCTGCACCTGCAACGTGGCGGCCATCGCAGTAAATGCCTCCAGCGACCGCAGGTTGAACAGCTCCGGCTCCAGCTTCCAGGCGATCATCCTGTCGAACGAGCCGGCATCGGGGCTCATCACCATAATGGGCATGGTAATGCCTGCCTTGCGCAGATCAATGCCTTCGTCGGTATAGGCCACGCCGAGGTAGTCCGCGCCGGCATACTGCAGCACATTCGCGATCTCGTGGCTGCCGCTGCCGTAGGAGAATGCCTTGACCATCGCCATGGTCTTCACCCCCGGGGCGGTACGCCTGCGGAACACGTCGAGGTTATGCGTCAGTCCGGAGAGGTTGACGGACAGCACCGTCTGGTGCACGTCCTGCTCGAGCAATGCGGATATCTCCTCGAAAGCAAATACCCGCGCGCCTTTCAGCAGGATGGCCTCCTTGTTGAAGGAGAGCAGGTGCATCTTCCGGAGAAAGTCTTTTGTGGATTTAAAGAACACACTGCGCAGCTGCTTATGCGCGCGGAAAAGATTTTTATGCTTGTACAGCGCAGGGCCGATACCGATAAAGCGGTGTATGCCCCGCCGCACCAGCGCTTCCGCCACCTCTTCGTAGAGGCCGGCATCCGGCTTACCGGTCTGCAGCATGTCGGACAGGATCACGGTATGATGCCGGTGCTGCTGTTGCTGCTTCAGGTAGTCCAGCGCAATATACAGGGAGGTGAGATCCGAGTTGTAGCTGTCGTTGATGATCGTGCAGTCGTTGATCCCCTGCCGCAGCTCCAGGCGCATCGCCACCGGCTGCAGCTGCAGCATATGCGCCGCGATCTCTTCCTGCGGCACCTCCATCAGCAGCAGTGTACACCAGCAGTGCACGGCATTCTCGATAGAAGCGGGATCCGTAAAAGGTATAGTAATGGATATGCTGTTACCGTGAAAGGCAGCCTCTATGGTCGTCCGATGCGCATCGCGCGCGATGCGGGAGATGCGCAGGTCGGCATCATGCTTCTGCGACCAGGTGAACAGCTGCAGCTGCGGCCGTCCGTCGCTGTCTTTCAGCTGGTGGGTGAACGGGACGATACATTCGTTCAGCTCCGGGTAATCGCTGCAATAGATCAGGTGCTTCGCGTGCCGGAACAGGATCAGCTTTTCATTGAGCTTCTGCCGCTGGCTGAGAAATCCTTCGGAGTGTGCCGCGCCGATGTTGGTGATAATGCCGATGGAAGGCTCTATCATCCGCTCCAGCAGCTCCATTTCGCCGGGACGGGAGATGCCCGCCTCGAAGATCGCCAGCTCGTGCTGCGGCTCCAGCAGCCATACCGACAAAGGCACGCCGATCTGCGAGTTGTAGCTCATCGGGCTGCGCACGAGGTTATACCGCGCGCTCAGCAGCTGCGCCAGCCATTCCTTTACAATCGTCTTCCCATTGCTGCCGGTAATGCCGATCACGGGAATGTCAAACTGCCTGCGGTACCTGACGATGACCTGCTGCAATGCGGTCAGCGTATCCGTCACCTTAATAAAACCGGCGCCGGGGAAATCATGCACCGGCACCTCCTCCGCTACGAGGAACATCCGCACGCCCTGCTCCCAGGCATCGCGGATAAAGCTGTGGCCATCCCTGCGCGCCGACTTCAGCGCAATGAACAGGGCATGCTCCGGCTGGTTGATCTTGCGGCTGTCAATGATCAGCTCGGATATAACATCTTCCCTGGCGTCGGTAAGCCAGACGCCATGACACCAGTTACGCAGCTGTTCCGTCGTGATCATACGCGTGTCAATGCAGGTGGTCGTGTAACACTGCCGTATCCGGGGCAGGCATGGTAGTCTGATCCTGCTGGTAAAATTCATACCCGTTCCGGAATATCTTGTCGAATACGAACTGCTGGATCACGGCTGTATCCCTGTTATTGTTAAACACGGCATAATAGCGGTCCGCATCGTATTCGTTCCGGTATCCGGGCACAGGCGTGCTCAGGTTCTTGCTCCGGCGGTAGAGCGGCCGCCAGAATACCGTCAGGTGCTGGGTGTACCCGTCCTTGCCTTTCACATCAATAATGCACCGGCGCGGCACGGTGCGCAGCACGGAGTCCATCCACGTCTGGCCGTTCGTAAATCCTTCGCAGCTGACATTGGTAAAGAAACCGAGATAGCGCTGTACCCTGCTCGTATTAAGAGTCCCCGGCGCACCCAGAGAAGAGTCGAGGATGACGGAGACCTGCGCGCCGTCGCGGCGCATGATAAAGGAGTTCAGCGGCTCGTCCACGTACTGCACGGATATTTCCGTGATATCCTCTGCTGCAATGCGGAAGACGGTACGGTCGCGCCAGTCTTTGATATCCGGGCTGTAGCGCGAAGTGAGTCCTCCCTGGAATACGGGGATATTCACCACATAAGGTCTTTTGGCGCCTTCCATCAGCATATACGTGCCCAGCTTGCCGGCTTCATCGCCCACATAAAACACCCGCATCTTTTTCCCACGGCGGTCGTACAGCTCTACCTTGGTGCTGTTTCCCGACAGGTGCTTTACTGCCAGGTTGTGCTGACTTTCCGGCACGGGGTAGTCCGCCACCTGCCTGTACAGCGTTTTCAGCAGCTGATCCACAGGGGCGGACATTGCCTTATATTCTTTGTTGACCCGCCACCCTTCCGGCGTCCGCTCCAGCAGCACGCTCCGGCCGTCGGTATGCGCCAGGAATATTTTCCCGACAGCCGCGGTATCGCGGATGGTGAAGCCGGCTTCGTCATTGTCGAACATATCGTTGTTCCTGTGGGAGATATACCATATGCACGCGGCAAGCACGGCAAGCAGCACCAGGTACACTATTGTCTTTCGCATAAGCGCTTTTTATCGGTCAGTCATGTCCTTCATACCGTCTCTTACGGAAGAACAGGTATATGGATGCAAATACCAGCACCAGCAGCACCGGCACGCCGATGTTGATGATGGTCCATTTACTTTGCTCATTTTTGGCCCTGCCGGCATCCAGCAGGCGCAGGCGGGTGTCTTTCGACCGTGCTTCCAGCAGGCTGGCGGTGTCGGTGAGGTATTCCACGCAGTTCAGGAAGAAGCTCTTGTTGGCAAACCTCGCCGGCGGGTTGGCATAGCGCCAGTAGCCCATCTCCAAAGGCCCGGTGCGCGCGTCCACATCGTTGAGGAACATATCCCCGTCCGCCACCACGATCATGCTGCCGGGGCGCTCCGCCTGCGCTATGAACGGCTGCCGCAGCGAGTCCAGCACCTTCAGGAAGGCGGGGTGCATCCGGTTGCGGAAGACAGATCCGAAACGCCCTTCCAGCAATACCGCCACAGGCTGGTAAGGACGGTTGAACATCTCCGGCCGCGGCTGATAATGCAGCGTAGCCAGGCTCACACGCACCGGCGCCGCCGCCACCCGGCTGTACTTGGAAGACTCCAGCAGGACGGTCTTCCTGATACCCACGCTGGCAATAGTGTCTATGCTGTTGGCAAAAATACCCATAACCGCATCCATGTTGTGGACAATGGGGTGCGATGAAGAAGGCGTAAACACAGGCAGGTAGATCCAGTTCAGCAGCCGCACGCCCGACTGCCCGTCCGTCGCCGTCACCGGCAGTGTGTTGCACTGCATGTCCTCGATCAGACTGGCATTTACGCGGACGCCGTATTTAAAGAGTATGTCATCGAGGTTCAGCCCATAGTCCATCGCCAGGAACTGCTGCGTGTACATCAGGCTGTCCATCGGCGTGTGCAGCATATCGAGGCTCCAGAGCACATGCCCGCCTTTCATGACATACTGGTCGATCTTGAACTTTTCCTTGTCGTCAAAAGCCTGCGTGGGACGGCTGATAATGATCAGCTCCTCTGTCATCGGGATATAATAGCGCTCCGTCAGGTCCATCGTATCCACGTGGTAATACTTCGACAGCGTCGTCAGCGCATCGTAGGTCTCCGGCCCCAGCGGCTCGCCGTGGCCGACGATATAGGCGATCCGGCGCTTGTCGGGGAGCGACAGCATATGTATCGCGTTGGCGAGCTTATATTCGAGCAGGGTTTCGGAATAGTTGATCACGCCGGGATTGATGCTGCCGGAGTTGTTTTCCAGCAGCTTCACCGGCAGCTCTCGGCCGTTATAGGTCACCAGCGCATAGGGGAAGATCATCTGCTGGGTGTAGCGCTCTTCCTTGCTCACGTTAATGCCGGAGGGCAGAATGCCTTTGTCCGCCAGCTGACGGTACATTTCCATCTTTTCCTTTTCATCCTTGTCCTCAAAGGGATCGAGGAAGCGGAACACGACATGATTGCCCGAGATGTCGCGGAACGACTGCAGCCGCTCGCGCGTGGCGTCGTGCAGGCGCTGCAGGCCGGCGGGAAAGTCCTTGCCTTCGAGGTACACCGTCACCGTGGCCACATCTTTCATCCCCTGCAGCAGCTGCCTCGTGGCCGGCGACAGCGTGAACCGCCGGTCTTCCGTCAGGTCGAGCTTGTAGTGGAACCGCATGGCCAGCACATTGCAGCAGACAAGTATCGCCGACAGTATCAGCAGCCGCAGGATTGCCTGGCGCCGCTGTTGCTTCCTTTTCCCGGAGACCGTTTTTGCCATACCTGTAATGATTTCTGAATGCTGTTGTTAGGTTAGGTCCTGCGCCGCCGTGTCCCAGGTACGGCTGCCGACAGACACGCCGGTGCCTGCGATAAAGAGGATGATGACGGACAGGAAGTAGATCACGTCGCGGGTATCTATGACGCCGCGGCTGATAGAATTATAATGAAACGACATGCCGACCATGCCCAGATAGTAGTCCGCTCCGCCTGCAAACGCCGGTATCCTGCTGAGCGAGTCGAACCCGCTGTACAGGATAAAGCAGGCGAACAGCGCCACGAGGAACCCCACGACCTGGTTGGCGGTCAGCGACGAGCAGAACACGCCCACCGCCGCGAATGCGGCCGCGAGGAAGATCAGGCCGATATACGAGCCGATGATCCCGCCGCTGTCGAGGCTGCCGGCGATCATGGAAAGATTGTCAATCGTATAGACATAGAGCAGCGTGGGCAGCAGGGCAAAGACCACCAGCGCGAGCGCGGCAAAATATTTGCCGAGGATGATATCCAGCGTGGTGAGCGGCTTGGTGGACAGCCATTCGATGGTGCCGCCGCGGAACTCGTCGGCGAAGGAACGCATGGTCACCGCCGGTATCAGCAGCATCAGGAACCACGGCGCCATTTCAAAAAAGCGGTCGAGCGTAGCGTAACCGTATTCCAGGATGCTCGATTCGGGGAGTATCCAGAGGAACAGCCCGCAGGCCGCCAGGAATACCAGCACGGCCACATATCCTACGACAGAACTGAAAAAGGAATTGATCTCTTTAATAAAAATGCTGCGCATGTTTCATCACCGGGCTTTCTTCAGGCGGGCAAAAATAACAAATAAACGCCACTATCCCTCTTTCACGCCCCATACCCGGAAGATGCGCGGGAGGCTGACAATGCTGTCTTCCTGCGCGGTGAACATTTCCAGCTGCTGCAGCACACTGTTGATCTCGCCTTCTTCCGCAATCTGCTCCTGCAGCAGGGAGGCCTTGATGCGCGCCATCGTGATATAGGACATCCACTTTCCGTCCCCGCTGCCGAAGCACGGCTGGATGACATCGAAGCCGATCTGCTGCAGCCCCGCTTTACGGAACATCCCGGGCAGCGCAGGCCCCAGCTCCGCGTTGCCGCCTTTTTGCCGCACCACCGCGGCATACAGATCGAGATACCGGTCGAACGCCGCATTGGCAGGATAGCAGAAATGCCCGCTGAAATGCACGTCCTCCACGATGACCTTCCCGCCGGGCTTTACCGCTTCCTTCATCCGCAGCAGCGCCTCCAGCGGGTATTTCAGGTGCGACAGCAGAAAGCGCGCATAGGAAAAGTCGAACGTATTGCTGTATGACAGGTCGTATGAGCTTCTGGCCAGGAAGGTGAGCTGGTGCAGCTGCTCCTGCACGCGGTCCTGCTCTGCGAGCCGGATGATCTCTTCATCAAAATCAATAGCCGTCACGCTGCCGGTATCCCCGGTCATCTTTGCGACCATGATGGCGACGTTCCCGCCGCCGCAGCCATTATCGAGGAATACCGATCCCTGCTGCACGCCCATCCTGGTCAGCAGATCATGGGTATATGGCTCCATTACGGAGGCGAGCATGTTCAGCCTGCTTTTTCCTGCTGCGCCGCCGCTGATCACATAGTCGAATGTATTTTCTGTCATGTCCGGGGAATAGGATTTCCCGCCCAAAATAGTAAATATCTGATTATGGTTTTACTTCCGGCAAACGGACTATTTTTCCGGGGCGGCTTCCGGGGATAATGCCGCTGCCGGCTGCCTGTCGCCGGCGTATATATAGCAGCGGGCCGTTGCGATGATAGCCGCGCGCTGGTGATCGTGCTGTGGCAACGCCTGCTGTTCCTGTACAGGGCGCCATTCCCGGTACAGCAGCACGCCCAGGGCCAGCAGCAGGGCGGTCAGCGGCACATGCTGGTACGGATGACGCCGCCGGCGCCGCTGTCCCGGTACAGGCGGCGGGGTGGGCCTGGACAACGCGATGGCGTTCAGGTGCACCTGCGGTGTGATCCCGGCGAAATGCTCCCGGAGGAAGCCGGCATCCAGCCGCGCCAGCTCTGCTGCTGCCATATCAGGCTGCCTGCGCAGCCCCGTCACCGCCTCCCGGCAGAGCGCGCAGCCGCCGATGTGCATATCCACGGCATGGCATTCTTCAACGGGCATAGTACCTGCAGCATATTCCGCCAGCTGCCGCCTGCCCAGGCAGGAATGGCCGCCGTCCTCAGCGGTTGTAATATCATTGGCTTCCGCGGCCGCCGTGCCGGCAAAGGCAGCATTCAGCACAGACCGGCAATGGCGCTCCGTCAACGCGAGCAGCCAGCGCTTCAGCCCTGCGGCATGCTCCTGCCGCAATTCTTCCGGCACCCGGAGGAAAATATGCCGGACAGCAGCACCGGCCGCAGCCGGATCAATAAAATACCGGCGGCAGACAGCATACACCAGATGCCCGTACTTGTCATACAGCCGGAAAACCGCCGCCTGCTCCCGGCGATGCACATAGCGGTACACCAGCTCTTCATCAGACAGCTTCCGGTACCCGGACAACGGCGATTGTTGTTTTGTCTTCACTGCTTGCTGGTTTCTTTTACCCAGTTACCCAGACATTCAAAAAACCATTCCATGAAAAAATGACTTTGGAGATGGATGAGGGGTTATGAGTTATGGGGTATGCGTTATGATCCGAGCTATGAATTATGGGTTAACTGATAATGTACTTGATACTTGCTACTTACTACCTGATACTTGTTGCATTTTCTCCTGCAAACCCCCTATCTTTGTGCGTTTTTAGATAGTATTTATTAAAATTCTATGAGTGTACTGTATCTCGTTCCCGTCTTCGGCATTATTGCCTTATTGTTTACGATGATCAAGAGTTCCTGGGTGAGCCGCCAGGATGCCGGGAATGACCGGATGAAAGAGATTGCGCGGTATATTGCCGAGGGGGCCATGGCCTTTCTGAAAGCTGAATACAAGATCCTCGCCTATTATGTGGTATTGGGTGCTGTGCTGCTGGCGTTCATGGGCTCGCGGGATGCGCATTCGCACTGGGCGATCGGGCTGACGTTTGTGATCGGCGCGGTGTTCAGCGCGCTGGCCGGCTTTATCGGGATGCGCATTGCCACCAAGTCCAACGTACGCACGGCCAATGCTGCCCGTACCAGCCTGCGCAAGGCGCTGTCGGTATCCTTTACGGGCGGCGCTGTGATGGGGCTGGGCGTGGCCGGGCTTGCCGTGCTGGGGCTAGGCGGGCTGTTCATCGTGCTGCTGCAGGTGTTTGCTCCTGATGTGGTGGCGACCGACGGCATGGTGCAGCGGACGATCGAGGTGCTGACCGGCTTCTCGCTGGGCGCGGAGAGCATCGCGCTCTTCGCACGCGTGGGCGGCGGCATCTATACAAAGGCCGCCGACGTCGGCGCCGACCTGGTCGGCAAGGTCGAGGCGGGCATTCCCGAGGACGATCCCCGCAACCCGGCTACCATCGCGGACAATGTAGGCGATAACGTCGGCGACGTCGCCGGCATGGGTGCCGACCTGTTCGGCTCGTATGTAGCCACCGTGCTGGCGACGATGGTGCTGGGACAGGAAACACAGTCCGCCGACGCCTATAACGGCTTCGCACCGATCCTGCTGCCGATGCTGATCGCCGGCATCGGGATCATCTTTTCCATCATCGGCACTTTCTTCGTCCGCATCTCCGACACCGTGGGCGTCAGCACCGCCGCCGTCCAGAAGGCGCTGAACCTGGGTAACTGGGGGTCTATCGTGCTGACTGCAGTAGCTGCCTATTTCCTTTGTACTTACCTGCTGCCGGACACGATGGTGCTGCGCGGCTTTACCTTTACAAAAATGTCCGTCTTCCACGCCATCCTGATCGGGCTGGTCGTGGGTACGCTGATGAGCATCATCACAGAATATTACACTGCGATGGGCAAGCGCCCGGTGATGAGCATCGTCCGCCAGTCGGCTACCGGCCATGCCACGAATGTGATCGGCGGCCTGGCGGTGGGCATGGAAAGCACCTTTTTCCCGATCCTCGTGCTGGCGGGCGGCATCTATGCCTCGCACGCGGTAGCAGGACTGTACGGCGTGGCCATTGCCGCTGCGGGCATGATGGCGACCACCGCGATGCAGCTGGCGATTGACGCCTTCGGCCCTATCGCCGACAACGCGGGCGGCATTGCGGAGATGAGCGAGCTGCCGAAAGAAGTGCGCGAGAAGACAGATACGCTGGACGCTGTGGGCAACACGACGGCCGCCACCGGCAAAGGCTTTGCCATCGCCTCCGCGGCGCTGACCTCGCTGGCGCTGTTCGCCGCCTATGTAGGTGTGGCGGGCATTGACGGCATCAACATCTACAATGCGAAAGTGCTGTCCGCGCTGTTCCTCGGCGGCATGATACCGTTTATCTTCTCCTCCCTGGCCATCCGCGCCGTCGGCGAGGCGGCCATGAGCATGGTGGAAGAGGTACGGCGGCAGTTCCGCGAGATCCCGGGCATCATGGAGGGTACCGCCAAGCCGCAGTACGATCGCTGTGTCGCCATCTCCACACAGGCCTCCATCCGCAAGATGATCCTGCCGGGCGCCATCGCCCTGCTGGCGCCGATCATCGTCGGCTTCCTGATCGGCCCCGAGGCCCTCGGCGGCATGCTGGCCGGCGCTACCGTGAGCGGCGTACTCATGGGCATGTTCCAGAACAATGCCGGCGGCGCGTGGGACAATGCCAAGAAGTCCTTTGAAAAAGGCGTGGAGATCAACGGCGAGACCTATTACAAGAAATCAGACCCGCACAAGGCATCCGTCACCGGCGACACCGTGGGCGACCCGTTCAAGGATACTTCCGGCCCGTCCATGAACATCCTGATCAAGCTGATGAGCATCGTGGCGCTGGTCATTGCGCCGACCATCGCCGGCATCCACGGTACCAAAGCGGCGCATGCCGCCAAGGCGCCTGTAAAGCAGGCGACGGAGGTGGTTTCTGTCAAATAACACTGCGTTTTCCCTTATTATAAAGGCTGCCTTACTTCTGAGGCAGCCTTATTTATTTTGGCAGCAACCGCCTGCGGGTTATATCCGTTAGCTGCCGCAGGCTTGTTCGGGGGCCGGCCAGTTTGCAGCCACACGGTTCTTATGCAATCATATTCAGGTCCAGGTGAAATGTAATCGTTACTGCTTTGCTGCACGCAGCTTCCGGACAAAGCCGACGCTCACATCCGCCAGGCGGGCAATCTTCTCAATCGTGAAGTCAGTATCGTGCAGCAGGTTACGTACAAATATCTCCTTGCTCTGCATCTGACCTTTTTTCAGCCCCTTTTCCCGGCCTTCTTCCTGCCCCTTCCTTCTCCCGAGGATGTACATGATATCCTTATCATCGGAGAAATAGCTTGCTGTGTCTCCCATAGCGTCATTGAAATTTAAATCCAGGTTACGTAGTTGCGCCAGAATGCGCAGCTGCTGGAAGTAACGTCCCAGCTCCAGGCCCGAGGCGCTTTGCCGCACCTCCTGCACAATATGCCGCAGCGCATGTTCCGGCGCGTCATTATCAAAATTACCTAAAACCGCGAGTATTTTCTGCTCCGGCCTTGAAGATTTCAGGAAAAGTTTATAATCCACATCCTTAAGACTGATCAGGTTATAACGGAATTGCAGGTTTTCCTCCTGTATAGCTGTAGGCATGGCAGCATTCCCTTTGCCGAGGAAGATCACATGCTGCTGCACCGGCAGACGGTACTTACGCAAAGCCATGATGCAATACTCCGCCATACGCAGGGCCATCTGCGGCTCATTGGCTGCCTGGTATTCGATATGCAGAATAAAACAATTGCCCTGCTGATCGGTTATTTTCCGCAGCACATCTGCCTTCCGCTCCTTGGTATGCTGCAGATCATCGGCCAGCACCTCGCTGTCCTTTGCCCGGATGCCGATCAGCAGGCTGAGTATGACAGGTAAAGCCGCTTCCATATTTTCACGGAAGACCTTGTCATATTTATTGGCCTGCTGGCGCTTGTCCTGCATTAGCTACAACTATAAAGCACTAATGTACACCATGATTTTATTTAAATAAAATAATTTATATCCGTATAGAATTGACATAAAATGTAAAAATTCTTTCATGAAAAAATATTCTAATTCACCGTATGTGTTATTATTTAAAAAACCGGCAAATAATAATTCAGTAGGCACCATACAGCCAAAGTGTCGGCTCGCGCGTTACTGCAGGTCCGGCGCAAATAATAATTCAATGGGCAACATGTAATCAAGTGCCGGCACTCCTGTACCGCCGCAGGTCCGCACACAAATAGTAATTCAATAGGTATTATATTACCATGATTAACTTCACCACATTGACCAAAGAATTTATATTCGTAAATTGCCTTGGAAATGAGTACCCGTACCCTCATCCTTCTCACTGCCGCCGGCGTGCTGCTCCTGTTATTTTCCTGCAGCACACACAAGCATATCGTCCGGAAAACCAACCGCAAGGTGGAACGAAAGGCAGACAGGAGAACCGGCGGGGTCTATGTGCAATACACCCCGGAGACGTACATCCGGCGGTTCAGCAAGGTGGCGGTGAAGAAGATGAGGACCTGCGACATCCCGGCCAGCATCACGCTGGCGCAGGCGTTGCTGGAGTCGGGCACAGGTAACAGCCCGCTGGCGCGGTACGCCAACAACCACTTCGGGATCAAGTGCACGCCCGACTGGACAGGCAAAAAATATTACCGCGACGACGACCGCAGGGACGAGTGCTTCCGGGTGTACCGGACGCCGGAGGAGTCGTTCCGGGATCACTCCGAATTCCTGAAGCGCCCCCGGTACAGCGCGCTCTACAGGCTGAAGCCGACGGACTACAAAGGCTGGGCCTACGGCCTGAAGGAAGCAGGCTACGCCACCAACCCCGACTACCCGCAGCTGCTGATCGGCCTGATCGAGCGGTACGACCTGCACCGGTATGATCATAAAGGAAAAAGAAAACGCCCGCGGCAACAGGCAGCTGCCGTCCACCGTAATAAAAGCCACGGCACAAAGACGGCAAAACCCGCCGCCCCCGCTTCCGCCAGCACTTATACGGTCCGCCCGGGCGATACGCTGTACAGCATCGCCCGCCGCTTCGGGCTGAGCGTGGACGCGCTCAAGCGCATGAACGGGCTTACCGGCACCACCATCATGCCGGGACAGCGGCTGGTCGTGAAGTGAGCCCGCGTCTCCCTATTTGTACGGAGAGAAAATCTGTATTTGTATCTATTGGCAGACCCCATCCGATGTATGAATTTTGTAATTCATTGAAAATGACGGGGAATGAGCCTGAACAGCACCAACGAAATACACCGGATACTGCTGGCTGACGACCAGCAAATGTTTTTGGACGGCCTCCGCGCGCTGCTGCAGGCCGAAGCCGGCTGGCATATAGCTGCCGAGGCAGCAGACGGGCAGCAGGTGCTGGACATACTGGCCGCAGAGCCGATAGACCTGGTCATCACCGACCTCAGCATGGCGGGCGCCATGGCCATCAACCTCATCAGGACCATCAAACAAAGCTATCCCGGCATCCGGGTGCTCGTCATCACGATGTACAACGACCCGCGCATCGTCAGCGAGGTGCTGCTCACCGGCACGGAAGGGTATATTCTCAAAAAATCGGGAAAATCAGAGCTCATCGAGGCCGTCGGCAGCCTGCTGAACGGCAGGACCCATTATGAGAAGTCCGTGCTGAACCAGATGGTGGAAAAGATCAAGCAGGATAAAAAGCTCACCCCCATCACCAAAGAGCTGACCCCGCGCGAGCAGGAGATCCTCGCCCTGATCGCGCAGGAATACACCAGCAGGGAAATTGCCGAAAAGCTCTGCATCAGCAAGCAAACCGTAGACTCGCACCGCATGAATATCATCCAGAAAACAGGCTCCAGGACCCTGGCGGGACTGATCAAATATGCCTTTCTCTCCGGCCTGATCCGGTAGCGCATCCCTATTTATACGGATAAAAAATCTGTATTTATACCAATTGTACAGGACGGGCAACTGTAATACTTTTGAATTGTAAATCCTATGCAGGAATAAAAAATCAAATCCGGGAAACAGGCTTTACATTAAAGGAAACATTTTTCTTTTTGACCTGCTGAAAACAGCCGGTAGCACGGGTATGAGACGGTAAGGTTTGTAAAAGAGTAATTATTGTATACAGTTTCAGAAAAATACCCCAAAAGGAGTATTGTTACAGCAATGAATATTAATACTTTTGTCAATTAATAAAACCACCCTCAAAACACACAATTATGAAAAAACTGCTCTTTTTACTGCTTGCAGGCGCGGTGACGGCCGGTACGGCTGATGCCCAGAAAATGTCGAAAAAATTCAGCTTCGGTTTCGGCCTCGAAGGCGGTCCCACGACCGGCACGATCAGCAGCACGTATGGCGGGGCCGGCGGCCTTACCCTGCGTGGCTCTTACCATATCGGGCCCGGTTTTGCCACGCTGACTACCGGCTACCTGGCTTATTTCCCGAAATCTATCTCCGGCGCCAGCCTGAGCGCCGGGACACAGTTCCCGATAAAAGCCGGCTACAAGTACATCTTCCTGAAGCACCTGTTTGCCATGGGTGAACTGGGTTATTCCACTTTTACGACCTATGTAGTAAACACGAGTGGCGGCAGCACCTCCTTCTCCAGCAGCGGCTTTACCTATGCTCCTGCCATAGGCGTACAATTCGGCGTCTTCGAAGCGGGCGTACGGTATGAGTCCACAGCGGTGACCGGCGGTTCGTTTAACCTGATCGGCATACGTCTCGGCTTCAACTTCTAAGCCGGTATAAGACGGGATATAAGAAGAGGGTGTATCAAAGTCCGATACACCCTCTTTTTATTTGGGTACTTGATGGAATAGCGCCTCGTTTACATCATGCTTTCAAAAAAGACATTGCAGGCGGCTCGCTGAGCACCGGCGCAGGTCCGGCGGGCGACATATCAGTCCGCTGCCAACAGCCGGGTGGCCTCTTCCAGCAGGCGCGCTTTGGATACCGGCACCACGCCGACCTCCTCGCATACCAGTCCGCCGGCGATATTGGAAATGCCGGCCATCAGCGACGCGTCTTTTGTCAGGGCGTACACCAGCGCCGCGGTGGCGACCACCGTATCCCCGGCGCCGGAGACGTCGGCGATGCTGCGCAGGTGCGAGGGGAGTAGGGCGTGGCTGTGGCCGTTGTGATAAAAGACGCCGTGCTCGGAGAGCGTGATGAAGGTGATCTCGTGCTGCAGCGCCTCCCGGAGCCGGCTGTCCACTTCGCCGAGCGCGGCTTCATGCACCTGTGCCAGCGGTATGTGGAGCCCTTCGCGGATCTCCTTCAGGTTGGGCTTGAAGATCGTGACCTGCCTGTAGTTGAGAAAGTTCTTTTTCTTGGGGTCAACTGCGGTGATGATGCCGATCTCGCGGCAGTGGGCGATGACGTGGCGGATCACATTGTCCTTCAGCACGCCTTTGTTATAATCTTCGAAAATGACCACCTGCGGCTTCTCGCGCTGCAGGAAGCGGAGGACTTTGTCAATGAAAGGATGCTCCTCTTCGGTGTACAGGTCTTCGCTGTGCTCGTCGTCGAGGCGCAGCATCTGCTGGTTGCGGCTGATGATGCGCGTCTTGGTGGTGGTGGCGCGCTGC
>Ga0206101_1000175_pt1 | contig 14686 bp, 8 predicted proteins | sample 1B0metagenome_FD_148613 | JGI IMG/M metagenome (GOLD analysis project Ga0206101, IMG submission 148613) | Enriched microbial communities from leaf-cutter ant dump, University of Wisconsin, Madison, United States - 1B0 | ecosystem: Environmental > Terrestrial > Nest > Insects nest > Nest dump... | reverse complement strand
TACCGGCTTTGGATGATAGGTCAGCACCACGCTGTCTGATCCCACACATTTATACTCTGTGGTCACCGTTACCGAGTATGTCCCTGCCGATACCGCGGTATATGTCGCCGTTGTGTCGCCTGTATTCCACAGGTAGCGGCTGCCGGCGCTGTAGGCGGCATTCAGTACGATCGTCTGGTCCGGGCAGATGTCCCGGTCGGGGCCGAGGTCTATATCCGGTACCGGCGCCACATTTACCGTGACCGAATCCGATGTGATACACCCGTTCCGGTCTACGTTTACCCGGTAGGTCCCGGCTTCGGATACCGTAATGATGGCATCCGTACTTCCCGTATTCCAGAGGTATGAAACCCCGGGAATGACCGTGCCGATGCTATATGAATCGCCGGCGCATAACGTTGTATCCTTCCCGATGTCTACCAGGGGAGGAGGTGAAAAAGATACCGTGATCGAGTCCCTTCCCGAACATTGCCCGTCCGTCACCTCCAGCCAGTACATACCCCCTTGTGTCACACGTATGGCGGGCAGGCCGATGCCTGTGCTCCACATGTAGGCCGGATTGACAAAAGTGGCCGATGTGCTCAATACTATCGTGTCTCCTTCGCACACATGCGCCGAGGGCTGCGCCTCAAGCGTAAAAGCTACAGTAGTGGGGGCTTTCAATATGTACGTCCCGACCGGAGCCGATTTACATCCGTTAGCGCTCACCTGGATATTGTTATAGCTGCCCGCAGACAGGTTAGGGATCAGGATATCCCCGTTGCCGTCCGCCAGTGCATTATACGGCGATACGGGCATGCCATCCTTTGTATACTGGATAAGGCAGTTCTGGTTCCTGAAAGAAGTATGTACCACCAGGGATCCGTCATTGCCATCACAGGTAGGATCATGGGTCGTGACGGAATCGATGGCCGGGTTCCCTACCGTAATGCTTCCGCAGTAGGCGCGCTGGGTCGGCAGCCCTTCATCCACCAGCTCGTTAACGGGATAAGTCCCCGGCGTATTAGGGAATGTGATAACAGGAGACGACCCGGTGACAGAAGGTATGCCGTTGCCGGCGACACAACTGCCGAATGCCAGCCTTGAAATGGTGTTCCCGCTGACGCTGGGCACCAGGCAGTACAAGGTATCTCCCACACGGAAAAAATCAGAAGCATGGTGGATACGGTTCATATTGCCCAGGTTGCCAAGATTCGTCGCTGTTGCCGTCCCTGTGATCGTATCGCCGGCAAATTGCAATTTGATCACCTCGCTGGCAGATTCATTCATTACATAAGCATACAACCCGTCGCAGGTACGCAGGAACTGCAAATCCTTAGGTTGGTTCAGCAGGTTGCCGGGATTACCGATATTAACGGCTGTGGGCGTATTCAGCAGGGAGGTCCCGAAAGAAAGACGGGTGAGCGTATTGTTCCCCCGTTCGGCCACGAGGAAATACCAGTTGCCCTGCTCCTTCACCTCGCATATGCCACTGGGCGCCGACATATTGCCCAGATTGCCCATGTTGGTTGCGGCAGGGACATTGCCCAGGCTGGTGCCAAAATTTACCCGGGTCATCGTATTCCCCTGGAAATTTGTAATAAAAGCCAGCCAGGTTGTCCCTTCCCTGAATACTTTTACATCCATCGGGAAATTCAGGAGGTTGCCAATATTGCCATAATCCGTGGCGGCAGGACTATTATTGGAAAGGCTTGCCCCGAAATTGACCACGACCAGCCGCGAAGACCATGTGGACGGCGAGGCTGTGGTATTGCCGCCTACGACAACGCCATACCATATACCATTATCCTTGTGTATCTGGAGACCTTCAATGCCGTTGGGCAACGCCCCGCCCAATTGCCCCAGGTTGTAGGCAACAGGCGTGTTCTTCAGGCTGTTCCCGTAAGACAGCCTGATGATCGTGCCAGGGACATGGTTACATACAAAGGCATAATAATTAGTGTCATCAAGAACCGTTATCACATATGTTGGCCAATCCATCATATTGCCGATATTACCCAGATCGGCGCCTATGGAATTGGTGCTGATTGCCGTTGGGCAAAAGTTCCAGTAAAAATTGACACCTCCGGTATCCAGGGGATTTGTGAGGGTCTGTGATGTCCCTCCGCATCCCGTACCAGGACTGGGGAACTGCCCGTAAGAGCAGATACCCGGGGCAGACAACGAAAGAAAAAGTAACGCTTTTATAGCAATCGTAGGGTTCTTATTCATATGAGGTGGATTTATAATTTTGTTGGATGGCTAAAGCTAAATAAGGGCACTGCAGTTTCACGAAACTGCAGTGCCCTTAAATTTATAAACCTGCAGTCTTGATTACTTTTTCATTTTTTATCCATTTCCCGGTCTGGTCCTGTACCCGCAGCAGGTACAGGCCGTTGGACAGGCTGCTGATGTCAATTGCCGCATGTTGCGTATCCCGGACGCGGATGATCTCTTTCCCGTCAAGGCTGCAGACAGATACGGATATAACGCCGGGCGCTTCCACATATATCCTGGATGTGGCGGGGTTGGGGTATATGCTGATCGCAGCGGCGAATGCGGATACAGGGTCAATGTGCACATTGCTTGCAGGGTATATGGATGAAGACCCCGGGCATCCGTTGCTATCGGTCACGGATACAAGGTACCCGCCGTCCACCAGCGGCCGGTAGGTGGAGTCGGTAGCGCCGGTCAGCGTGTCGCCGTTGGCTTTCAGCCACTGGTAATGCGTATATCCCGCTCCTGTATGCAGGTCCAGGCCGTCCCAGCTGACGTCGGGTACCGGTAAGGGGAATACCGTTACCGTGACAGGGAGGGAAGAGTCGGCGCATGCGGGCAGGTTCGTTCTGCCGGCCACAACGGAATACGATCCAGAGGCATTCACCTGCAGGAAGGCAGCAGTGGCGGCAGGGATCGTTGCCGTCCCGTCCTTCCACCTGTAGCTCAGGCCCGTATCGGATGTCGCGACATTCAAGGTCACCATGCCGCCCGCACAGAAAGAAGTGTCGCCGGGCGTGATGGTCACCGAGGGGAGACTGTACTGCGTTACCAGCACTGCAGCAGTGCTGTCTGAACAGTTGGCGCTGGTGACAATTACTTTATAGCTGCCGCTTGTCCCGGCTTTATAGACAGATCCATGTCCGACGACCGTTGTCCCATCTCTCCATTCATAGATGTATCCCGTACCGCTGCCTGCCGTCAGCGTCGCGCTGTCGCCGGCGCAGATGTCCACCGGGCCTGCGGGGCTTACCGTAGCCTGCGGCAGCGGGTTTACCGTAACAGGCGTCGTCCGTGCGGCGCTTGTCCCGCAGCTGTTCGTTGCCGTCACCGATATAGTGCCGTTTGTCGCCGCAGGGCTGAAGTCTGCCGTGATGCTGTTACCGCTGCCGTTGATTGTAACCCCTGTGCCGCCGGTATAGCTCCAGGCATAGGTCATACCGGATACGTTCGGCACCGTATAAGCTACATTATCCTGGCCGTTGCATACGGGCGACGGCGCTGAAGTGAATGCTCCCGGCTGCGCAGGCAACGGGTTTACTGTAACTGCCGTGCTGCGCGGGCTGCTCGTCCCGCAGCTGTTCTTTGCCACCACCTGTACGCTCCCGCTGCCGGCGGAGGCGGAAAAATTTGCCGTATTTGCCGGGGCCGTAGTGCTTGTGCTGCCAAAGGTGACGCCGGTACCGCCGGTATATGACCATTCATAGGAGGTAGCCCCGCTTACCGCCGGAACCTCATAAGGCGCACCATTCCGCCCCTGACATACAGGTGTCGTCGCCGTTGTGAATGCGCCGGGTGTGGCGGGCACCGTGTTCACCACAATAACGGTATCCCTGTACGGGCCACTGCCGCTCCCGTCCGCCGCCCGTACCCGGAGCGTGCCGCCGGTGGCGGAAGCGGAGAAGGTCAGGCTATTTAGCGGACCGGTTGTGGTAGCCCCGAAAGTAACGCCGCTGCCGGTATATACCCAGTCGTAGGAAGTAGCGCCGCTTACTGCGGGTACCCTGTAATCTACCACATTACCTGTAGCGCATATGGGTGAGGGCGCCAGGTTAAACGGGTCCGGCTGAGGAAGACCGCCGGCAGCGTTGATTGTGATCTGCGTACAATAGGACGCCGGTCCCGACTGGCGTGCCGGATCCACAAGCAGGTTTACCGTATAGGTGCCGGGCGCGGTGAACGTGTGTGTAACCGAACTGTTATAGTGTGTTGTAGTCGAACCGGTAAGCGGCATCAGCCGGGCTGTATATAGCGTGGAAGTGTTGAAGTGGCCGAAAGCCATATATAAGGTGTCGTTGTAGACAAATTGGGAAGAAACATTAAAGCCGACATCGCCACTGGAAAAGCCGGTGCTTGATATTGTCGTAAATGTGGGCATATTCCTGATACTGTTGCCAAAGTCAAGTTTGGATACCGGACCACCGCCTGCGAACACAAAGCCATATAATTGATCATCACACCCGGGAACCAGGCAGAAGCATCCGCGTACAATGCCGATAGTCCCGGGTGTAGGTATGTCAATAACATTGGGTGGGTTCTGCAGGCTGGGGCCAAATTCATAACGGCGAAGAGGGGTGCCATCATTCGAAGCGATACCGAACCATTCCTGTCCCTCCTTGTAGAGGCTGAGATTCTGATCATTCCCGACCGGAGAAAATAGCTTGTCCACCGTTGTTGATGCAGAAAGGGCATCCAGGGAAGCGCCGAGATTATAGTAACCTATACCGATGGCAGGCCCGTGGTTCGATCCATTATGGATACAGTGCCATATACCGTCATCTCTCACAAGGATAAGCTGGCCGTTTCCCTCGGCTGTAGCAGGATTGGTGGGAATAATTGTCATCGTGGGCGCCAGGTTAGTTAATCCGGTCGCGCCGAAATCCAGTTTAATCAGCCCCGACGTACCCGCGGCATAAGCGATGCCAAACCATCTTCCGGCAGTAGAATCATATACCACACTCAGGCCGTGGGTGCTGGTCCCGGGGAGTACTGTGGTAAGCGTTGTCAAAGTAGGTGTGGTGGAGGTCGGATCAGTTCCATAGTCAGCCCTTCTGATCGCCCCGCCACTACCAGCCAGCGACGTAAAAAAGCCATACCAGTTAGTCCCGTCAAATACCATATCCGCACTACTCGGATACGATATCCCTATCGCACCAAGCGACGTAGCCACAGGATTATAATTTGAAGGGTCTACACTGCGTGCGTTGGCATCAAAGGACCAGTTGTAATCCGTGCCGCTTTTCATGGAAGAGAAAGTGACAGGTACGCCAACCGTTCCCGTTGCAGGCCCTGATATCTGGGCGATCCCTGCCTGCGTAGCCAGGAGCAGGAAGAATAGTAGATAGTTGTATTTCATAAGATTACATTTGAGATATGTGAAAGTAGTTGGCTTTTCAATGGAGTGTAAACGTGGAATCCCTTATTTTCAAGTGCGTAGAAACACCTATTTTCAATAGTATGACCTGGTAATCATGCGCTGGCATAACACTTTGTCTAAATTTGCAGATGCCCGATAAAGGCATTACCGCTTTGCGTCCATATATATTTCTCTTCCTGGTCTTATGCTCCGGTCCGGCCCGTGTTGCCGGGCAGGAATATATAGCGGGTTATGTGATCAACGATCTGGACAAGCCGGCATTATCCAACACGGTATGGAGGCAGGTAGACATATACAGCAGTGCCGGGGCAGGGCTTAACAGGGACAGCCTGATCTCCCAATATCAGCATGCTCTGGCCCTGAGCCGGGCGGGCAATTTCAGGGAAGGCGAGCTTTCAGCATTGCTCAACCTCTCCTGGTGTTATCTTATAGACGCTGCTTATACGCAGTCAATCCAGTATGCGCACGAAGGCATTACCCTTTGCCGTGCATCAGGAAACAATGCGGCTCTGCTTCCTTTCTACCTGAGCATAGCCAGGGCGAGCCAGTGGCAATGCATATATGACAGCGCTACCTATTACTATTACGAGGTGATCTCCTGTATCCTGGAGAAAAAGCTGAAAGAGCCGGCCATACTGGCTACCGCCTATCGCTGCCTGGGCGCCATATACATTTATTTCAATGACTTTGAGCAAAGCCTCTATTTTACTCAGCTGGCCGAGCAGGTCTGCAGGCAGACGCATACCTGGTCGGTATTGCCTGCCGTACTTTCCAGCAAAGGGATTATATATGCCATGCAGCAGGACCACCGGCAGGCGGAAACCTATTTCCTGAGCGCGCTGCGGGTCAGCCGTGAAGCTGCAAGCCTGCCTGACCAGCGAAGTGTTACCACCAACCTGGGATGCCTGTACATGGAAATGGAGCGTCCGGCGCAGGCCATTCTTTATTTCCGGGAGGCCATACGCATCAGCAAGCTGTTAGACAAGCATGCGAGGTTTTCCATTACGCCTTATTACGACCTGGGGAAAGCATACTACCAGATGAAGCAGTATGCCAGCGCTGAAGGGATCCTGGCGCCCACGGTCCGCCAGGCCCGCCACTTCGGCCGTTTTGAAGGCATGGAAGAAGCGGTGGCTATCCTGTCTGATATCTATGCGGCATCCGGCCGCTATAAGCAGGCATTCAAAGAGCAGCAGGCTTACAACAGACTGCTGCAGCGGAAAAAGGATAATACGCCCTACATCCGCCAGCTGGAGATAAAATACCGGACGGCTGCAAAAGACAAGCAGCTGGCGGAAAACAAACTGCTGATTGCCACCCAGCAGATCAGTATCATCCGCAAGAGCAACCTGCTCTGGTTCGTCTCCATTACTTCCGGCGTCCTGATCCTTATCATCACCTTGTTTTATCTCTACCGTCAGCGCCGGCAGGAATACCGGATGCGGATCATGAAGCAGGAGGAGGAGATCAGGACCTGGCAGGCTACGATCAAAGGAGAAGAAACGGAGCGTGCCCGCATCGCGTATGAATTGCATGACAGCATCGGCGGGCAATTGTCTACGATCAGTATGTACTTCGGGACGATCAAAGAGAAGTACCCCGTATTGCGGCAGGCAGGCGATTACCGGGAAGCCATGTCGCTCCTGGACGATACGCTGAAAGAGGTGCGGAAGACCGCCCATAACCTCATGCCGGAGCTGATATTGCGGTACGGGCTGGTGGAGGCCATACGCATCTTCTGTAAAAGGGTGCAGCGGACACAGAAAATAAATATAGACTTCCAGCATCACGGGAAGATCGGCGCGCTGAGCAGTAATTTCGAGCTGTCCATATACCGTATTATCCAGGAGCTGGTACAGAACATCCTCAAGCATGCGGAGGCTACGGAAGCGCTGGTGCAGTTCAGCATGCACGACCATATACTGGGCATTACTGTCGAAGATAACGGGAAGGGGATAAAGGAGCACGCAGAAGCGGTCACGGCAGGTATGGGCATACGAAGCATAGATACAAGGATTAAAGGACTGAACGGCTCGTTCACGATCCGTTCCATTGCAGGCAGGGGCACGACTGCGTATATTGAATTTGATCTGAAAAATAAAAAAAAGGTCTGGTATGAAAATTAAGGTGACCATTGCCGACGATCATCCGGTAGTCCTGGAAGGGCTGCAGCGCATACTACAGGACGAGCCCGATATAAGCCTGCTGCATGTATGCTTCAACGGAGAAGACCTGCTGCAGTCGCTGAAAAAGGAGCAGCCGGACGTGCTGCTGCTGGACATACAGATGCCGGGAAAGCGCGGCGACGAGCTGGCGCGGTTTATCTCGCAGGAATATCCCGGCATCGCCATTCTGGCGCTGACTAATCTTGATGAAACGTTCCATGTGGAAAATATGCTGATGCACGGGGCGCTGGGATACCTGCTGAAAAGCTCGGACCGCTATGTGCTGCTGGAAGCTATCAAAACGGTATGCGACAACCGCCAGTATATAGACCCGAAGCTGAAAGACCAGATGCTGCAGGATATCATGGACGCGCGTATCAAAGCGGCCGCCATGCCCAAGCTGACCCATAGGGAGCTGGAGGTGCTGGAGCTGATCGCCGGCGAATATACCAGCCCGGAGATCGCGGAAAAGCTGTTCATCAGCTACCGCACCGTGGAGAACCACCGCCTTAATCTTTTGTTTAAGCTGGATGTCAAAAATACCGCCGGGCTGGTGCGCAAGGCATTCCAGATGGGATTGCTCAAATAGAAGGGCATCTTTTGCCTATTTTTGCGGCAAAAAGATAAATGGCATTACGCAAAGGAGCTAAAAGACTTGCAGGAGCTATCCTGCTGCCGCTGCTGCTGCTGCAGGCCTGCGGTAACAGCACGGATGCGCCGGATGTGTCGGCGGTGCATGTTGACCTGCAGCTGCGCCGTCTCGACCGCGACCTCGCCGCCATTGATACGGCGCAGCTGCAGGCCGGCGTCGCGCAGGCGCTGGCGAAATACCCGCGGTTCCTGCCTTTTTACGTGAGCCGGCTGCTGCCGTTCGTTATTGACGACCCGGCGCTGGACAGCGTGCAGCGCATCACGGCATCCGTCGGCCATATGCTGACCGACAGGGATCTCCGCGGTGTATTCGATACGGTCGCCGCGCACTTCCCGGATACAAAGCAGGAAGAGCGGCAGCTGGTGCGGGGATTCCAGTACATGAAGCATTACTTCCCGGACTACCGCGTGCCGGAAGTGATCTGTTTTGTTTCAGGGCTCAACAACTGGACGGCCATTACCTACGAGGACAGCGGCAAGGTGCTCGGCATCGGGCTGGATATGTTCCTCGGGAAAAACTATCCTTATTACGCCTCCGTCGGCATACCGGATTATATGACGCGGCGGCTGTCGCCCGAATATATCGTTGTGAACGCTTTCCGCGCGGTATATGAAGAGCTGTACCCGTTTGCAGCGGAGGGCAGGACCTTGCTGGGTATGATGCTGCAGCGGGGCAAGGCACAGTATTTCCTGCAGCAGGTGCTGCCTTTTGTGCCGGACACGCTGCAGTTCGGGTACACGAAGGCGCAGCTCGACTGGTGCACGGCGAATGAGGCGATGGTGTATAATTTCTTTATCCGGGAGAACCTGGTGTATGAGACCAACTGGCAGAAGGTGCTCCGCTATGTGAATGACGGACCCAACAGCACAGGCATGCCGCAGGAAAGCCCGGGCAACATCGGCACCTGGCTCGGTACGCGGATCATCGAAGCGTATGTGCAGCAGCATCCCGGGCTGACATTGCCGCAGCTGCTCGGCGTAACGGATGCGCAGCAGATACTCCGGGAAGCGAAATACAAGCCAAGATAAGATGGTGCATAACAGGCTCCGGGCGGCAGGACGATACGTAAAGCGTCTCCTGCCGTCCCTGGTTATTATTTTTTATTCCGTCTCCGCCAGGGCGCAGCTTGGCGAGACGGAGCGACTGAAGAAGCAGCTGGAAACGGAGAATACGGATACCGTTGCCTGGCTGCACAAGGGATTCCTGAACATCAGCGTCAACGAAGGCTTCCTGCACAACTGGGCGGCCGGCGGCGAGCTGGGCTCCACGACGGTGAACGGCCTGTTCAACGGGAACGTCACGCGGCTGTATCACAACCAGGTGTGGAGCAACACGCTGGACCTGGCGTACAGCCTGTACTATGCCTATTCCAACAATTTTGTGCCCCGGAAAATTGACGACAGGATAGACTTCACCTCGAAGTATGGCATCAGGACGAGCGCTTCCAGAGATTTTTTCCTGACAGGGCTGCTCAACTTCAAATCGCAGTTTACGAAAGGCTACGATTATACGGCAGAACGATGGGATACGTTCTCCACCTCGCGCTTCCTTTCCCCGGCGTATATCACCGCTGCCGTAGGGGTGGAGTTCCGGAAAGGCACCGACCGCAGCATCTTCCTGTCGCCGTTCGCGAACAGGCTGATCCTTGCCGGCCGGTACTACACCTCCCGCCTGCCCGAGGGCGCCTTCGGCATCCCCAACGGCAGGACGAATGCCATGCAGCTGGGCGCCTACCTCAGCGCGCGCTACCAGGTGGCGCTCGGCAAAAATGCCATGTTCAAAACCAGGCTGGACCTGTATGCCAATTACCTCGCCAAAGACAAAAAAGACGATACCGGCCGCATCGTCAGCCGCGACAGCCCGGGAAATATAGACGTGATGTCCGACAATCTCTTTTCCTTCCGGATCTCCCGCTTCATCAGCGTCACCCTCGGCGCCACGCTGATCTACGACAACGACATCCCCTATGTAAGCACCTACACCGACGCCCAGGGCGCAACCCGCCCGAAACGGGAGCCTGGCAAGGGGTTGGGATGGTGGCAGGTGAAGCAGCTGTTTGCTTTGGGGTTTGAGTACAGGTTTTAAGGGTCAATAAAGAAAGCCGAACAACCACAAAGGCACTTTAGGCCCGATACCTGTTTCGATATTGTCTGTAGCGATGAGGTAAGGTTCCTTTCCTTTTACCTGGCGGGCATCTTTGCTCTTGCCGCCGGCTTCTATGTGCACGCCGGAAACCAGAAAGTCGCCCTGGTCAGGCATGGTCACCTCCATTCCGGCATTGATCAGCTGGTTCAGCAAAAAAGTTTCCCGGATGGCTCCTGTATCCGGATGAGGTTTCAGGGCATAGGCCAGGTTGGTGTTCTCCAGGTACACTTTTTCCGGCTTCTGCAGCAGGGACACGCCTTTCCCCGTTGCGGTGAGCAGATTCAGCAGGCGTGCATTTTCCAGGTGGTGAAACCAGGCATAAACGGTCTCCCTGCTTACATCCAGCTTCCGTGCCAGCGCTGAAATATTAGGCTTGAACGGTACGGATTCCGCCAGTACGCCCAACAGCTTTTTCACCTTGAAGGCAGTGGCGGCGGTATAATTCTGAATATAGGACAGATCGGTTTCTATGATCGCATTGATGGTCTGGCTGAGCCGGACCGGGATATCTGCAGGCGCGCTTTCCGAAAAAACGGGCAGGTAACCGTATTGCAGGTATTGCCGGAACAATGGTAACGGGTGCAGCTTCGTGGCAATATCAGCAGCGATCTGGTGCGGGCGATCCAGCAATTGCTCCCAGGTGACGGGCTCCGGATCAGCCCGTCCGCTTAATTTCAGGAACTCGCGGAAGGATAATCCCGGTAGCTCGTAGCTGATCACCCTCCGGCTCAGGTCAGCCTCCCCCCTGTAGATATCCAGGGCGGAAGAAGAAGAAAATACAACTTTCAGCGCCGGATAGCCGTCATAGATATTTTTCAGCTCTCTCGACCAGTTAGGATACTTATGCACTTCATCAATAAAAAGATAGCGTCCGCCGTTTTTATAAAAGGCATCTGCTGTTTCCACCAGGTTATGGGTATAGAACCAGTAATGATCGGCCGTTACATACAGCAGTTCCTCCCGCGGGCGGTCGAGCCGGTAGCGGAGGTATTGAAGCATCAGCGTGGTCTTTCCCGACCCCCTCGGACCTTTGATCGCCAGCATACGCTGATCCCAGTTGATCCGGTGCATTAAATACCGAAAAAATGAATCGCTGACCTGGCGGCTTAAATTGTCGTGATATTCGAACAAAATATCCATAGAATTGTTGTTATAGTACGACAAATTTATGGAAAAATGTTCATTAAAAACAACAATTTTGATAATTAACAGTTATGTACCTTATTCAAAATTATTGAGATTCATTTCAGCGTATATATTCCGAACCCCTTGCAAAGGTGGTGCTGTCCGCTCTTCCCGCAAAACGCCTGCCGTCTCTCCAAAAAAATGTACATTTGACCCCGATCTTTCATGTCCACCGCATACCAGATAAAGCTGCCCCAGTTCGAGGGCCCGTTCGACCTGCTCCTTTTCTTCATAGAAAGGGATGAGCTGGATATTTACAACATCCCGATCGCGAAGATCACTCGCGATTTCCTCGATTATATCCATGAGCTGGAGGCGCTGAACATCGAGCTGGCGAGCGAGTTCATCCTGTTCGTCTCCACACTGATGCGGATCAAGGCGAAGATGCTGCTGCCGCGGCGGGAGCTGGATGCGCAGGGCAATGAGATAGACCCGCGCCAGGAGCTGGTGGACAAGCTCCTCGAGTACAAGCGCTTCAAGGAAGCCTCCGAGCAGATGGTGATGATGGAAGCGGAGCGGCTCCTGCGCCAGAAGAGAGGCAACATCCGCCAGGAGCTGGACGCGCTGGGCGAGACGTATGCCGAAGGTACGGAGATACAGACGGTGACCATGTTCAAGCTCATGCAGGCGTTCGAGCGCGTCATGAAGCGCTTTGACGAGCGGATGCACAAGCCGCAGCATGTCGTGGTGAAATATAACTACAGCATGGAAGGCCAGCGCAGCTTCCTGCTGCAATATGTACAGGCGGAATCGCGCGTCGCCTTCGAGGCGCTGTTCGGGAAATGCGAGAGCCGCATCCATGCCATTTTTACCTTCCTCGCCATGCTGGAGCTGATACAGCAGCGTTTCCTGAGCATTTTGACAGGTACCGGCCGCAATAATTTCATTATTGAATGGAATGACCGGCAGGAGACTGAACTGGATGTTGCTGTAAATGAATGATTTGTATTTTCTTCTTTATTCCGGCATCATAATTGCTCTATTTAATACAGAAAGTTGCTTACGGGCAACAGGGGAAATTCCCGGACGCTGTCGGACAGAAGCCGGGAATTTTGCATTTCGGCATCTTTTGTAAAGCGCTGCAAATCCTGTTACTTTGCCGCCTGTCGGCATCATGGAAGCACAACCGGAAATATTCCTCTCCGTTATTATCCCGCTGTATAACAGGCCTGATGAAGTGGATGAGCTGCTGGAAAGCCTGGCGCTGCAGACGGAAAAACATTTCGAGGTGCTCGTCATTGAGGACGGCTCCGTCCGCGATGCCCGCAGCGTTGTGGAAAAGTACCGCGACCGCCTGGATATCCGGTATTTTATGAAGCCCAACGAAGGACAGGGGTTTACCCGCAATTACGGCTTCGAGCGCGCCAGGGGCGACTATTTCATCATTTTCGATTCAGACTGCCTGGTGCCGCCCGGCTATATGGCCCATGTGCTGCACCGGCTGAAGACGGACTGGCTCGACGCTTACGGCGGCCCGGATGCGGCGCATGCGTCCTTCACGCCGGTGCAGAAGGCCATCAGCTATGCCATGACCTCGCCGCTCACCACCGGCGGCATCCGCGGCAATAAAAAGCATGTCGGCGCCTATCACCCGCGCAGCTTCAACATGGGCATTTCCAGGAAGGTATGGGAAACGATCGGCGGGTTCCTGCTGACGCGCATGGGTGAGGATATCGAGTACAGCATCCGTATCCAGCAGGCCGGCTTTAAAACAGGGCTTATCCCGGAAGCGGTGGTGTACCACAAGCGCCGCACGGACTTCCTGCGGTTCTACAAGCAGCTGCATTTCTTCGGCCGGGCGCGGATCAACATCTACAACTACTTTCCCTCGGAGCTGAAGCCGGTGCACTTTTTCCCTGCGGCATTCGTGGTATTCCTGGTGGTTACGCTGCTGCTGAACCTGCTGCCTGTTGCCGGATACAGGCTGCCGGTATGGCAATCGCTGTGCAACGCGCTGCTGGCGGTTTACATACTGCTGCTTTTCACACATGCGCTGGCGAAGACCCGTTCGCTGAAAGTAGCCGCCCTGGCGGTGTGGGCGTCCATAGTGCAGCTCACTGCATACGGCTTCGGTATTTTTCAGGGTGTCTGGAAGCAGATTGTTTTAAAGAAAGAAGACAGACCCACATACTACAGCAAGCGGTCTTACAAATAAAGGCAGCTGCGTTCACAGGATCCTTTTCCTTTCATTCCGGATCTCCGCGCCCAGTATCATGACCGTACATGCAGCAAGCAGCATGATCCCGGCTATTAAAAGTACAGGTGGCTGCAGCATGCCGGCGAGCAGATTATGTGCCGCCAGAAAGAGCACACAGGAAAGCGCCACCTTCCACAGCCAGTTCCTTAAAGGCAAAAGCCGCAGCACCGGGAGCTGCAGGATACGCGCCGTATGATATAGATAGAACGCCGCCTGCAGGTACGTAGTGATCACAAAGCTCAGCGCCACGCCAGGCAGGCCGGACAGGCGGTACAGCGGGTACATCAGGGCGCAGGCAAGGACAAGGTCAAGCACCGCGCCGGTGTTGATGATGCGGCCCTTGTGATAATGCTGCAGCACGGTGGTGAAGCTGTATGCGCGCACCGGCACGGCAAACAGGCTTACGAGGAATACAGGCACCGAAGGCAGGTACTTGCTGCTCAGCAGCACGCCGAATAATTCATACCGGAAGAACAGCAGGAAAAAGAACAGCGGGAACACAATACAGGAAAGGATACGCCCCGACCGCAGCAGCAGCTGATGCGATTGTCCCGCGCGGTCGTCCGCGGCGTGCGCTGCGGCCAGCTGCAGGAGGCCCGCGCTGCCCGCAGCGCTCAGGATCAGCGGCAGGAACGGGATCTCGATGGTGCCGTTGTAGTAAACGGCAAACAGCTCCGCACTGACCACCAGCGCGATCACCAGCTTGTCCACCCACCGGAACAATATCTGCACCAGGTCATACACACCCATGTGGATCCACAGCGAACGTATATCGGCAGGCGCAGGCACCGTCAGGTCTGCGTCTCCCCCCGGGAGCTGCCTGCGAAAACGGATAATCACCGCCACATACCATAGCAGCCGCAGCGCAGCAAGCAGGGCGATGATAAAGAATAAGGCAGGCATGTCGTAACCGTATCGCACCTTCAGCCAGTGCGCTCCGCAGAAAAAGCCCGCATACAGCAGGTTGGCCGGCACAAGCACCCCGAAGC
>Ga0206101_1000172_pt1 | contig 14798 bp, 10 predicted proteins | sample 1B0metagenome_FD_148613 | JGI IMG/M metagenome (GOLD analysis project Ga0206101, IMG submission 148613) | Enriched microbial communities from leaf-cutter ant dump, University of Wisconsin, Madison, United States - 1B0 | ecosystem: Environmental > Terrestrial > Nest > Insects nest > Nest dump... | reverse complement strand
TCAACATCGCCTTCCCCGGCCTGTGGCAGCAGGCGGCGCTGGCCGGCACGCTGACGGTGACGGTCGTGCTGGTGCTGCTTTACCTCCGCTTCGAAAGCTGGGCGCCGCTGCTGGAAAACATACGCTGGCTGCGCCGTTTCCGCGTCTACACCCGGTTGCTGCAGCGCTTTACGGCAAGGCGGCAGCTCGTCATCCTGCTGTTGTCGCTGCTGCGCTTCCTGGTGTTTACGGCACAGTATTTGACCCTGCTCCACTGGATGCAGGTCAGCTTCCCTTTGGCGGACGGCTTTTTCATGGCTGTGCTGTTCTTCTGGGTGATGGCGGTGATCCCGTCCGTCGCGCTGGCGGAGCTGGGCATCCGCGGGCATGTGAGCCTGGCGCTGTTCGGCGCGTTTTCCGGCAATGTCATCGGCATCATGGCGGCGACGGCGCTGCTGTGGTGTGTGAACCTGGTGCTGCCGGGGACGGTGGGGAGCGTGTTGTGGATGAGGAGACGGCGGCGTGGCAGGTAAGCGTTATGGGTGATGAGTTGTGGGTTATGAGTAGTGTTTTGGTTGTTGTATTTTAGACCGTTTCCGGCAGGGCCGGTGATGTTAACTTGTTTGCATGGGCTGTATAAGGATGTTGTTTGTTGCGGGCTTTTTCTTTTTGGGAATGGCGGCGCATGGGCAGAATGATTTTTGCGGGATTGAGAATATCAGCTTCCAGGACGGGGAGCGGCTGTTTTTCCGGGTCTATTATAACATGGGGCGGCTGTGGGTGGGCGCGGGTGAGGCGAGCTTTACGGTGAACAGGGAAGCATATAATGGCCGGCAGGTGTATCATGTTACCGGCGACGGGAAGACGCTGAAATCGTACGAATGGTTTTATAAGGTGCGCGACCGTTACGAGACCTTTATTGATGTAAAGACCATGCTGCCGGTGAAGTTTATCCGGAATGTCAATGAAGGCGGGTTCAGGATATATAACAACGTGACGTTCAACCAGCAGCTGGGGCAGGCGATATCCACCAAAGGCGTGTACACGGTGCCGAAGTGCATCCAGGATGTGCTGTCGGCGATTTATTATGCGCGGAATATTGACTACAACAAACACAAGCCGGGCGACAAGATACCGTTCAGCATGTTCCTCGACGACCAAGTGTATAACCTGTATATCCGTTATATGGGCAAGGAGCGGATCAGGACGAAATACGGCACATTTAACGCCATCAGGATCACGCCGTTGCTGATAGAGGGGACGATCTTCAAGGGCGGGGAGAAGATGGTGATCTGGGTGAGTGATGATAACAACCACCTGCCGCTGCGTGTGGACAGCCCGATACTGGTGGGCAGCGTGAAGGTGGACCTGATGGGCTATGAAAAGCTGCGCAACCCACTGACCAGCCTGATCCGCAGGAACTGAGCGGGATTCCCTACTTTTGCGGCCAGATTGATCACCGATGATATGGCACCGTATAGCCGCCTTTGTAATTAAATTCCGCGTCCTCCTGCTGTTATTGCTCCTGGGCGTGACAGCCGTGATGGGCTGGCTGGCCTCCCGCGTGGAGCTGAGCTACGAGTTTACAAATGCGATCCCGACAGACAATCCCAAGTACCAGGACTACCAGCAGTTCCGCCGGCAATTCGGCGAAGACGGCAACCTGATGGTGATCGGCGTGCAGACGGAAGAATTTTTCGCGCCGGAGTTCTTCAATGACTATGCGGGACTGGTGCACCGCCTGGAGCAGATCCCTGCGGTGGAAAATATCCTGAGCATCCCCGGCGCGGTGAACCTGGTAAAAGACACTGCGACGGGCAGGCTGAGGGCGGTGACGCTGATGCCGGGCGATTCTTCGGATCATGTGGACAGCCTGCAGCGGGTTTTTCTCAACCTGCCGTTCTACCGCGGACTGCTCTACAACCCGGAGACGCACGCCTATATGATGGCGCTGAAGATTGACAAGCAGGTGCTGAACTCCCGCAAAAGGGCCGACGTGGTCGGGGCGATCATGGCGCAGGGCGAGGCTTTCGGACGGCAGCACAGCGTGAGCATGCATTACTCCGGCCTGCCGCTGATCCGCACGCAGATGGCCACGCAGGTGCAGCAGGAGATGCGGCTGTTCCTGATCCTGTCGTTCGTGCTTACGGCCGTTATCCTCTTCCTTTTCTTTCGCTCGTTCGTCGTCGTGCTGGCCTCCATGCTGGTGGTCGCCACCGGCGTGGTATGGTCGGTAGGGACGCTGACGCTGATGGGCTACAAGATCACGCTGCTCACCGCGCTGATACCGCCTTTGATCGTGGTGATCGGCATTCCCAACTGCGTATATTTCATCAACAAATACCACTCGGAATATCACCACACACGCCACAAGGTCAAGTCGCTGCTGCGGATGGTAGACCGGATGGGCATCGTGACGCTGTTCACCAACCTGACGGCTGCCATCGGCTTCGGGGTATTCTTCTTTACGAAAAGCCTGCTGCTCAAGCAGTTCGGGCTGGTGGCCGGGCTGAATATCATGGGCATATTCTTCATCTCGCTCATCTTCATCCCCGCCCTCTTCAGCTTCCTGCCTCCTCCCGGCGGCAGGCATACCAGCTACCTCGAAAGCCGCTGGATGCACCGGCTGCTGCAGACGCTCACCACCTGGGTGTTCCGCCACCGCGCGTGGATATACGCCTTCACGCTGGCCATTTCCGCCTTTTCCGTCGCGGGCATGCTGCGGCTGGAGAATGTAGGACATGTGGTGGACGACCTGCCCAAGTCGGACAAGACCTACCAGGACCTGCTGTTCTTCGAGCGCAATTTCAAAGGCGTGATGCCGCTGGAGATCATCATTGACACGAAGAAAAAGAACGGCGTGATCGCGCTGCCTGTGCTGGAAAAGATGGATGCGCTGAGTGATTACCTCGCGCAGTTCCCGGAGATCGGCCACGCGCTCAGCATCACCGAAGGGATAAAGTTCGCACGCCAGGCGTATTACGACGGCGACAGCAGCAGCTTTGCCGTTCCCAACCTGTTCGATATAGCGTTCATGCAGCCTTACCTGCGCGGCAGGGGCGGGGATAAGAACAGCATGTTCAGCAGGCTGGTGAGCAGCTTCATGGACAGCAACCGGCAGCAGACCCGCATCAGCATCAGCATGGCGGACGTCGGCTCGCGGCGCCTGCCGCAGCTGCTCGACAGCATCCGGCCAAAGACCTACGAGCTGTTCGACAGCACGCACTATCATGTTACCTTCACCGGCACGAGCATTGTATTCCTCGAGGGCAGCAATTTCATTATCAACAGCCTGCGCGACAGTCTCCTGCTGGCGTTCCTGATGATCTTCGGCTGCATGGTGGCGCTGTTCCGCTCGTGGCGGATACTGCTGATGTCGGTGGTGGTGAACGTGGTGCCGCTGCTGATCACCGCCGGCTTCATGGGCTGGGCAGGAGTGCCGATCAAGCCGTCTACCGTGCTGGTATTCAGCATCGCGCTGGGCATCACCATAGATGTTACCATACGTTTCCTGGTCAATTTCAAGCAGGACCTCGACCGCAACGGCGAAGACATCGCCACCACCGTGCGGCGCACCATTCACGACACAGGGCAAAGCATCATTTATACGTCTTTAATACTGGTAGCCGGATTTGGCGTATTTTCATTGTCGCATTTCGACGGCACCAAAGCGCTGGGCTACCTGACCTCGCTCACGCTTTTGATGGCAATGATAACCAACTTAACTTTGCTACCGGCATTGCTGCTATGGCTCGACAAGGTGCGGAAGGGGAAAACGCCCGACTGGATAAAGGAGGAACAGGAAGATAATTGATGATACTATGCAGTTCGAGAAAATCAAAAATAAAGGGCAGGCGCGGTTGTTCAAAAGCGATTACATGGAGATGATGACCAAGACGCATCCGCTGGTCATCTACAGCATGTACCTGCCGGTGATCGGTTTCATGCTTTATTACGGTGTTTCTTACAAAGGCCTGGGCATAGGCCGGGAGATCCTGCTCTTTATCTGCGGAGCGCTTGCCTGGAGCCTGTTTGAGTACATCATGCACCGCTACCTCTTCCATATGATCGTGGACAACCCCGTGGGGCAGCGGATCGTCTACACCATGCACGGCGTGCACCACGAGTTCCCGCGCGACAAGGAGCGGCTGTTCATGCCGCCGGTGCCCAGCATCATCGTGGCGAGCCTTATTTTCTTGCTGATGTACTTCCTGATGGGATGGAATGCGCTGGCCTTCTTCCCGGGCTTTCTCTTCGGCTACCTGATGTACGGCTCCATGCACTTTGCCATCCACGCCTTTGCCCCGCCGCGGTTCCTCAAGGCATTATGGCGCAACCATCACCTGCATCATTACAAATCGCCGGACAAAGGCTTCGGCGTCAGCTCGGTGCTGTGGGATCTCATATTCCGCACCGTTCCCCAAAAAGAAGTATGATCATTTGATCACCACCTGCACCGTATGCCTTGTCTTCTGCTCGAGCAGGATATATTTTCCTTTGGTAAGGTCGAATAATATCTCCGGCGTGTAATGCCGGATCGTCAGCAGGCTGACGTCTTCATTGCGGAACACCTCGTAATCGGGCTGCAGCTCGCTGACCAGCGCGTTCACCTGCTCCTCGCGGTCGTCCACGCAGGCCACGAAGCTGATAGCCGCATTCTGGATCAGGTTGATGCGGATCTTCAGGTCGTGGAATGTCTTGTACAGCCGGCTCAGGTTGTCTTCCGTGATGAAGGAGAAATCGCGGGCGGTCACCTGCAGCAGCACCTGCCGCTGCTTCAGCACGATCAGCGGGGGATAGAAGATGCTGTTGACCTCGTTGCGTATCTCCGTGCCTTTAAGGTCTTTGCTGAGGAAGCATTTTACATAAAGGGGAATGTTGTTGTTCTGCAGCGGCTTGATGGTCTTGGGGTGGATGACCTGCGCGCCGTAATACGCCATTTCGATCACCTCATGATACGTGATCGCCTCGATCTTCACGGTATTCGGGAAGATCTTGGGGTCGGCGTTCTGCAGGCCTTCCACATCTTTCCATATGGTGACGGATGTGCCGCGCAGCATCGCCGCCATCATGGCTGCGGTATAGTCGGAGCCCTCGCGCCCGAGCGTCACCGAGGCGTTGTCTGCCGTGGCGCCGATAAAGCCCTGGGTGACGATATTCCGCCCCGCCGCCAGCTCCTTTCCGATCACCGCTTCCGCCCGCTGCTGCGAGTATTCCCAGTCCACGCGCGCATCCCGGTACGTGTCGTCCGTGCGGATCACGTCGCGGATGTCTGTCCACGCGCAGCTGAACCCCTGCTGCTGCAGGTAGTAGTACATCAGCCGCGTGGAGAGCAGCTCCCCGAGGCAGACGACCTGGTCGTAGGAATAGTCGTACCGCAGTCCGTCCGCGCTGTCAATGCCCCACTGCAGCTCCGTAAAAAATACATTCAGCGCCGTCACGGCCTGGTCGTAATAAGCGGGTGTCAGCAGCTCCCGCGCATAGGCGAGGTGCTCCTGCTCCAGCTGCGCGGCCAGCTCGTGCGCCGCCTTCTTCTCACCGCCGCATGCCGCGGCCACGATGGCCTCCAACGCATTGGTCGTCTTGCCCATTGCCGACACGACGAGCACCACCGGCTGTGTGGCCCGCGAGATGATCGGCCATAAAGCCTTCATCCGTTCCGGCGTGGCAATGGAAGCGCCGCCAAATTTATAAACCTGCATAGTCTGGTCTGAATAAGTGTATGATTATGAAAGCTTTTGCAATGCCCCTTCCAGCCGCCCCAGCATATCGCCGATCTCCTCGAGCCGGCACGTGCCGACGCTGAGCCGGTACCACGGCGTATCCCTGCCTGCGCCGAACGACGAGAACGGCACCATGGCCAGCCTGGCTTCATTCAGCAGGTAGACGGTCACGTCGGACTGGCTTTCCAGCACCTGCTGTCCGGCGCGGCGGCCTTTCAGGTCGAGCTTGATGGTCATGTAGATGGCGGCCTGCGGCGCTATGGCGTCTATGGGCAGTCCTTTTTCCTTCATGACGCCGATGCCGCGATAGATGCGCCACAGGCGCTCTTCCAGCGCCTGCCGGAACTGCGAGAGGTGGCGCGCTATGGCATCGGGCTGCGAGAGGAAACGCGCGGTGGCCTTTTGCTCGGCCATGGGGCTCCAGGCGCCGATATGGCTGAGCAGCGCTTTCATCTTGCCGGTGAGATAGGCGGGCCCCAGCGCCCAGCCTACGCGCACACCCGTGGCGGCGAAGGCTTTGGAGATGCCGTCAATGAAAATGGTATAGTCCTTCATCGCCGGCCGCAGCGATACCGGGTTGTAATGCTGCGTGGCGCCGTAGGTGAGCGTGAAATACATCTGGTCGAACAGGACGTACAGCTTTTTCCCGTCCTCGCCGCGCCTGCTGTTCTCCTCCAGCACGAGATCGCAGATGCGCTCCAGCTCTTCACGCGGGAGCGTGGTGCCCGTAGGGTTCTGGGGCGTGCACAGGCAAAGCAGCGCCGCGCCGCGGATGTGCGGGGCGATGTCTGCCGCCGTGGGCATGAAGTTGTTCTCCGGCGTCGTGTTAATCACGCAATGCTCGCCGCCGTTCATGTGCACATAGTGGTTGTTGTTCCACGAAGGCACGGCATAGATCACCTTGTCGCCGGGGTTGACGATGGCGCGGAAGGCAGCATAGATCAGCGGACGCCCGCCTGCTGCTATCAGTACCTCCTGCGGCGCATATTCCGGCCCCTCCTGTGTGCGGATAAACGACGCCACCGCCTGCCGCAGCTCGGGCAGCCCGTCGGCCGGCGGATAGTTGGTGTAATGATCGCGGTAGGCGGCAATAATGTTTTCTTCCAGTTCCCGGGGGATTGGGAAAATGGCGGGGTCGAAATCGCCGATCGTATAATTATAGATCTGCTCCCCCTGCCGGATGCGGGCGCTGATCTCGTTGCCCAGCCGGACGATCTCCGATCCGATCAGGGTTTCTGCAAGCTGGCTTAACTGGCTCATGTCTGCTTTACTGGTATGGATTTAATGTGTAAAACCGGCAACAAAAAAGGCTTACCGCGATCCGGTAAGCCTTCCTGATATGCTGCGCTGCCAAGTTACCGCACATCGTTCCCGCTTACCGCCGGGGTAAGAATATGGTGACGTTTATATAACTTAAACAGCATCGTGCTCAAAATTGAGGGGCAAAAGTAGGGATAAAAACTTTTTTTCCAAATAATTATTGGGCTTATATTTTTTAGCTTTGGGGCGGATTTTGACATTCACCCGCACAAACCGACTGCCGGACGCATGCTGATCGCACTGTACAACCGCACCTTCGAGGAAGAGAACATCCCGTTCCTGCAGCGCCTGATCGGCATGCTGGAAGAGCAGCGGCTGAACATGGTCTTTTTCAGGGAATTCTATGAAAAGCTCCAGCCGCACATCCGGCTGCAGCGCACCCCGCCGCTGTTCACCGGCAAGCACGACCTGCCGCGGCATACGGACATGCTGATCAGCCTCGGCGGCGACGGCACCATGCTGGACACGGTATGCTTTGTGGGGAGCAGCAATATCCCGATCGTCGGCATCAACCTCGGCCGGCTCGGCTTCCTGGCCGCCATCCCGGAAGAGGAGGTGGAGGCTGCCGTCACCTCGCTCGTGCGCGGTTCGTACACCATCGAAAAGCGGGCGCTGCTGCACCTCGACGCCAGCATCCCTTTGTTCGACGGCGCGCCGTTTGCGCTGAACGAGTTCACGCTGCACCGGAAGGATTCTTCTTCCATGATCAAGATACACACGTACCTGAACGGCGAGTTCCTCAACACCTACTGGGCCGACGGGCTGATCGTGGCGACGCCGACGGGGTCAACGGGCTATTCGCTGAGCTGCGGCGGACCGGTGGTATTCCCGCAGACGTCGAGCTTCGTCATCACGCCGGTGGCGCCGCACAACCTGAACACGCGCTCTATCGTGGTGCCGGACGACAATGTGATCTCCTTCGAGATAGAGGGGCGTGCGGAGCAGTTCCTCTGCACGCTGGACGCCCGTACCGAAAGCATCACCACCCATGTGCAGCTCGCCGTGCGGCGGGAAAATTTCACCGTCTCCCTGCTGCGGCCCGACGAGCATAACTTCCTGAAAACGATCCGCCAGAAGCTCTACTGGGGCATTGACCGCAGGAACTGAGGCACAATAAAAAGCCTATCTTTACAGTTATCTCATGATGAAGCATATGCGGAAACTATGGCTGACGGTGCCTGCGCTCTGCCTGTGTGCGGGCTTTGCGCGGGCGCAGACCTTCTACAGCGGCTATGAATGGGGCGTCTCGCTGGGCGGCTCCCAGTACTTCGGCGACCTCAACGACGACTACGGCTTCAGGTACGTGCGGCCGGCGGGCGGCATCTTCGGCCGCTATCATATGAACCCGTACATCGGCATCCGCGGCTCGCTGTCGGCTACACGGGTAGGGTACGCGGATAAATTCAGCAGCAACCCTTACAACAAAAAGCGCAACCTCGACTTCCGCAGCGATATCCTCGAGGCAGCGGTCATGGCGGAGTTCAACTTCTTCCGCTTCTCCACCGGCGAGCTCGGCAGCAGGTTCACGCCTTACCTGACCGGCGGCGTGGGCGCATTTTACTATAACCCGTACTCGATATACAACGGCAGAAGATACAACCTGCGCACGATCGGCACCGAAGGACAGCGCGCGGGCTACGACGACCGGAAGTACAGCTCGTTCAGCGTATGCTTCCCGATAGGCGTGGGCGTGAAGTACTGGGTACGGCCGGGCATGAACCTCGGCTTCGAGATCGCCGACAGGCTGACGCTTACAGATTACCTGGACGATGTCAGCACGACGTATGTGGGCGCGGACAAGTTCCCGAACGACGATCCGCTGAACCCCAACCCGGGCTATTACCTGCAGGACCGCTCCATCGGCGACGGCAGCGGCGACCCGCTGGGCAGGACGGGGAAGCAGCGGGGGAACAGCACCACGCGCGACCAGTACCTTTATTTTGTCATTAACTTCTCTATCCAGCTGAAGGTTTACAAATGTCCTTCGTACATGAAGGAAGGGTATTACCTGTATTGACGCGGTTTGCCAATTTTCCGTTAAAGCGGTAGGCGGAGCGCGGATGTCCCCGTAACTTAGTAATCATACTGAAACAACCGTACTGATATATGGCTACAACGCAAGGCGAAATACTCTGGGTGGACGATGAGATCGATTCGCTCAAGTCGCAGATACTTTTTCTCAAGAACAAAGGCTATGCCGTGACGCCGCTCACCAACGGCTATGATGCGCTGGAAGTGCTGAAGGAAAAGGAGATGGACGTAGTGCTGCTGGATGAAAGCATGCCCGGCCTCACGGGGCTCGAGACGCTGTCGCGGATCAAGGAGATGAAGCCGGGGCTGCCGGTGGTGATGATCACGAAGAATGAGGCCGAGGATATCATGGAAGACGCCATCGGCGCGCAGATCACCGATTACCTGATCAAGCCGGTGAACCCCAACCAGGTGCTGCTGGCGCTGAAGAAGATCATTGACAGCAAGCGGCTGGTGGCGGAGAAGACGAACATTGCCTACCAGCAGGACTTCCGCAACCTGTTCATGGCGCTGAGCTCCAATCCCGACCATGAGGAATGGAAGGAGCTGTACCGCAAGCTGGTGTACTGGGAGCTGGAGATGGGTAAAAGCGACAGCGACGAGATGCGGGAGGTGCTGCAGACGCAGAAGGTGGAGGCCAACACGGAGTTCTTCAAGTACATCGCCAAGAATTACGCGAACTGGATCGCCGGCAAGGGCGACGCGCCGCTGTTCTCGCACGAGCTGTTCCGGCGCAAGGTGGCGCCGCATCTCGAGCCGGGAAAGCCGACGTTCCTGGTCGTGATTGACAACCTCCGCTACGACCAGTGGAAAGCCTTTCAGCCGATTATCGCGGAAGAATTCCGGACGGTGGATGAAGACCTGTTCTACAGCATCCTGCCTACCGCCACGCAGTACAGCCGCAACGCGCTTTTTGCGGGTATGCTGCCGATAGAGATCGAGGCGAAGTTCCCGATAGAATGGAAGAACGACGACGAGGAAGGCGGTAAGAACCTTTACGAGGAGAAGTTCCTCGCCCACCAGCTGAAGCAGCTGAAGCTGGACCACCTGAAGTGGCAGTACCTGAAGATCACGAACAACGACAACGGGAAGCTGCTGGAAGACAACATCCACAATTATCTCGGCAATGACCTCACGGTGATCGTGTATAATTTTGTGGACATGCTCTCGCATGCGCGTACCGAGATGGAGGTGCTGAAGGAGCTGGCCGGCGACGAGGTCTCCTACCGTTCGCTGACGGTGAGCTGGTTCGAGCATTCGCCGCTGTACCGCGCGCTGCGCCGGATCGCGGAGAAGGACATCCAGATCATCATCACTACCGACCACGGCACGCAGCAGGTGAAGACGCCCAGCAAGTGCATCGGCGACCGGCAGACCACGACCAACCTGCGGTACAAGCACGGCCGCAACCTGCAGTACGAGGACCGCGACGTGCTGGCCTTCCGCGACCCGCGCCAGGCAGGGCTGCCAAGGCCGAACGTGAGCTCTACGTTTATCTTCGCAAAAGGAGATGTGTTCCTCTGCTATCCGAACAACTATAATTACTACGCGAACTATTACCGCAACACCTTCCAGCACGGCGGCATCTCGCTGGAGGAGATGCTGGTGCCTGTTGTGCGGCTGCAGAGCCGGTGATCATTGCACCGGCGCCTGCAACGGGATTATTTTTTCTTTTTGCCTTCCTGTATTTTCAGGACGAAATCCACGGTAACATCCGCTAATACAGCGATCTTTTCGTGGCTGAAGTCGGTATTACGCAGCAGGTTGCGGACAAACTTTTCACTGCCTTTTTCCCGTTCTTCCTCCTGTCCTTTCCTTCGCCCGAGGATGTACAGGATATCCTTGTCATCAGAAAAATAGCTTGCTGTGTCTCCCATAGCATCAAGTTTTAGATCCAGGTTACGTAATTGCGCCAGTATCCGCAGCTGCCGGAAGTAACGGCCCAGCTCCAGTCCCTCGGTGCTCCGCCGTACTTCCTGCACAATATGCCGCAGCGCTTCCTCCGGCGGCTCCTGCTCAAAGTTACCCAAAACCGCAAGTATTTTCTGCTCGGGTCTCGGGGATTCCAGGAAAAGTTTATAGTCCACATCCTTCAGGCTGACCAGGTTATACCGGTACTGCAGGTTCTCTTCCCGGATGGCGGTCGGCATAGTGACGTTCCCTTTCCCGAGAAAGATCACATGCTGCCGCACTGGCAGCCGGTATTTGCGCAAAGCCATGATGCAGTACTCGGCCATGCGCAGCGCCATATGCGGCTCGTTTGCCGCCTGGTATTCGATATGAAGGATAAACCGGTTGCCCTGCTGATCCGTTACTTTCCGGAGCACATCGGCTTTGCGTTCCTTGGTGTGCTGAAGATCGTCTGCAAGCGTTTCGCTGTCTTTGATCTTTATGCCGATCAGATGGATGAGTATGACAGGTAAGGCCGCATCCATGTTTTCACGGAATACCTTATCGTATTTATTGGCCTGCTGAGGTTTGTCCGGCATGGGTCAATGTATTGCAGGCGCAAAGGTAAAGCAGATTTTCATTGAAAATAAATAATCTATATACGTATAGAATTGTCATAAAAGATAAAGATGTATTCATGTGAACATTTTTAAATTGATTGTATTCACAAAAATTTATCACCTCCTTCCGTTGCCCCATCATATAAATCGCTAAAATTGTACAAAGCTTTTGACCCGCTATGATGGAAGAAATGATGGACGAGCCGGTTCCTGAACCAGTTGCAATCAATCCCACGGAAGCAATATCATCCCTGGTCGCGCAGATCGAGCGCGTGATCCGCGGCAAGCGCCCGCAGGTGGAGCTGGTGATCACCACCCTGCTCGCCGGCGGCCATATCCTCATGGAAGACAACCCCGGCACCGGCAAGACCGTCCTGGCGCGCAGCCTTGCGCAGTGCATCAGCGGCGGCGGCGGCGAAGGGCATGTGCTCTTCAAGCGCATCCAGTTCACGCCCGACCTGCTGCCGATGGACCTGATCGGCACGCATATCTTCGACGACCGGAGCAAGGAGTTTATCTTCAAGAAAGGCCCGCTTTTCTGTAATGTGCTGCTGGCAGACGAGATCAACAGGGCTTCGCCGAAAGTGCAGAGCGCGCTGCTCGAATCCATGGCCGAGCACCAGATCACCGCCGGCGACGCCACGCTGAAGCTGGAGAAGCTGTTCTTCACCATCGCCACGCAGAACCCGATCGAGATGGAAGGCACCTACCCATTGCCCGCCGCGCAGCTCGACCGGTTCTTTATGAAGATATACTTCGGCTACGTGGATGAAGAAACGGAGCTGAATATTTACCGCGAATATCTCAGCATTGCGCAAAACCTCGTGCAGCTGGAGCAGGTGCTCCGCATGCAGGATATCCTGAACCTGCAGGAGCAGGCGGCGCAGGTATATGTGCACGACGAGATCATCCGCGCCGTCACCCATATCGTCCGCGCCACGCGCGCGCATCCCGACATCACCCTCGGCGCTTCTACGCGCAGCGGCATCGCCTTTCTCCGCTGTCTCCGCGCCTATGCGCTTGTGAAAGGCCGCACATTCGTCATCGAAGACGACGTGAAGGACATCGCCCATGCCGTCCTCGACCACCGGCTCATCTACCGCAGCAGGGAAGGGAAGCAGCAGGCGCTGGAAAGCATTATCCATAAAGAAACGGAACGGCTGGCAAAGCTGCGGCTGTACTGAGGCCGGCGGGTTGGCAGGCGCATAAAAAGAGACTGCCCCAGGAGCCCGTCATTTCGACTGGAGCGTAGCGGAATGGAGAAATCTCCTCTTCGGAGGAATCTTCCTTTCAACAGGAGATTTCTCGCTTCGTTTCACTTCGCTCGAAATGACGGGGCTTGAGACAGCCTCTTTATAAAAAGACCAGCGTGATCAATGCAGCCTACCGCAATACCACCTTCATATATCCCGATTGCTTCGCGCTGCTCACCGTTACCATGTAAACACCTTTCGGATACCCGCTCAGATCAAACGTCCGGCTGTAGCCGCTATGCTGCTGATCCGCCGCCATCACCCTGCCTTCGAGGCTGACGATCCGGACAGTAACAGGGTCTGTACCCTGCGCCGGCACCTGCACCGTCAGCAGCCCGGTGGTGGGATTGGGATGACAGGAGAAGAAGGCGCCGTCCGCAACATCGTCCACGCCTTCCTCGCAGCGTTTTACCTCGATTGTCTGGGTTGCCGAGTCAATGCAATCCTCCAGCGTATGCCTGTATGTGATGGTGAAAGTGCCCGGCCCTGCCACCGCAGGATCGAATGCGCCGTTTACTACGCCGGTGCCGCTGTACACCCCGCCGGAAGGCTGTCCGCCTGTAAGCGCGAAGGCCGTATCATCCTTGCACACGGCGCTGAGGGGCGCCAGCGTCACCTTGGGACAGATAATGCCCAGGTCGCCGTCATACTGTATGTTCTGCGCATAAATGCCGTCGTCGTTCATCCGCTTGTCAACCCATGCGGCTACCAGCTGGTTGTACCGGAACTGCCCCAGGCCGAAATGCAGCTTGTCCTCCGGCACGGTGCTGACGGCAACGGGCGCCGAAGACCAGGCATTCGACCCGTTATATCCTATCTTGACGGCATGAATGGTGATCGGATCGGGAGCGCTGCCTGTGTAATAAACAATGACAAGACCGGTATCCGTGTTTCTCGTGCCGATCGTATATACGATGTCCGGAGTTCCCTGGGTAGACATAGGCACTGCCTCCACAGGATTGATGAACAGGATATTCCCCGCAGTATCCAGCTTTTGCAGGTTGATGCCCGCATATCCCTGCGAAGGATCAGTCACCCGGTAAGTTGCGAAATAGCTGTTCACCGCAGGCACATATAAGCCGCCCGCTTCAAAACGCTGGGTCGAAGTGCCCGTCTCTGCCTGGATGCCGCTTGTATGCCAGAGATGCCCGTCCGCATACACCCGCTGGGTATATGCGTCGCTCATCGAAGTGGCTGCCGGATTGGAGCTGGTGAAGGTGATGAAAAACCCGCCGTAGCCGTCGGATACCGGCGCGGGGAACGCAGCAAAGCCGATGGTCTTGTCCGATATATTCACTGCGTTCGTCCATTGCTCCGCTCCCTGCCCGTCATATTTCTGCGCGTACATGACGGAGACGCCAAGGCCGAAACCGGTACGTTGCACATATTGCAGGAGAAAAGCTTCCTCCGACGAGACGACCATCTGGGGACGCTCGAATTTTTTCTTGCTCGGCGTCCGGTCTATGACCCGGAGATTATCCTGCCACAGGGGAGTGCCGTCGGGCGCGAATTTCAGCATGGAAACAAAAGTCAACGACGCCGATGTTGATGCCGTCCAGGCGACCAGCACATTATTGCTGTCCGTGATGCAGATCACAGGGCTCAGCCCGCTGGCCGCCGCCGTATCTGTAAGCGCAATCCCGCCTGCTCCCCAGACCAGGTTCCCCGCCTGGTCTACTTTGAACACCATGGGCTCATAACCGGAAGTATTCTGTGTGGTAGTCACGATGGCATTGCCCTCGCGGTCCGTCTTCAGATCGTACCGGAACGTCGAAGACCCCAGCTGGCCGGTCAGCAATATGCCCACCGTATCCCACAGCCGGTACCCGTTTGTATCTACCAGCTGGATGCGCAGCCCGTACGTGCCGCTGGCCGACTCGTTCCAGGTGATAAAGGAATTGCCGTTGGGCGCCGTGGCCACCTTTGCGTCCGATGTTGACAGCCCTGTCGTATCCCGGATCCGGGTGTTGACCATCGGATCC
>Ga0206101_1000170_pt1 | contig 14972 bp, 14 predicted proteins | sample 1B0metagenome_FD_148613 | JGI IMG/M metagenome (GOLD analysis project Ga0206101, IMG submission 148613) | Enriched microbial communities from leaf-cutter ant dump, University of Wisconsin, Madison, United States - 1B0 | ecosystem: Environmental > Terrestrial > Nest > Insects nest > Nest dump... | reverse complement strand
CCAGAACACATCGTCTGCATGATAGTCGAATACCCACTGCATGCTGGTTACCGCTCCGAGCAGATAGCCAGCCGAGGAATGCTGCACACCTTTTGGTTTTCCGGTCGAACCCGAGGTATACAGTGTAAACAAAGGGTGTTCAGCGTTGATCCATGCTGGCTCGCATTCATCCGGTTGTCCGGCAACGAGATCATGCCACCAGTGGTCTCGTTTCGGCTGCCAGGTAATTTCGGTACCGGTGTGCCGGAAAACGATGACACTATGGACCGTGGCTGTGTCACCCATCGCCAGTGCTTCATCTACGGTTGCTTTCAGCGGATGGTGCTTGCCTCCGCGGGTCTGTTCATCTGCAGTGATTACGGCAGATGCACCGGCATCGATGATGCGCTCGTATACGCTCTTTGCCGAAAAACCGCCGAACACTACCGAATGGATGGCGCCAATGCGTGCACATGCCTGCATCGCAACTACAGCTTCAATCCGCATGGGCATATAGATGACGACACGGTCACCCTGACGGATCCCGAGTGATTTCAGTCCGTTGGCAAAACGACAGACCTGGCGGTGTAACTCACGATAAGTGCAGTGATTCACTTCGCCTGCGTCAGATTCAAAAATGATGGCAGTTTTGTCAGCCTGGGTTGCCAGGTGTCGATCCAGACAATTCCACGAAATATTCAGTTCGCCATCGTCGAACCATTTGTAAAAGGGCGGATTGGCGTCATTGAGAACCCGGGTGAAAGGTTTATGCCAGGCAATGTACTGTTTTGCGAGTTTCGCCCAGAAGCCGGTATAGTCGTGCTCGGCTTCCTGGCGCAGCCTTTCATAGGCTTCCCTTCCGGATAGATTGGCGTTCCTGATAAATTCACTGGCAGGGGGAAATACCCGGTTTTCGTGCAAAATTGATTCGATCGTGGCCATGCTGCTCCCGTTCGGCTGATTAGTGCTTGAGTTGATTCGCAATTGTATCATTCAGCAAAAGAAGCCAGCGATGCAAACACCGATTTGAAGGCTAACTGTGCGGAATCAAAATAGTTTGTACCTGATTCAATGTGTAATCTCCCGGGTAAAGTGGGTTGATGGGAGGACAGCTGGCAAAGTCGTATCATCGATTTTTGCATTAAGCATGAAATGAAAGTAAAATCGCGCGGTTCGAAATATATTGATGAGCAGCATATTAAATTTAACGGAGAACTAAAGAAATATGGCAAATACGGCACAAGCCAAAAAGCGGGTAAGACAAACTGCCAAACTGCGTGAGCGGAACTTTGGGCTGAGATCCAAACTGCGTACCGCGATTAAAGGTGTCCGAAAAGCAGTAGCGGCGGGCGACAAGAATGTAGCGGAAGCCGTGTTTAGAAAAGCAGTGAGTGTTATCGACTCAATTGCAAGCAAAGGAATAATTCACAAAAATAAGGCATCGAGACATAAAAGCCGTCTTTCCGGTGCAGTTAAAGCAATGGGTTGATTCTGACCCGCATATATTACGGAGGAGAGAGATGAGACTAGGGGAGTGGATGAGGGGATTATTGCTCTGTACGGGGTTGTTGATGTGCGGAGCGGTTCATGCGGACATATCGACGGTACCGGACGAGACGTATGAAGCGTTGAATCTGGATCGAGGCAAGGCGACACCGAAAGAGACCTATGAAGCGCTGGTCAAGCGTTACAAGGACCCGGCACATGGAGCGGGTAAAGGGACGAAAGGAGACTACTGGGAGCCGATAGCGATCAGTACGTACATGGATCCCAATACTTTTTACAAACCGCCTGCATCCCCCAAAGAAGTTGCGGAACGTAAAGACTGCGTGGAATGCCACTCGGACGAAACCCCGGTATGGGTAAGAGCCTGGAAGCGCAGCACCCACGCCAATCTGGACAAGATCCGCAATCTCAAATCGGACGATCCCCTGTATTACAAGAAAGGGAAACTGGAAGAAGTTGAAAACAACCTGCGCTCGATGGGCAAGCTGGGTGAAAAAGAAACCCTCAAGGAAGTAGGCTGTATCGACTGTCACGCAGACATCAACAAAAAAGACAAAGCGGATCACACCAAAGACATCCGCATGCCTACGGCAGACACCTGCGGAACCTGTCACCTGAGAGAATTTGCCGAACGTGAATCGGAACGGGACACCATGGTCTGGCCGAACGACCAATGGCCTGCTGGACGCCCCTCCCACGCACTGGACTACACCGCCAACATCGAGACCACAGTCTGGGCCGCCATGCCGCAACGTGAAGTTGCCGAAGGCTGCACCATGTGTCACACCAACCAGAACAAATGTGACAACTGCCATACCCGTCACGAATTCTCGGCAGCAGAATCACGCAAACCGGAAGCCTGTGCCACCTGCCACAGCGGCGTGGACCACAACAACTGGGAAGCGTACACCATGTCCAAACATGGCAAACTGGCCGAAATGAACCGTGACAAATGGAACTGGGAAGTCCGTCTCAAAGACGCCTTCTCCAAAGGCGGACAGAACGCACCCACCTGTGCAGCCTGCCACATGGAATACGAAGGAGAATACACCCACAACATCACCCGCAAGACGCGCTGGGCGAACTACCCGTTCGTTCCGGGCATTGCAGAAAACATCACCAGCGACTGGTCGGAAGCCCGCTTGGACTCCTGGGTACTGACCTGCACCCAATGTCACTCAGAACGGTTTGCCCGCTCCTACCTGGACCTGATGGACAAAGGCACCCTGGAAGGACTGGCCAAATACCAGGAAGCGAACGCAATCGTACACAAAATGTATGAAGACGGCACCCTGACCGGACAGAAGACCAACCGTCCGAACCCGCCGGAACCGGAGAAACCTGGATTTGGCATCTTCACCCAGCTGTTCTGGTCGAAAGGCAACAACCCGGCCTCACTCGAACTGAAAGTGCTGGAAATGGCAGAAAACAACCTGGCCAAGATGCACGTTGGACTGGCCCACGTCAACCCGGGTGGCTGGACCTACACAGAAGGCTGGGGACCGATGAACCGTGCCTACGTTGAAATCCAGGACGAATACACCAAAATGCAGGAACTGTCAGCCCTGCAGGCCCGTGTAAACAAGCTGGAAGGCAAACAGACCAGTCTGCTCGACCTCAAAGGAAATGGAGAGAAAATCTCCTTGGGAGGCCTGGGTGGCGGCATGTTGCTGGCAGGAGCACTTGCCCTGATCGGCTGGCGCAAACGTAAGCAGACCCGAGCTTGACAGCACAGCTGACAACCGACCGGCGTGCACAGACACGCTGGTCCGGCCGACTCCTCCCGTCACTGGGGATACTACTGGTGACGGGAGGTTTGGTTTTACTGAGCTGGTACACCTGGCTGACCCTGACCCCGGACACAGCGCCATATCGTTATCAACAGATCACCACCGGCAATGCCAGTGACTATCCCGACCTGGAACTGGACACCTGGCCTGAACTCACCATCAGCCAGTACGACATCCATATCGAAAGTACAGAACAACCGGTTGCACAAGCCTGGTTTGGCCAGCGCGCCAATCAACCGCAAGTACTGCTCAACTGGAAGAACCAGACGAGAGAACCCCTTCTGGCCCTGGACCAGAAAGCATCCGAACTGAGTGCCCTTGCAGCTGCGATCGACAAATACGCCCCGCGCGATGCCCTGCTGCTGAGCTGGTGGGATACCTCACGCCAACTGGCTCTGCTCACCGGACGAGACGTCCTGTTTCGTACCCCGTTACACGAACCCCTCATCATCCCGCCGAAATGGCAGTCTCATGAACAAGCCATTCGCGCGTATGAAAACCAGCAGGCAGGCATCCCGGCTGATCCACAGGAACAGGAACTGTTCGTACGCTTTGCGCAAAGCCTGGCGAACCCGCTGACAACCGGACTGGACGACCTGCGACAACTTGCCGGCACACGGGACACTTACCTCATCGTACACGTCAGCGACCTGTACAAACTCGGCCTGATGTACCCGGACAAATTCGGAATTGCCTACAAGCACTACCGCATGACCGGCAACATGCATGGCATGATCAGCCACCTGAAGACCGAAATGCGCACCCGTGGTTACTACACCTACACCCTGCAATCACTGTCAGACGAACTCATCCGGGCATTCTTCCTGATCGACGAAGCAAGCTATGACACCCTGCTGGCGAAACTGCTGCCATTTACCAGCCAACCCTCACCGGTGGAACGTCCCTCACCGCGACTGATCTACCAGCAAGGCGGCTACTGGGTATACCATCTGACAGCAAAAGCCTCGGCACAAAACACCCTGCAGCCGGAGAAAGATCATAACGAAACGACGGATTCAACCGTTCCGGTCGATCAGGTACAATGACGAACTGGGAAAACGAAATGTCACCCGTGTTCAAACATTAAAGAGAGGAGAGACTATGAAAACAATGATAGCCTGCGGGCTGGTTGCTGCAGCATTGTTCACACTGACGAGTGGACAAAGTCTGGCAGCGGACGCCCCGTTTGAAGGCCGCAAGAAATGCAGTTCCTGTCACAAAGCCCAGGCGCAATCGTGGAAAGACACCGCGCATGCCAAAGCGATGGAATCGCTCAAACCCAATACCAAGAAAGAAGCCAAGCTGAAAGCCAAACTGGACCCGGCCAAAGACTACACCCAGGACAAAGACTGTGTAGGCTGTCACGTGGATGGATTTGGTCAGAAAGGAGGCTATACCATCGAATCGCCCAAACCCATGCTGACGGGTGTAGGCTGTGAATCCTGCCATGGACCTGGACGTAACTTCCGGGGAGACCATCGTAAGGGCGGACAGGCCTTTGAGAAATCGGGCAAGAAAACGCCGCGTAAAGACCTGGCAAAGAAAGGACAGGACTTTAGTTTTGAAGAACGCTGCAGTGCCTGCCATCTGAACTACGAAGGTTCACCGTGGAAAGGAGCCAAAGCGCCTTACACCCCGTTTACACCGGAAGTGGATGCTAAATACACCTTCAAGTTTGATGAGATGGTCAAAGAAGTCAAAGCCATGCATGAACATTACAAACTGGAAGGCGTATTTGAAGGAGAGCCGAAATTCAAGTTCCATGATGAATTCCAGGCCAGTGCCAAACCCGCCAAAAAAGGAAAATAGTGATGACCAGACTGCAAAAAGGATCGATTGGTACTCTGTTGACAGGAGCACTGCTGGGTATAGTTCTGGTGGCTGTTGTCTTTGGTGGAGAAGCGGCATTGTCTACCGAAGAATTCTGCACCAGCTGTCATTCCATGACCTACCCGCAAACCGAGTTGAAGCAATCCACCCACTATGGTGCGCTGGGTGTTAACCCGAGCTGCAAGGACTGTCATATTCCTCAGGGGATAGAGAATTTCCATCTTGCGGTAGCGACACATGCGATAGATGGTGCCAGAGAACTGTATCTGGAACTGGTCAATGACTACTCCACCCTGGAGAAGTTTAATGAAAGAAGACTGGAAATGGCCCATGATGCGAGGATGAACCTCAAGAAATGGGACAGCATTACCTGTCGCACCTGTCACAAGAAGCCGGCGCCTCCAGGAGAAAGTGCTCAGGCTGAACATAAAAAGATGGAAACAGAAGGAGCGACCTGTATAGACTGCCATCAGAATCTGGTGCATGAAGAAGTGCCGATGACGGATTTGAATGCAAGTATTGCTCAAGGCAAGCTGGTATTGAAGCCGGACGAGGACGATGAAGATGAAGAAGCTGACGAAGACGAAGATGAGGAAACCGAAGAAGCTGACGACAGCAGCGACAGCGAATCTGCTTCCTCCAGCGACGACAGCGATAGCGACAATGAAGATGATAGCAACGACGATGATGAGTAAGTAAAGTTGCAATGCAGTAGCATATTGCTCGCTTGATGTACACTGAGACCCGCGGAGATTCTATTTTTAGGCTTCGCGGGTTTTATATTGGTGTGACGGCTAATAAAGCAGAATTTAACTTTGGGCAATCAATTCCGTAAATAATATAAACTATTTATAAGTAAATCATAGTGGCTACTGTTGATATGTTGATTTATGGCAATCGGCATATGAGCGTAAGGTTAGGTTGAGTATTTTGTTGTTATAAGTCTATAACCAGCTTCCATATATCTATATTTGTTCAAGTTGTGAGGTAACTAAGTGACTGTTGTTCATTTGCCGGATGGCACAGACAAGGTATTTGATAATCCTGTAACTGTGGAAGGCGTTGCTGAATCTATCGGCCCGGGGCTGGCACGGGCTGCACTGGCTGGCAAGTTAAACGGTAAGTTGGTAGATCTGTCAGAACAGATAGATACGGATAGTGATTTAGTGTTAATAACGGATAAGGACGCTGATGGTCTGGAGATCATTCGTCATTCTTGCGCACATTTATTGGCGCATGCTGTCAAGGAATTATTTCCGGGTGCGCAAGTTACTATCGGGCCGGTCATAGAAAATGGATTTTATTATGATTTTTCTTATGAACGACCATTTACACCTGAAGACTTGGTAGCTATAGAAAAAAGAATGCAGGAGATCAGCAAAAGAGCATTGAAAATTGAGCGAAAGGTATGGGATCGATCCAAAGCAATCAACTTTTTTAAAGATATTGGAGAACACTATAAAGCTCAGATAATTGAATCTATTCCAGATAACGAGCCTGTCTCCTTATATTCGCAAGGTGATTTCACGGATTTATGTCGTGGGCCACATGTGCCCTATACATCAAAAATAAAAGTTTTCAAGCTGATGAAGATAGCAGGGGCGTATTGGCGTGGAGATTCTAAGAATGAAATGTTGCAAAGGATATATGGAACAGCGTGGATCAGTAATGAAGAACAGAATGATTATTTGCGGTGCTTGGAGGAAGCGGAGAAACGTGATCACCGCAAACTTGGCAAGCAGCTGGATCTTTTTCATACACAAGAAGAAGCTCCTGGAATGGTGTATTGGCATCCCAAGGGATGGGTCGTCTGGCAGCAGATTGAACAATATATGCGCCAGACTCTTGCAGAGAACGGGTATATGGAAATTCGTACTCCTCAAGTGCTGGATAGATCTTTATGGGAGAGCTCTGGTCACTGGGAAAATTTTCGTGAAAATATGTTTATCACAGAATCAGAGAATCGACATTACGCTATTAAACCGATGAATTGCCCGGGCCATGTCCAGGTATTTAATCATGGATTGAGAAGTTACCGTGATTTGCCACTTCGACTGGCAGAGTTTGGTTCTTGTCATCGAAATGAAGCATCTGGAGCTTTACATGGTCTTATGCGTGTTCGTTCCTTTACACAGGATGATGCTCATATTTTTTGTACAGAGGATCAGATTCTAGAAGAAGTAACAAAATTTATTGATCTGTTGAATCAGGTATATAAAAACTTTGGTTTCAGTGAAACGCTGATAAAGCTTTCAACACGCCCGCTCAAAAGAGTTGGAACAGAAGATCAGTGGGATAAAGCTGAGACTGCTCTAGCAACTGCTCTGAATCAGAAAGAGTTGAACTGGGAAGTACAACCAGGCGAAGGAGCTTTTTACGGCCCTAAGATTGAGTTTACATTGAAGGATAGCTTGGGACGCAAGTGGCAATGTGGCACTTTACAATTGGATTTTTCTATGCCGGCAAGGCTTGGTGCAGGGTATATTGCAGAAGACAATACAAAAAAGATCCCTGTAATGTTACATAGAGCTATTCTGGGATCTATGGAGCGTTTTATTGGTATTCTCATTGAGCATCACGCAGGTGCTCTACCTTTATGGCTTTCTCCAGAGCAGGTTGTCATACTGAATATTTCAAGAAATCAAGCTGGATATGCTCAGTTGATTACAGATGAACTCAAGCAAAGTGGTATCCGCGCCAGCTCGGACTTGAGAAATGAGAAAATAAGCTATAAAATTCGCGAGCATAGCATGCAGAAAATTCCTTATCTGATAGTAGTCGGAGATAAGGAAATGGAGAACAGGACAGTTACCATACGAGGGCGGACAGGTCAGGATTACGGAGCGATGTCTGTTGAGAGTTTTGTTGTTCGTGTTCAGGAAGAAATAGCTAAAAGGCTATAATAATTAAATTTACGGAGGAGGGTACCATAGCTCAAGAAAAGACTGTAAAGGTTAATGACGAGATCTCGGCATCACAGATCAGGTTAATTGGTATGGGTGGTGAGCAGGTTGGGATTGTGTCGATAGTTGAAGCAAGAGAAATGGCCGAGGAAGCGGGTGTAGATCTCGTTGAGATCGCACCTGGAGCAGAGCCGCCAGTTTGCAGACTGATGGATTACGGTAAATATCTTTATCAGGAAAGCAAAAAAAAGCATGATGCCAAGCTGAGACAAAAACAAATACAAGTCAAAGAGATCAAGTTCAGGCCCAATACAGATGAGGGCGACTACGGTATCAAGTTGCGAAATCTGATTCATTTTTTAAATGATGGTGACAAGGTAAAGATTACACTCCGTTTCCGAGGCAGAGAGATGGCGCATCAGGAATTTGGTGTCAGATTGCTGGAAAGAGTGCGGGGGGATCTTGCTGACCATGCCGTGGTGGAACAGTTTCCAAAATTGGAAGGAAGACAGATGGTAATGGTTTTGTCTCCTAAAAAGAAGGAAATTAAGGCGGGTAAATCTGCTAAACAGTCTGAAACTGATGCGAAAAGCGAAGCTATAACTTAGTAGCGATATTCTTATAGTTTCAGCACGGGATTGTTTACAATGTTGTTTGTTTATAACGAGTGATATCAGGGTTCCAAAAGTTTTCTGACCTGAAACACCTTGATTCATATTAAAAAAGGAAAAATTTATATGCCTAAGATGAAAACGAAAAAGAGTGCTGCCAAGCGCTTTAAAGTAAGGGCCGGCGGGAGTATAAAACGTTCGCAAGCCTTCAAGCGTCATATTCTTACCAAGAAAACAACCAAAAATAAACGGCAGCTAAGAGGTGTGGCTGCTGTTCATGCAAGTGACATGGTATCTGTACGTGTGATGTTGCCTTACGCTTGAGGAGATAAATAATGCCAAGAGTAAAGCGTGGTGTAACGGCAAAGGCCCGTCATAAAAAGATTCTTAAGCTGGCGAAGGGGTATCGCGGTAGACGGAAAAATGTATATCGTATTGCAAAGCAGGCTGTAATGAAGGCTGGACAATATGCATATCGTGATCGTCGCCAAAGAAAACGGCAGTTTCGAGCTTTATGGATTGCGCGTATCAACGCAGCAGCACGAGAGCTGGGGATGACTTACAGTACATTTATGAACGGTATCAGAAAGGCGGGTATTAGTCTTGACAGGAAAATACTGGCTGATTTGGCTGTGTTTGATAAAGTTGCCTTTGAGAAAATAACCAACCAGGTAAAAGCCGGTCTGGCAAATTAAAAAGTAGTTGGTGTGCAAGTTTACCAAGGGAGGTCAGCAATTATTGGCTCGACCTCCCTTTTTTATGAATGAATTATTCCATTGCTATGGGTGATCTGGAAGACTTGGTCAGTGCTGCAATAAAGTTGTTCAATAACGCAGAAAATATCGTTGATCTGGAACAGATCAAAGCGCAATATCTGGGAAAAACAGGTGAAATTACTGTTTTGCTAAAGGGATTGAGGGAACTGGCTCCTGAAGAACGGCCGATAATGGGAGAACGAATCAACCAGGCAAAGAAACTATTGGAAGATGCTCTGGCTGAACGTCGAGGCCTGATTCAGGAAAAAAATATGTCAGCTCGTCTGGCTGAGGAGGGTCTGGATGTATCCTTGCCGGGGCGTGGGTTGGGGATGGGAGGAATGCATCCCGTTACACGAACTTTGATACGTATCGAATCATTGTTTCACTCGATTGGTTTTTGTGTTGCAACTGGCCCTGAAATCGAAACTGACTTCTATAATTTTACCGCGCTAAATATTGCTGAGAATCATCCTGCACGTGCTATGCACGATACCTTTTATATTGATGGCGGTAAACTGTTACGAACACATACATCGCCGGTGCAGATTCATTACATGCAAAACCATCGACCACCCATAAAAATTATTGCACCTGGGAGAGTGTATCGTTGTGATTCTGATGTAACACATACGCCAATGTTTCACCAGGTTGAAGGATTGTGGATTGATGAGAATGTCAGTTTCTCTGCGTTGAAAGGTGTATTGGTGGAGTTTATGAGAAATTTCTTTGAGAAAGATGATTTATCTGCGAGATTCCGCCCTTCTTTTTTTCCGTTTACCGAACCTTCTGCTGAAATGGACATTGCATGTGTGATGTGTAATGGCAAGGGTTGTCGGGTTTGCGGTGAAACTGGTTGGCTAGAAGTACTCGGGTGCGGCATGGTGCATCCGAATGTCATGAATCATGTTGGTCTGGATAGTGAAGAACATATCGGGTTCGCTTTTGGTTTGGGCGTCGAACGCTTGGCCATGTTGCGTTACGGCGTTAATGATTTGCGTTTGTTCTTCGAAAACGATCTGCGTTTTCTAAAACAGTTTAATTAATACACGAAACTTGCAGTTATGAAATTTTCCGGGAACTGGCTTCGAAAGTTGGTTGATCTCCAGTATTCTGATGAGGAGTTGACGCACAAATTAACGATGGCAGGATTGGAAGTGGAGAACGTAGCTCCCGTTGCCCCGTTTTTTGATAAGGTAGTTGTTGCACAAGTAGTTTCCGTTCAAAAGCATGCTAATGCTGACCGGCTTAATGTATGCAAGGTAGATGTGGGAACTCAGTCTGACGGGTTCTTGCAAATCGTTTGCGGAGCACAAAACGTAAAAGAAGGTATGAAAACCGTGTGTGCTCTGGTGGGAGCCCGGCTGCCTGAGTTGGATATACGGCAGGGTAAAATACGCGGTGTAGAATCCTTAGGTATGTTGTGCTCTGCTAAGGAGCTCGGATTAGCAAGTGATACCGATGGGTTGCTTGAACTTCCGGGTGATACGCCTGTGGGAGTGGATTTCAGAAAATATTGCTCGCTTGATGATTGTATTTTTACTTTAAAGTTGACACCTAACCGGGCCGATTGCTTGGGTATGTTTGGTATTGCACGTGAGGTTGCTGCGATTACCGCTAGTGAGCTTGATTTGCCGGAAATTGTATTTGTTGATCCGGTAATTGAAGAGGTACTCCAAATCCGGGTAGAGGAACCTGAATCCTGTCCACTTTACTGTGGGCGGGTCATCAAGGGTGTAGCAACAGATACTGCCATTCCCCTATGGATGAGTCAGTATCTGGAACGTGCCGGTTTGCGCATGATTAATCCGGTGGTTGATATTATCAACTATGCCATGCTGGAAACGGGTCAGCCAATGCATGCCTTTGATTTTAGTAAGATAAACCAGGAGGTTTGTGTACGTTTTGCTGGCGAGAATGAGCATTTGCTGCTGCTGAATGGTGAGAAGCTGACTTTACAGAAAGATATGTTAGTTATAGCTGACAGCAGTAAACCACTGGCATTGGCCGGTATCATGGGCGGCAGTGAAAGTGGGGTGACAAATACTACAACAGATATTTTTCTTGAAAGTGCTTTCTTTTCACCTGTCGTGATCAGTGGAAAGTCATTTAAGTTGGGCTTTACCTCGGATTCTGCACATCGATTCGAGCGAGGTGTGGATTTTTCCATGACACGTAGTGTGCTCGAACGAGCTACAGCACTGATTTTGAGTATATGCGGAGGTGAAGCGGGACCGGTTACAGAAATCGGGAATGATCTACCGCGGCGAGAGGCAGTCAAGGTGCGTCAGAAGCGCATTACTAAGATTCTGGGAGTAGATTTCAGTGTTGAACTGATATCGGAGTATTTTCAGCGTTTGCAATTTAGTTACACTATCGTGGATGAGACGTTTTATGTCGTGCCACCTGCAGCGCGCTTTGACCTGGTGATCGAAGAAGATTTCATTGAAGAAATTGCGCGTGTGTATGGGTATGATCTAATCCCTGCCCAGTTGCCTAAGGCACCGGTGCATATGCTGGCAGAACCGGAAACGGGTGTATCACCGGTTAAGCGATTGCGCCAGATTCTGACCGCGAAAGATTATCAGGAAGTTATAAATTACACGTTTGTGGATACTCAATGGGAAGCAGATTTTTCTGGAAATGACACACCAGTCAGATTAAAAAATCCGATTGCCAGTCATATGGATGTAATGCGCAGCAGTCTTTTTGGCGGATTGATCGATAATCTGCAATTCAATCTGAACCGCAGGCAAAGCAGAGTCAGAATTTTTGAGCTAGGCTCATGTTTCAGTAAAGAAGGCAATGAGGAAAAAGAGGTAGAAAAACTGGCGGCTCTTTGTTCAGGAAGTGCGTATCCGGAGCAATGGGGTGTGCCGGATCGGGATATCGATTTTTATGATGTAAAAATGGATGTTGAGTCCTTATTCTGGCCGAGAAGTGTTTATTTTGAGCCGGCATTACATCCGGCGTTACATCCGGGTAAATCAGCCAGAATCCTGATAAACAAGAAGCCGGTTGGTTGGATAGGAGAACTTCATCCTCGTTGGCAGAGCAAGTATCATTTATCTCAATCTGCCATACTGTTTGAATTACGGACAGAAGCGTTGGCTGCTGAATTATTGCCAACCATGTATCCACTTTCAAAATTTCCACCGGTAAGGCGTGACATTGCGGTTGTCGTGGAAAGTGATGTAAGTGTAGCCAGCTTGCTGGAGACAATGTATCTGGAAAGAGACCGCAGCATTAGTGAGATATCTTTATTTGATTTTTATAGTGGTGAAAAATTAGTGCAAGGGAAAAAGAGTCTTGCTTTCCGTATTTTATTGCAAGATAGCGAAAAAACCCTTACGGATCAGGAAATCGATCGGGCAGTCAGTCAGTTGGTCGGTATTCTTGAACAAAAATTTGGTGCAACGCTACGTAGCTAAAACTAGTGTTGGTTCAGGGCAATTACTCTATTTTCTATCTTAAGGGTGGATTATGGCTTTAACCAAAGCAGAGCTTACTGACTTATTATTCGAGAATATCGGATTGAATAAGCGTGAAGCAAAAGAGATTGTAGAGTGTTTTTATGAGGAAATGCGAGCGGCACTTCAGAATGGTGATGGTGTAAAGCTTTCTGGTTTCGGTAATTTTCAGCTGAGAACAAAGCCACAACGTCCAGGACGGAATCCCAAAACTGGTGAGGAAATTCCGATCTCAGCGCGAAGAGTGGTTACTTTTCATGCAAGCCAGAAGCTTAAATCTATGGTGGAAGCCAACTATCGTGGAGAATCAGGCACAAATTAATGTATTGCCTCCCATACCGGTAAAGAGATATTTCACAATCGGAGAGGTAAGTGAATTGTGTGGCGTTAAGCCACATGTTTTGCGTTACTGGGAGCAGGAGTTTACCCAACTGAGATCAATCAGGCGTCATGGGAACCGGCGTTACTATCAGCACCAGGAGGTAATACTCATCAGACGGATACGTGAGTTATTGTACGACTATGGTTTCACCATAAACGGAGCACGTAATCACTTGGTATTTGGGTTGCAGAATCAGGTTAATAATAATGCAATAGGTGGTCAGCCTGGTTCAGATTTCAGTCTGGCCGGATTAAAAAGAGAAATTGAGCAAATCATATCGCTTCTTCAGGTAAGTGAAGTGGCAGAATAAAAGCACGAATTTTTCTGATTAACAAGCATTAATCCGGGGTTGTTCAATATATGAGCGTTATTGGTATAAGGCTGGTAATTACCTGGTAAGTGTTTTGTTATAATTAAGATAGAAAAAACGGGGCGTAGCGCAGCCTGGTAGCGTACTTGCATGGGGTGCAAGTGGTCGGAGGTTCAAATCCTCTCGCCCCGACCAGTTTTTAGAAAGAGTCATTTGTTTTTCAAGTTTATAGATTAAATCTGGAAAGAGTTTAATTATCTCTAACCCTTGGCGACTGTGTATTTATTCTTACCACAGACGGTCTGACTGTTTTATGGTGGGCTTTCACGGTAGTTGGCCACATTATTCAACTTTCGGGGATGTATTTGAATGCGCATTTTGCTCAGTAACGATGATGGGTATTTTGCGCCAGGTATTGCCAATCTCGCAAAAGTGCTCCTTGAGATTGCAGATGTGACGGTTGTTGCGCCAGAGCGTGATCGTAGCGGGGCAAGCAATTCGCTTACGTTGGATCGCCCACTCAGCTTGCATAAGTCACATAATGGTTTTTATTACGTAAATGGCACACCGACAGATTGTGTCCATCTCGCTGTAACTGGCATGCTGGATGAATTGCCAGACATGGTGATCTCAGGGATCAACGATGGAGCTAACATGGGGGATGATACGGTTTATTCTGGGACTGTAGCAGCTGCGACCGAGGGCTTTCTGTTAGGATTACCTTCAATTGCTGTGTCCTTGGTGAGTATGTCGCGCGGCAATTTTCCAACAGCAGCCAGGGTCGTTGTTGATCTTGTCAAGCGGTTCACAGAAAACAGATTCCATATTCCGATTCTGCTCAATGTGAATGTCCCGGATGTGCCGTACGATGAGTTGCAGGGAGTGGAAGTTACGCGGTTAGGTCGTCGTCATAAAGCGGAATCCGTGATTAAATATCGGACTCCTCGAGGAGAGACAGTATATTGGGTGGGTGCTGCAGGTGCAGCTCAGGATGCAGGTGAGGGAACCGATTTTTTTGCTCTTCAAAATAACCGGGTATCAATAACACCACTACAAATAGATCTGACACGTTACGACCAAATTGGTTATGTCAAGAACTGGCTTACACTTTAGTAATTACCTGGCGCTACTGGCAAGTTTATTCTCTGGTAATAAAGTCGAAGTTTGTTGAGGTTGTTCGCTCTCGTTATTTCATTAGTGTTAGGTAGAAATAGGAGAATTGGTGCGTGAGTGTACGCCATTCTGGTATCGGTATGACATCGCTGCGGACGCGAGTTCGTATGGTCGAACGCTTGCGAGAGCAGGGTATTAAAGATGAAGTGGTATTGGCAGCAATGGGTTTTATACCGCGCCATCTTTTTGTTGAGGCAGCTCTGGCATCCCGGGCATATGAAGATGTTGCATTGCCGATCACTTACGGACAAACCATCTCCAGT
>Ga0206101_1000169_pt1 | contig 15338 bp, 9 predicted proteins | sample 1B0metagenome_FD_148613 | JGI IMG/M metagenome (GOLD analysis project Ga0206101, IMG submission 148613) | Enriched microbial communities from leaf-cutter ant dump, University of Wisconsin, Madison, United States - 1B0 | ecosystem: Environmental > Terrestrial > Nest > Insects nest > Nest dump... | reverse complement strand
AGCAGTTCACCCCCGCGACAATTGACTCCATCGTCAGCACCCATAAAACCCATTACGAGCCGTTGAAGAAAAAGCTGCCGGTGCACCTGGTGTATCTTACTGCGTTTGAGGACAGCAGCGTCGAGAACATCCGGTTCATCCCCGACATCTATCAGCGCGACCGGCAGGTGGCCCGCCTGCTGGAACAGCAATTGAACAGAATATTGACCGGCACAGTAAAACGCTGATTGTATCCAATATTGAATTGTTCCTGAACTACTGTATGCGTTTTACTACCGCCAGTTTATCACCCGGAGCCATGCCAATAAAGATGTTCTGGTAGGGTTTGAAAATCTCCTGGCCGATTATTTCAGATCTGAAAAAGCGCAGGCTTCAGGCCTGCCGACCGTTACCTGGTGTGCGGGACAATTACACCTTTCCCCCAATTATTTCGGCGACCTTATCAAAAAGGAAACAGGCACTATGGCATTGGACTATATCCAGATTGATTGATAAAGCCGAGGCAAAGATGTTTGACGCTTCAAAAACCATCAATGCGGTTGCCGCTGAATTGGGTTTCATACCAGCAGCATTTCACCCGTCTGTTCAAACAAAAAGTAGGCGTAACACCGAATGAGTACAGGAACCTGAATTCATATCTCCCACATTAATGAGCAGCCGCGTATTTGCCTTCCGGCTGTCTTTTCACTTCTTTCGGGGCAGCCTTCGTCCACTCCGAAAGTATAAAAAAACAGGCGGCCCATGAGCCGCCTGTTTTCAGGCCCTTCGGCAAGCTCAGTGCTCAATAACCGTCATTTAATGCCAGTTACCGAGCCTGTCGAAGCAAAATTCCATTTTTTGATAGCGAAGATCAGACTTGCACCCGCACCTTTATTTATCAACTATTTTGTAGCGTTTAGTTTTTCAAAAACTTAGCAGTGGACGCACCTTTTGCAGTTTTTATTACTACAAAATAAGCGCCATTGGGAAGTTTAGAAACGTCAAGTGTTTTTCCGTTTCGGTTTACTGCTGCATTTTGCCCGATCATGCTGTAAACATGAATAGTTTCAATTTGTTCGTTGTCGGAAATGACAAGCGTTACTATTTCGTTTGCAGGATTTGGATAGACTGCCACCTGGTTAGTTGACATTGACAATTTTTCAATACCCGACGAAGCGCCTGTTGTATTGTTCAGGCGGGCAATTGCAAAAACCCCGACACTATCATATCCGACAAAATAACCACCAATCACTATTTTTCCGTCCGGTTGCAGAACAGCCGTATTGATTTCGGGGTATTGCCCTTGCGCACCCGCTCCTGAGCTGAACGTATTATCCAGGCTGCCATCGGCGTTTAGGCGGGCAATAGAATTGGCAGTCGTAGTATTGTTGTACGACATGAATTGCCCTGCTACAATCAGCTTGCCATCGGGCTGAATAAGAATGGATTTCACCTCATCATCATTGTTTACCTCAGTAAACCCTACGGCGAACGTAGGGTCCACACCGCCATTGGCATTTACGCGGGCTATGTTATGTGCCGTTATCGGACTCCCGGCATCATTGCCAACGGCACTAAAATCACCGCCAATAACGATCTGGTCATTGGGCAAGACCTTAATAGCGGAAACTCTTCCACCCACAAACACTTTAAATGTATTATCCAAACTACCGTCTGTGTTCAGGCGGGCGATACCGGCTATTGAATCTGTGCCAAAATGTTGAACATCTTTGCCTCCTGCTAAAATTTTTCCATCGGGCTGTATTTCCAACACACGGATTTGACTATTTGCCGTCCAGGCGCCTACCGTAAAAGAATTATCCAAGCTGCCATCGGTATTGAGTCTTGCAATACGGTTTACGCTTGTTCCGTTGTAGCTGGTAAACTCACCGCCAATGATCACTTTGCCGTCCGATTGTATGGCAACTGCGTAAACATCATCATCTGTTCCCGTTCCAACATCGAAAGTATTGTCCACGCTGCCGTCCGTGTTGAGGCGCGCTATTCCTTTTAAGCGATTTGCAGTTGAACTACTTTCTCCCGCTATAATGATTTTACCGTCCGATTGTATTGCTGAAGCATCAATAAGTGTTGATTTAACAAAATCACCTGTATTAAATCCAGGATCAGCGCTACCATCAGCATTTAAACGCACAATATACCTGTTAGATACATTATTGTATTTCACAAAATGCCCCCCAACAATAAGTTTACCATCGGCCTGTATACTGATGGTAAGCACATCAGGGTCATTAAATCCCATACCTGTATGAAAGGTAGTGTCTAAACTGCCTGCTGTTTGTGCATTTGAGCTTAGGGTAGCTGTCATACCTGCTGCAACTACCATTGATCTGAGCGTAATTTTCTTCATTTTTTTCTCATTTTAAGTTGCCCTACTCGTATGGCTTTTCGGTGTCGCCCCGTTTTTGAGAATGGTCGCTGGTCTCCATTTTCTGAAAATAGAAGATTACTGTCAGTCGAAAATGACTGTCAGGATATGACGTAGCAAGAGTTGAACTGGTTTTCGTGTGCATAATAGAAAACGGAGGCTTTCAAAGTATCATTGTTGCCGCTGGTAACGAGTATTTCAGGTATCTCTATTTTGAATTTACCGTTTGTTACCGTTACCGTAGCCTCTTTATTGTCCGTACCGATGCTGTAATACGTGGTATTGTTGCCGCCGCTGTTTGCAGTAGTGGACACAACAATAATTTCCCCGTCATTCAGGTGCATATAGGGATAAGGCCTGTCTGCATCCGGCGTAAAGCCAACGACCTTGTATTTTCCGCTTGCTGCAGGGTATGCTTTAAAGCTTACGGCAAATGTGTTGGGATTGCTGATTGCGTCAAGCGCGTTCACCACGAATTGTTCTTCCTGCCTTACCGTCATCACCTGCTTGTAGGTAGTACCGCCAAGCTTCCAGCCATCGGCAGGAATACCGGATGTTGCCGGTGTATTATCCGCAGGCGCTGCATCGGTCTTATCCTTGCTACAGGACGCGAGTAGCAGGATAGCGCAGGAAACAGCAAGTAAAAGTTGTTTTTTCATACTTAATAGTTTAAGTACAAAAGAACAATAACACCTGCTTCCGGCATATACCTACAATTACCCATTTTTATACAGATAAAACGGCATTGCAGTGATAAGTATTTTTATTGAGAATGCATTACCCATTTGCTTTTTATTGCCCAATCCCCGTCCTAAAAACGTCCCAAATCAAAAATCAAAAACCCTGAAATTCTTACGGGATCAGGGTTTTCATGTTTGGTTTTAGTGCCCGGAACAGGTATTTACCCTGTTTCTGAAATGAGTCCAAGCTGATCACCTGCACTGCCGCGGGCTGCGGCGTGCCGGCTACGGGCAGCGTGGGAAAAGGGTTGTCCTCCGGCAGGCGCTCTATTTTCCTGTTGAGCCAGTAGGCCGAGGCGAGGTAGCGCTTGTCCGGGTAATAAACGAACAGGCAGGTGCCGTCCTTGATAGTCCCGATGATCTCCGCCGACAGCTCCGCCGCTACCGCCGGGCAGCCCCAGCTCCTGCCGAGGCGGCTGTGCTCCCGGATAAAGCTGTTGCACACATATGCAGCGCCGTGCACGACAATGCCGCGGTCATAGGCGGCAGAGTTGAAGCCGTTGTCCATCCCGTGCAGCCGCAGCGAAAGCCCGTGCTCGCCCTCGTACGTGTCGCCGGTGACGTAGAAGCCGAGGCTGCTCTGGTGGGAGTTGCTCCTGTTCGAGAACGCGGTGGCAAACTCCTCCCCGGAGCCCTGCCCGTGCGCCACATAGGTATGATACAGCACCTTGCCCTGCGCCATATCAATGATCCACAGCCGCGCGTCGCCGGAAGAACGGGTGAAATCGCAGATGCTGAGGATCTGCCTGTCTGCGCTCAGCTTGCCGGCATTCTTCAGGTTCAGGTAGCCGCGGCAGGCCTTTTGGAATACATCGAAAGGCAGGGTATCGTTTTCCCCGAAATCAATCCGCGCATAGACCTGCGCCATATACGCGTCCGCTTTTGTCGCGGGCTCGTACAGGCCGCCGGCGGGCTTGTTGGCGGTTACAAGGGAAGGGGTGTACATCGTCAGCAGACACACCGAAGCGCACAGAACCGTTTTTCTCATACACAATTTCATACAATCTTGAAATGGGATAACACTATGCTGTTGAGCTATTTCAAAAATAGGCAATATTATGCGGATCAGGCGGGGCATTGACCTTGTTTAACGCGGGTTTAACAGCATTGTTTTATAAGGTTTTAACACGCCCGGCGGCACATTTCCGTATTTACCCTCAACATGCCGGGATGTCCGCCTGCTGCCCGTCCGGCCTGGCAGCAAAGAGCACGGAGCGTACGGCGCCGGGCAGATCGCGTTCTGTCAATTTTGCGTACTTTTGGCGGCACAAAACAATAACGTTTTTCATGAAAGAAGTATATATCGTCTCGGCTGTCCGCACGCCGATCGGCAGCTGGGGCGGTTCCCTGAAAGAATTTTCCGCCACGAAGCTGGGCGCTACAGCCATCAAAGGCGCGCTGGAACGCATCGGGCTGGATCCGAAAGAGGTGAACGAGGTGCTGATGGGCTGCGTGCTGCAGGCCAACCTCGGGCAGGCGCCGGCGCGGCAGGCGGCACGGTTCGCGGGTATCCCGGACAATGTGCCCTGCACGACGATCAACAAGGTATGCGCCAGCGGCATGAAGGCTATCATGCAGGGCGCGCAGTCCATCCTGCTGGGCGATGCCGACGTGGTCGTGGCCGGCGGCATGGAGAGCATGAGCAACGTGCCGTTCTACAGCGGGGACCTGCGCTGGGGCAACAAATACGGCAATGTGACGATGATTGACGGGCTGTCCAAGGACGGGCTGACCGACGTTTACCACAACTACGCGATGGGCAACGCTGCCGATCTGTGCGCGCGCGAGTGCAACATCAGCCGCGAAGCGCAGGACGCCTTCGCCATAGAAAGCTACAAACGCAGCCAGGCAGCAGCCGAAGCCGGTAAGTTCGACAAGGAGATCGTACCGGTGGAGATACCGCAGCGCAAAGGCGATCCCGTGCTGTTCAGCAGGGATGAGGAGCCGTGGAATGTCAAGTTTGAAAAGATCCCCGGCCTGCGGCCTGCCTTTGAAAAAGAAGGCACCGTGACCGCCGCCAACGCCTCCACCATGAACGACGGCGCCGCAGCGGTGATCCTGATGAGCAAAGAAAAAGCGGAAGCGCTGGGCATAAAACCGCTGGCGAAGATCTGCGGCTATGCAGACGCAGAGCAGGCGCCGGAATGGTTTACCACCACGCCTTCGCTGGCAGTGCCCAAAGCGGTGGCAAAGGCCGGGCTGAAGATGGAAGACATCAGCTTCTTCGAGCTGAACGAAGCCTTCAGCGTGGTGGGCATCGTCAACACTGAGAAGATGAACCTGAAGCCGGAGCAGGTGAACGTCAACGGCGGCGCGGTATCGCTCGGGCATCCGCTCGGCGCGAGCGGCGCGCGCATCATCGTGACGCTGATCCATGTGCTGCAGCAGCATAACGCCAGGTACGGCGCGGCAGGCATCTGCAACGGCGGCGGCGGCGCCAGCGCGGTGGTGATCGAAAGAATATAATCCGGGATATACCCAAAATAAAAGGGCGGCTCCTGTCTGTGCAGGAGCCGCCCTTTTCGTTTATTACCGTTCGCCGCTTATTGCTTCCCCAGCGCCGCTTTAAGCTGGTCAATCACCTTCACCTCCGTTGCATTCACCCCGTGCAGCTCCGCCAGGTACAGGGATGCCCAGTCGGTGAGATGTACAAGATAAAACACCTTTTCCCAGTAGCTTCTTCCTTCTGCATAAATTTCCACCAGCGTGGAAGTGCACCTTTTGATCACCTTTTTATTGAGCTCCATCCGCAGCTGCACCCGCTCGTAGTCGTCCGCGGCACGCAGCATCACCACGGCCCTGCTGTTGTCCCGGCCGCGCCAGCCGACGAGCTCGTTATGGTTCATCTCGGGGATCACGTTGTGCCATGCCAGCATCTTCCCGTTCTCGTTGATCTGCTGGCGGAAGCGCACGGCCACGCCTTCGTACAGCGCAGAGGAGTAAATGACCGGCGTCTTGCCGTGCAGCTTTTTTGCGAGCGCGCCGCCGGCCTTCCGCAGCGCCTCCTCTTCCCTGCGGAGCAGGCGGATGGCCGCGCTGATCTCTTTCTCGAAATCATACCGGATATACCCGAAATATGCCAGCGTGTACAGCACCTGCACCGTCGAATACCCGAGGCACGCCCGCGGCGGCATCCCTGCGGGCAGCAGGATGCAGTCCAGCTTCTTCTTCCGCGCCCACTCCGCCACCTTGCCGCCGGAGGTGATGCACACCACCGTCGCCTTCGCACGCAGCGCCTGACGCATGGCCGAAAGCGTCTCTTCCGTGTTGCCGGAATAAGAGGAGACGATGACCAGCGAGCTTTCATCCACAAAAGCAGGCAGGAAATAATCCTTATTCACCACAAAAGGCACCTTCAGCGTATCCGACACATAATGCTGCACGATAGAGCCGCCGATACCACTGCCGCCAAGGCCGGTGAGGACAATATTGCTCCGTTCTTTTTTCGGGGCGGTAAACCGGTAATTTTGCCCGATGATCAGCGCCTCGCGCAGCTGGATAGTAAAATTTTCGACCAGGTCCTTCATTTTTTCTGTTTTCGATGGCCAAACATAATGAAACGGGCGTAAAAGGAGAACAAATAGCGGTCAACTATTTGCTAAATATTGGTTATAAAATCCTCTGCCGCAACTGGCGGCACGGCCGTAAGGAGGTGGACTGCATCGCCCTGAAAGACAACACGGTCATTTTCGTGGAAATAAAGACCCGCCGCAGCTTCGATTTCGGCTTCCCGGAAGAGGCCGTGCACCCGGTCAAGAAAAAGCACCTGAAGCTGGCCGCCGAAGCATTCATGAACCGCCATATGCAGTACGACACGCTCCGTTTCGACATCATCAGCGTCGTGCTGGCGGCAGACGACGGGGTGAAGGAGCTCCTGCATATCGAGGATGCATTTTATTGAGGCTCAGCGGGCTCAGCGCTTCTTCCGGAAGTCGCCGCGCTTCCAGGCCTCGAAGAACTCTGCCCAGGCCAGCGGGTTCATGATGGTGATGGGGCGCACCTGTCCGTAGTAATAGGCCTGCTGCGCCTGCAGGTTCTGGTATACCGCCTGGCTTTCGCGGCCGTCCCGCGGCAGCGCATAGGCCAGCGCGCGGAGCGTGAGGGCGTCGGTGTTCTTGCGGGCGGTCTCGTATTTGTCGTCGGGGATACGCCAGTTGCGGAAGGCGTAGTCGAACTCCTCCTTCGTGGGCACCGGCCGGATGATGGTCTCGGGCAGGTAGAACGTGTCCTGCACCATCAGCTGGATGATGCTGAAATATTGCCCGGAGATGTTTTCCGGCACGGCATATTCCTTGGAACGGAAGCCCAGCGCGCTGAACTCCAATGTGTCCCCCTTGTAGACGACGATGGAAAACACGCCCAGGTCGCTGGCATACACCCCGCGGTTCCTGTTCCTGACCAGCACCGTCACACCGGGTACGGCGCGGAGGCTGTCCGCGGTCATCGTAACACCGTTGATCTGGATGATATTTTCCTGTGCCTGCGCTCCCTGCGGTACAGCAAGGGATAAAACCAATACCAGGCTATATAACCAATATCGCATCATCTGTCCGGACAAAGATAAGCGGAATGCATATTACTTGCGCGCAGAAATTATCCGGCAAAGAAAGCCTGCATGATGTATTTTTGCCGTAGAAAAAGGGCATTTTAACAAAGGTTTAGATGATAACGAAAGAAGCGGTATTGCAGGCGCTGAGCAACGTCCAGGAACCCGACCTGGGGAAAGACCTGGTGACACTGAATATGGTCCGGGATATCGAGGTCAACGGGAAGGAAGTATCTTTTGTGGTGGAGCTGACGACGCCGGCCTGCCCGCTGAAGGAGATGATCGAGAAAGCCTGTGTGAACGCGGTGCGGCTGCTCGTGGACAAGGAAGCGGTGGTGACGGTGCATATGAACGCCCGCGTCAACAGCAACCGGAAAGATAACAAGGCCGTGCTGCCGGGCGTGAAGAATATTATCGCCGTCGCCTCCGGCAAAGGCGGCGTCGGCAAGTCTACCGTTGCCGTGAACCTCGCGCTGGGACTGGCGGAGGAAGGGGCTTCCGTGGGACTGATGGACGCGGATATCTACGGCCCTTCGGTGCCCATCATGCTCGGCATCCGCGACGAGCGGCCGAGGATGATGGACGACGGCGGGAAAGGGAAGATCGTCCCGATCGAGCGGTTCGGCATCAAGACCATATCCATCGGGCTGCTGATTGATGAAAAGCAGGCGGTGATCTGGCGCGGGCCGATGGCCAGCTCGGCGATCCGGCAGTTCGTCACCGATGTGCACTGGGGCGAGCTGGACTATCTCGTCATAGACCTCCCGCCCGGCACCGGCGATGTGCACCTGACCCTGGTGCAGACCATTCCCGTCACCGGCGCCGTGATCGTCACCACGCCGCAGTCCGTCGCCGCGGCGGACGCGCGCAAGGCCATCGTGATGCTGAAGCAGCAGCAGATCAACGTTCCCATCCTCGGCATCGTGGAGAACATGGCATACTTCACACCGGCAGAGCTGCCGGAGCACCGGTATTATATCTTCGGCAAAGGCGGCGGCCGGCAGATGGCCGAGCAGTTCGACCTCCCCTTCCTCGGCGAGATCCCGCTTGTGCAGGGCATCCGCGAAGGCGGCGACAGGGGCACGCCCGCCGTCGTCAACGACGAGCCCGTATCCAAGGCCGCGTTCATCACGCTGGCGCAGACCGTGGCCCGGAACATAGCGATCCGGAATGCCAATCTGGAACCGACACGCATCATGGAGATTAACCGACGGTAGTGGGTTATGAGGTATGGGTTATGGGTTATGAGATCTGAAGTGAGCCAGCACCTGGTTCTTTAAAAATAATCTTTATACTTTTAGGAACAAAAACCGATGGGTATTGGTCTCTCCTTCCAATACAACCAGTTTTTCGATGATGACGTACCCCGGGTAGAAGACTTGCTGCGTCATATCCCTTCCCGGATGGTCATGGTTATGCTTGCTACTGCCAACGAAATGTTGTGCACAAAAGGAGATCATCCGGCTGTTCAGCAATTTCTCCTGGAAACATTCACCGCTAATCTTCCCAAGGATCAGGAAAAGGTGATTCGGGAACGTGGGATGTCCGGGATATATTCCGGCTACAGGCTTTTCTCTATTCAGCACACTGTTGAATTTATAAACAGGGAGCTAATCAATTATCGGGAGGTTCATACCGGCAAAATATACAAAAGTGAGCTTGGCTACTATACGCTGAATGTCTTTAAAGCATATCTGGTGATTATGGACGAAATGAATACGCGGAATACCATAGATCAGATGATGCTTATCGAAGAAGCAAAAAAGGGCGGTTATAATCTCATCCGGCTTATGTGGATGCATATGATACGGCAATTCGAATTTGCCCACAGGCCTAATCCCGTTTTAGAGGCCTACAAGAGTATGGCGCTTATATCATACCTGGAGCGCCACGATAAATTCGGGCCGGTTATAAAACCCTATTTTAAAACATTACAATGCGAAAACGGACAGGATTATCTGGGCTGGTTACTCGAAATTCTGATGCCGCATCAAATGACGCGATCCGTAAATCCAAACAGGCATTATTGCAGAATGTTTTTAAAGGAACCAGACCCGACGCTGGAAATCCTGGTAATTGATCCGGCTACCGTTGCCCATGACCCTGATAAGCAGCTTGACTATATCGGCCTCAAAGAGCGGCCTTTAACCAAATATAAGGATGGGTCGTACGTAATTTCCTGTTTTGATTATGTCCACAATGCTTTATTTAATGGTCTTGTCCGGTCTGTGTATGAACATTCGGGCGTCAAATCACTTTTTGAAGACGGAACAGATACAAAGGAGGGAGCCGCGGGAGGGGGATTCGGAAGATTCAGAGATACTATAGAAAAGGAACTTTCCGAAGCCATACTGTTCAAAAACATAATGGTCAGGTGTTTTACAAGGAAATATGATTGCCTGAAATTTTTTGACGATCATGAACCTTTTAATCCCGGCTGCTATTACAGGCACAACAACCATATTTTTCTATTTGAATTCAAGGATCATCTGTTAAACGGCAGCGTTATTCACACCGATTCTTTTGATAGAATAAAAGCCGGGTTAGATGAGCTGCTTGTGCGGCAAAGAACGGAAGTGAATGGTGAAGAAAAGCCGGCAGGTAAAGATGTATCCGGATTGGCAAAAAATATTGTGCTGCTTGCAAACGATGGACACCTTTTTTACAGTGTGGATGAATTAGCAGGGAACAAGCAGCTCCAGCTAAGGGATATGATCATTCATCCGGTAATTATTCACACAAATGTTTACCTTGAAATACCTGGCTTCCGTGAATATCTGGATGATATCCTGCAGGAGCGGCTTGCATCCGTAAAAGGATATTTTAAACGAATTGATTCATTTAAGCTGGTTCATCTGAAATATTTTTTTGAAAGAATTCTATTTTTTGCAAACTCCAGGCTGGAATTACACGAAGAATTTGAGTACGTAAATGATCTGATTAGAAAACAGCAATTGAAATCGCAGAATACACTTGAACTGGATGATTGGTTTGATGTTTATACTCCATTTAGTTCTATATATTCCCGAAAGGTCAGGGAACTGCCTGTCTATAGCAGTGATGAGCTGGGCGCTGCCATAATAGATTGCTGGCAGATTGAGACTGAGTGAAACCTGATAATTTTTTATTTGTTTTTTTATTTGTATATTGCTTAGCATTTACGGTATGCAGCGGCTGAATATGCGGGATTGAACCCGTCAATGTTTTCTTCTTTTTTTGTGAACTGCCGCAAGGCATCCAAAAGCATACCGTATATGTATAACAATTCAAATAACGGTGGCAACAGGGGATACATGAACCCCAATCAACCCGGCCAGCGCGGCGGGTATCCCCTGGACAGGTACAGCCCTTCTTCACAAACCCGGGACGACAATAGTCCGTTTTATAAACCGCAGGCACCTTCCGTCAGCCTGCCCAAAGGCGGCGGTGCGCTGAAAGCGATAGATGAAAAGTTTACCGTCAACCCCGTGAACGGGACGGTTTCGATGGAAATCCCCCTGCCGCTGACACCCGGGCGCAACGGGTTTACACCCAAATTATCTATAGGTTACAACTCCGGCGGGGGTAACAGCGAGTTTGGCCAGGGCTGGTCCCTGTCCCTGTCCGGCATACAACGGCGGACAGACAAGTGGATACCGCAATTCCGGGATTATGAAGAAAGCGATGTATTCACGCTGGACGGAGGGGATGACCTGGTGCCGGAGCAGGAGGAGGTGAACGGCAAATGGGTGGTGAAACGGCGGAAGATCACATCAGGAGGCGTTGACTATATTGTAACGAACTACCGGCCACGGATAGAAGGGCTGTACGCCAGGATCGAGCTGGTACGCAGGAAGGATGCCGCCGGCAGCTGGTGGCGTGTGACTACCAAAGACAATATAACAACATGGTACGGGCTCACCTCGCAAAGCCGCATTGCCAACCCCGAATACCCCGATGAAATTTTCAAGTGGCTGCCGGAGTTTATTTGTGATGATAAGGGAAATGTGCAGCAGTTTATTTATGTGCCGGAGGATGCCCATAACCGGCCATTCGGTGCATTTGAGCGTAACCGGGTGCAGGACGGGCAGCTGACAGCGGTCAACATCTACCTGAAAAGGGTACTGTATGGAAACGTAACGCCTTACTCCCCTGTGGTAGAGAATGAAAGCACCGCCTACGAGCCGGCGATACCTTCGGGGACATTCCTCATGGAAATGGTGCTGGACTACGGCGACCATGATGCGGAATACCCGCAGCCAGAACCAGACACCACCTGGCCGGGACGTAACGATCCTTTTTCTAATTACCGTGCGGGCTTCGAGATACGGACATACCGCAAGTGCCGGCGGGTGCTGATGTTCCACCGCTTTGCCGAGCTGAACGCAGGCAACCCGACACTGGTACGCTCGCTTGATCTGGAATGGAAACACGACGGTCTTGACCCGGACACCCTGGTCGAGACAGATTATATTACTGCGGCGACGCAGGCAGGATACACGTTGAAGCCCGGCAATACCTACTACCGCAAGGCGCTGCCGGCGATGACCTTCGACTATGAGCCATTGGGGTGGAACACTTCACTGGAAAGCGTTTCGGAGAAAGATGCCGCAGGCGCTCCACAGGGATTGACCGGCCCGTATCAGTGGATAGATTTCTATGGTGAGGGTATTTCAGGCATACTTACGGAGCAGGGAAACGGCTGGTACTACAAGCGCAACCTGGGTGATGGGCATTTTACCCCCGCTTCGGTGCTGGCGGACAAGCCCTCCTTTACCGGGCTGGGCGGCGGCCTGCAGTGGCAGGATTTGGACGCTGACGGCGGCAGGCAGGTAGTCTCTATGATGCAGCCAGTAATGGGCTACTGGGAGCTGGCTGATGACGACAACTGGGAGGGATTCCGGGCATTTGGGACAATGCCGAATATTGACTGGGACAGCCCCTACACGCTGCGGCTCGATCTGGACGGCGATGGCAGGCCCGATACCCTCGTTGCCGGCGACCAGGTCTGGACATGGTATCATAACAAAGGCCGGGAAGGATATGACACAGGCGGGCAGATCTCTGTGCCTTTTGATGAAGAAAAAGGGCCTGTGCTGATATTCCGGGATGTAGTGCAGAGCGTTTACCTGGCCGACATGAGCGGTGACGGGTTGACCGACCTGGTACGTGTCCGCAACGGCTCGATCTGCTACTGGCCGAATATGGGTTACGGGAAGTTCGGTGCAAAGGTGGAAATGGATGATGCCCCGCGTTTTGACTACGTGGATCAGTACAACCCGATATATATCACCCTGGCCGACATCAGCGGCACGGGCGCTGCTGACCTGGTGTATGTCGGTACCGGAGAATGTATTGCCTGGATCAACCTGGCGGGCAACGGCTGGAGCGAGGCCAAGGCGATCAGCTACCTGCCATCTACCGATCCATACAGCAAGATCGCAGTGCTGGACTTCCTGGGCAACGGAACCGGGTGCATCGTCTGGAGCAGCCCGCTGCCGAACCATGCGCAGACCCCCATACGGTACATAGACCTGATGGGCGGCAAAAAGCCATACCTGCTCCGGCAGTACAGCAACGGCCTGAGGAAAACCACAGAGCTGACGTACAAGAGCTCGACGCAGTTTTACCTGCAGGACGAACGTGAAGGACTGCATTGGGCAACGAAGCTGCCGTTCCCGGTACATTGCCTGGAACGGGTGAAAACGATGGATGCTGTCAGCCAGACGGAATACACACAGTCCTACCGGTATCATCATGGCTATTACGACAGCCCGGAGCGGGAGTTCCGGGGCTTCGGGCGGGTGGATACACTGGATATTGAAACAGCGGACACCGGCCCGGGCGAGCTGGACCAGGCGCCGGTGCTGACCAGGACATGGTACCATACCGGCGCATGGATAAAGGAAAAGAAGCTGGAAGAGCGTTATGCGGAAGAATATTTTCATATAGACGACTGGGAAATACAGCTGAAGCCGGCTACGCTGCCAACGGGAGTAAAGTGGCAGGAGCTGCGCGAAGCGTATCGTGCCCTGAAAGGGTTACCGCTGCGCCAGGAGGTATATGCACAGGATGCTGATCCGGACGCCGGCAAGCCATATACGGTAACGGCCTACACCTACTGCGTCAACCTGGTGCAGGAGCTGCATACCAACCGCCACGCATCGTTCTATCCTTACCAGGAGCAAAGCCTGGCTTTTCATTGTGAGCGTAAGGAGGATGACCCGCGTGTGCTGCATGAGCTGACGCTGGAAATAGATGAATACGGCAACATCCTGCAGAACGCCCAGGTGGTATATCCGCGTAAAAGCATCCCGGGCACGCTGCCGGCAGCAGTGCGGACAGCCCAGGGGCGGATGCACATCATATCCACACATACGGACTACACCAATGATGTAATAGATACGACAGACCATATTTACTACCGCCTGCGCCTGCCCTGGGAAACAAAGCGCCACGAGGTTAATGTAGCGCTTACGCCGCCGGCAGTGCTGTGGACGGTGGCGACATTAAGACCGCTCATCGAAGGCGCAACGGAAGTGGACTTCACGCAAACACCATCCAACGGCCAGAAGCGGCTGATCGGGCACAACCGCATCCGTTACCGTACAGACAGCGCGGTGGACAAGCTGGCCTTCGGAGTGCTGGAAAGCCTGGGTATCGAGTACGAACGCTACCAGCTGGCATTTACACAAGACACCCTGGACATATCCTATAGCGACTATGACCCGAACGGCGACCTGATCCCGGATACGAACCGGGTAACGTCAGCCATGCTCTCAGAAGGCGGTTACAAAGACCTGGACACAGATGGCAAGTGGTGGGTACGCTCGGGCAGGGCATGGTACGGCATAAATGCGGCACAGCAGTTTTATACGCCGGAGAAATATATAGACCCGTGGAAGAAGAAAACCAGTGTTACCTACTGGGGCAGCTACTGGCTGCTGCCGCAGTTGGTGGAGGATGCCAAAGGCAATAAAAGAGAGATAACGGCATATGACTGGCGCAACCTGCAACCTGCGGAGCTGAAGGATGCCAACGACGACATCAGCGGCATACTGTATGATGCGTTGGGCCTGCCGGTGGCAATGGCGCTGCAAGGGAAAGGAACCGAAGGCGATACGCTGGATAATATTGACCCGGAAGATGGCGACGACATAGACGACCAGGCGGCATTCTGGACAGATCCACAGGTATACGCGGCAGATCTGCTGGTAGGTGCTACCTGGCGCTGCGTGTATGATTTTTCCGGTGGGCAACCCGTAGCGGTGGGGATGATCGCCCGTGAGCAGCACAATGCCGTGGAACCCGATAGCCCGATGCTGATCCGGCTGAGCTATACGGACGGGCTGGGACGGATGGTGATGCACAAGGTGCAATGTGAGCCGGACATTATTGAAGTGGATCATGTGGAGATTACGCGCAGCTGGATCGGTAGTGGGCGGACGATCTACAACAACAAGGGGAAGGAAGTAATGCAATACGAGCCTTACTTCAGCACCACCCATGCCTGCGACACGGCAGAGCAGGCGACACAGGAAGGCGTGAGCGTAAAGCTGCACTACGACCCGTTGGGACGTGTACAGCGTACGGACTACCCGGATGGCTCATACGAAGAAACGAAATGGACAGCCTGGGAGCAGGAGCTGTACGACCGCAATGATAATGTACTGGCCAGCGACTGGTATGCAGCCTGGAGCACGGG
>Ga0206101_1000168_pt1 | contig 15386 bp, 15 predicted proteins | sample 1B0metagenome_FD_148613 | JGI IMG/M metagenome (GOLD analysis project Ga0206101, IMG submission 148613) | Enriched microbial communities from leaf-cutter ant dump, University of Wisconsin, Madison, United States - 1B0 | ecosystem: Environmental > Terrestrial > Nest > Insects nest > Nest dump... | reverse complement strand
TTTACATTGCCGATACGGGAGAAGAAGAATTTGCTGATCTGGTAAAGCGTCAACCCTCCAAACCCCGGCAGGCGGACGCGGTCGGCCGTGCGGATCGCCAACCTTACGGGCAGGATGCGGAACAGCCATTGCTGGAGACGGGTCATGCCGGATGCGGATTATGCTGCAAGGATAAGGAAAAATGTCCGGAACGCGGCCGGCAGAAAGCCGCGGTCATTGGTCCGGCGGAAGCCTGTTCCCCCCGGGAGGCCTGCCGGCAGGTTTGTTTCCTGTGAATTTCTCCTTACGCCGCTGCTGGCCGCCGGAAGTCTTGCCTTTGGCCTCGCTCACGGCGATGATCTGACCCTGAAAATACGTAAGGTCGAGGTTGTCAATGGCATCAAAAGCCTCGAACTTTTCAGGCATCTCCACAAAGCCGAACTTCCGCGACTCGCCGGTCTGATGATCCTTGACGATGCGCGCGGACGCCACTTTCCCGAATTCGGAAAACAGCCGGTGCAGATCGTCGTCCGTCGTTTCGGCGCTGAGGTTACCCACAAATAAATTCATAACGTTACCAGGCATTTTATTACCGCATCCGGACGAGCAGATCGCGGAGACAGGGATTGGGAGCAATAACGCAGGATGAAGATACGGTGATAGGAGGAGAATGCAAAATTAATTCCGTGTATGCCTGCCTTTTAAACCGGCCTGCAGGCATATCAGATTCCTGATTTTGTATTTACCTTTACGCGGAATACAAAAACACCACACCCCAACAATCATCCCTATGAGAAAAACACTTCCTCTTTTCCTCCTGATCATCATGGCCACCCTGGGCGCTGCCGCACAGGACGAACATACCGGCAACAGCAACCAGCGGCTGCGCTTCGGCGCCTATATCGCGCCCAATCTTTCGTGGATGCATCCCACTGCGGGCAAAAGCGACGACGGCCGTTTTTCCGTACAGAGCAACGGCAGCAAGATCGGCTACAGCTGGGGACTGGTGGCGGAATATTTCTTCACGGAAAATTACGGGCTGTCCACGGGCTTCCAGCTGAATACGACCGGCGGGAAGATCAGCACGCGGAACACTGCGGATACCGCAGTGCCGCTGCCGAATACGGTTATCGCCGCGGATTTCGACTACAACCTCCAGTACCTCGAGATCCCGTTCAACCTCAAGCTCCGCAGCGATGAGCTGGGCGGCGGCGTCCGCTTCTTCGGGCAGATCGGGCTGACCGCGGGGATCAATATCGGGAAGAAAGCGACATACACCGTGGCTTACCGCGATGAAAGCAATATGCCGGAAACGCAGGCCGGCAAAAAGGAAAAGCTGGTCGGCTCGCTCACCATGGCGCCGGCAATGCTGCAGCTCAACGTAGGCGCCGGCCTCGAATACCCGATCAGCGGCAAGATGTCGTTCTACACAGGCGTGTTCTTCAACAACGGCTTCCTCCCCGACGCCACCAGCCCCGACAAGTTCGGACTGGGCTACGACGGCACCTTCACGGACGGCAAGATCAGGCTGAATAACCTGGCGCTGCGCGTGGGACTGCTGTTTTAGGATTGAAGGCAGCCGGGATATTTACGGCAGGCAGCCGGTGTATGGTTTTTATGATGAGCATGCTTTAAAGGAAACGCGGGTGAAAATTTTTCTTGCACAGCAGAATTATCATGTCGGCAATTTTGAGTCCAACACCCGCAGGATGATCCGGGCAGTGCAGGAGGCAAAGGCGCAGGGCGGCGACCTGGTGATCTTTTCGGAGCTGGCGGTCTGCGGCTATCCGCCGCGCGATTTCCTGGAGTTCAATGATTTTATCGAGCAGTCGCTCGCGGCCATAGACCGGCTGCGGCAGGAGTCCGACGGCATCGGCATTCTCGCGGGCGCGCCGGCGCGCAACCCGCAGCCGGAAGGGAAAGACCTGTTCAACGCGGCATACCTGCTCCACGGGCGGGAGATCAGGGCGGTGGTGCATAAAACGCTGCTGCCGACCTATGATATCTTCGACGAGTACCGGTATTTCGAGCCGGCCTTCAGCTGGCAGGTGGTGCCTTTTATGGGATGCCGGCTGGCCATCACCATCTGCGAGGATATATGGGACCTCGGCGACAACCCGCTGTACCGCGTCTGCCCTATGGACATCCTGGCACAGCAGCAGCCGGACCTGATGATCAACCTCAGCGCCTCGCCTTTCGACTACCTGCACACCAACGGGCGCAAAAGCATCATCCGGCAGAATGTGGCCAGGTACGGGCTGCCGATGATCTACTGCAACACGGTCGGCTCGCAGACGGAGATCGTCTTTGACGGCGGCTCCGTGGTGATGGACCGGGACGGCGGGCTGGTCGCCGAGCTCCCCTACTTTGACGAAGCGCTGCAGGCGGTGACCTTCACGCCGGGCGAAGGCTTTGCGGAGCAGGGCATGCCGCCAGCTGCGGACATACCGCCCGTGCTGCCGGCGACACAGCCGCCGCCGGAGACGGGGATAGACAAGATATACAATGCGCTGCTCACCGGCATACGGGATTACTTCAGCAAGATGGGCTTCAGCAAGGCCATCGTGGCGTCTTCCGGCGGCATAGACAGCGCCGTGGTGCTGTCGCTGGCGTGCGCGGCGCTGGGCGCAGAGAACGTACGGGCGCTGCTGATGCCCTCACAGTTCTCCTCCGCACACTCCGTGGCGGATGCCGTGCGGCTGTCCGAAAACCTCGGCACGCGCTATGACATCCTCCCTATCGAAAAGATCTTCGGCACCTACCGGGAAACGCTGACGCCCGTCTTCGGCGACCTCCCCGCCGACATCACGGAAGAGAACCTGCAGGCGCGCATCCGCGGGGCGCTGGTGATGGCGCTGAGCAACAAGTTCGGCTCCATCCTGCTGAACACCTCCAACAAAAGCGAGCTGGCCACCGGCTACGGCACCCTGTACGGCGACATGGCCGGCGGGCTCGGCGTGCTGGGCGATCTTTACAAAACACAGGTGTACGCCCTGGCGCGGTACATCAACCGGGAACAGGAGCTCATACCCGCGCATATCCTCACCAAGCCGCCCAGCGCCGAGCTGCGGCCGGGACAGAAAGACAGCGACAGCCTGCCGGACTATGCCGTCCTCGACCCTATCCTGTACCTGTACATCGAAAGAAGGCTGGGGCCGGCGGAGATCGCCGCCGCCGGCAAAGACCCGGCGCTGACGGCGCGAATCCTCCGGCTGGTCAATATGAGCGAGTACAAGCGTAACCAGTTCTGTCCCATCATCCGGGTATCTCCCAAAGCCTTCGGTCCGGGCCGCCGCGTGCCCATAGTGGGTAAATATTTATCCTGATAAAGACCAGCCCGAAATGTTATTTATTTGAAAAAATATAGCCCCGGAAGGCCGTTTCTCGTCATTTTTCCGTTATTTGCGATTCATGAAAAAGCCGATACTGGCCGTGCTTATGGCAGGCCTTTGCAGTTCTTTGTCTGCACAGCAATTCTTAGATCTTAACCAGCTTGGATGCGCAACCGTCACCTCACCTGAAGAAATACAACGTGTCTATGATTTTGCGCAGGCACCGCCGCCGGCCTACAAGACTACCGACGCTGTCGACAGCATCCCGCTTTCCATTCATATCGTGGGCAAGGACGACGGTTCCGGCTATTACTCCCTGGACAACCTGTTTGCGGTGATCTGCAAGCTGAACACCAGGTATGCGCCGGTCAATATGTATTTCTATGTCAAATGGCCGATCCATTACATCAACAATACCAGCTTTTACGATCATAACGGCACCAACGGCGCCCAGATGATGTGGGAGAACAACATCGCGAATACGGCAAACGTATATTTTGTTGACGACCCTAACGGCGCCTGTGGCTATTACGCTCCTGCGCAGGATGCCGTTGCCATTGCCAACAAATGCTCCGGCCCTGCGAGCACGACGCTGGTGCACGAGCTCGGGCATTATATGGGGCTGGCCCATACCTTCTACGGGTGGGAAGGCCGGACAACGGCCAATCCGCCCTCCAACCCCGAACGCGTAGCCCGTACCGGCGCCGGCGCCAACTGCAGCACGCGCGGAGACGGATTCTGCGATACGGATGCGGACTTCCTCTCCGACCGCTGGCAGTGCCCGTACAACAACAACTACCAGGATGCGGCGGGAGATGCCTATCACCCGGATCCTACCATCTATATGAGCTATTCCCAGGACGCCTGCATGTCCCGCTTCACGAGCCAGCAGATCTCCTATATGCGGTCGCAGCTGCACTCCCGGCGTACCAGCATGCTCACGATCAACAGCCCGACACCCTATGCCCCCATGGCGCAGCCCAACATCGTCTATCCTGCCGACCAGCTGTATGCCAACTACCAGCGGATCATATGGAACCGGGTGCCCGGCGCGGAATATTATCATGTAAAGGTGTTCCGCAGCACGCTCCAGGTAGATGCCCTCCTGGTGCAGGAAGTGCTGACACAGGATACCATGCTGGAACTCAATTTCACTATTCAGCCCAATGCAACCTTTAACGTAAAGGTAAACCCGCTGACCGCCGCCAATGTCTGCCCCGACAATGCGAACATCCGCAACTTTGTTTCCACCGACGCCCTTACGACGATGGGTGTTGAAGACCTGTCCGCCGAAGCCACGGTAAGGGTCGTTCCCAACCCGGTGACGGGCGGGACGTTCCAGGTGCAGCTGGGCGCGCTGCCTTCCGGCGCTTACGAGCTGACGCTGGTGAACATGAACGGGCAGAAAGTATTGCGTCATTCCTTTGATTATGTCACCGGCAGCAACACGCAGCTGTCCGTCCAGCACCTGCCTGCGGGCATGTATTTCCTGAATGTGACCGGCGCTGCAGGCACGCAGCTGGTTGAAAAGGTACTGATACAGCATTAACGGTCAGTCATGACTTTTTTCATAAAGCGGTTCTTCACGGGATCGCTTTTTTTCGTCCTGCTGCTGACGGTGCGGACTGCGCCGGCACAGCAATATTCCTTCGTCACCCACTGGGAGCTCCGCGCGCCCGTGGATGCGGTGTGGGAGGCTATCTGTCACCCCGGGACCTGGCCGGAATGGTGGAAGGGAGTGGCGGTGTCGCGGGTCGGTGAAAGCGATACGGCGGGCATTGGCACGGTCATGCGCTTCTCCTGGCGCGGGCGGCTGCCGTACCGGCTGCGCTTTATGATGCGGCTGACGGAGCGGGTGGACCATACAAAGCTGGCGGGGCAGGCCTGGGGCGACCTGGAGGGCACCGGCGTCTGGTATTTCCGGGAAGAAGAGGGCATTACTTTCGTTGACTGTTACTGGGATGTGTCTGTGCGCAAGCCGTGGATACGCCGGCTCTCGTGGCTGCTGCGGCCGGTGTTCCGCAGCAATCACGACCTCGTCATGCGCCGCGGGGCAAAGGGGCTGGCGAGGCGGCTGTATGCGCCGCTGCTTGCATATTAACCCGGCTCAGCGCACCCCGCTTTCATTGAGCGTCTGGTGGTAGGCGCGGGCGTTCCGCAGGTGCTCGCTGTAGGTGGCGGCAAACAGATGGGTGCCGCTGCCGTCGCCTTTGGCGCAGAAGTACAGGAAGTCCGTAGCAGGCGCGTCCAGCACCGCCTGGATGGTCGCAGCGGCAGGGGTGCAGATAGGGCCGGGCGGGAGGCCGGCGATATAATAGGTATTGTAGGGTGACGGCGTCGCGGTATGCATGCCGGTGATACGGCGGATGGTGAAATCGCCGTAGGCAAAGCGCGCGGTAGGGTCCGCCTGCAGCTTCATCCCCCTTTTCAGACGGTTCAGGTAGACGCTGGCGATCAGCGGCTTCTCGGCGGCATCATTCGTCTCCTCCTCCACGATGGCAGCGAGGATGATCGCCTCCTGCGGTGACAGTCCTTTGACGCGGGCGGCATCCCGGCGCGCTGCCGTCCAGAAGCGCGCATAGTTCTTTTCGATCTTGCGGAATGCCTTGTCCGCATCCGTATTCCAGAAGAACTCATAGGTATCCGGCAGCACGGCGCACAATGCGGTATTGGTATCCAGCCCGAACTGCGACAGATAAGCCGGATCCGCCAGCAGCCAGCGCAGCGTCCCGGGATCTGCCTCGAGGTTATTGCTGACCAGGCGGATGAAATCGTCCCTGGTGCGGAGCTTGTTGATCACCAGCCGCACGGGCGTCTGCCGTCCGCTGCGGAGGAGGCGGATGACTGCGTAGTTGCTCATCCCGCGCGGGATATGGTACCGCCCCGGGCGCACCCGCCGGGGATAGCCGGCGAGGCGCGCCAGCAGATCGAAGCTATGGATATCTCTGATGAAGCCCTCGCGCCGCAGCTGCTGCTTTACCGCTGCGTAGCCGGCGCTGGTGGGGATATGCAGGTATGCCCCTTTCGCCAGTGTGCCTGTATTGGGGCCGAAGATCCTGAAGAGGACAAAGAGAACGGCAACCAGGAGCAAAGCCGCCAGCCAGAGCACGCTTGTCCGCTTACGGCGACGGGCAGCGCGGGTGCTTTTTCCGGGGACGGGGCGGTTGCGCATGGGTTCACTTAATGCGCAGAGGCGCAACGGATTGCGCCTCTGCAGTTATATGCCGTTTCGTAAACTTTACTTGCCACCGCCGCCTGCCGGTTGCTGCTGCTGCGCCGGGGCGCTCTGCTGGGCGGGCTGCCGGCCGGTATTCTGCCGCTGCGGCTTTTCGAAGAACATCACGCAGACGATGCACAGCCCGGCGATGATGCCCATAGCTGTCCACGTGCCTTTTTCCATGACATCGGTGGACTGCTTCACGCCCATCACCTGCGCGCCCAGGCTGCCGAAAGCGCCGGAGAGGCCGCCGCCTTTGGGGTTCTGGATCAGGATGAAAAAGCCCAATACCACGGAAGCCAGCAGGATGAGGACGGTTATTAAAATGATCATAATTCCTTCTCTTTTTGAATTTTCTCTATCTGACGGGCAAAATAAGCACTTTTTTGAGGATTCCGCAAACTTAATTTGCGGTACATCTCGATCGCCTTGTCATACTTTCCCTGGCGTATCAGGATCGTCGCAAGCGGCTCGCTGACAAGGTCTTCCTCGCGGCTGATGGAGTTCACTGCCATCGTAAATACGGCCTCGGGTATCTCTTCCACCTCGTCTTCCAGCGCCGCCGCCAGCTTTTCCTTCTGCCACATGGTGCGCAGCGCTTTCTGCCCTTCCTCCTCCTCCCGCTCCCTGTCGCTCTTGGTCTTGAAATGCTGCAGCCATTCGCTGAAGCTCATCACGACCATCAGGGATTTATCCTTTTCCTCCTGCGGTTGCTCCTGCGCTGCCGATGAAGGCGCCTCCGGCAATGTGTCCGGCACGCGGATGCCCTGGTGCAGGAAATAGTCTTCCGCGGAAACGGGTTGCAACAGGTCTTCCACGGCCTGCGCCGTTACCGGCTCCGCAGGCTTTTCCTGCGGCGGTATGACGACGGGAGCTTCCGCCCCCGCAGTCAGCGCGCCGGTCTGCTCCTGCCTTATTTCCCGGTTGACGGCGTCTGCCAGTGCGTCGCCCATTTCCATAGCCGCTGCTGCCGTCAGCTGCTGCGGTGTTATGGCGATGCCTGCGGCCTGCTGCAGCAGCTGGTAGTATAAAAACCAGTTGCCCGTGAACAGCTGCATACGTCCCAGCATGTCCGGGCTGAAAGGCGCCTCCTGCTGCGCCAGCGCCGCCTGGAGATAACGCACGGGGATACAGTACGGGTATTTCTCCGCGAGCCCGTCAACGGCGTGCTTTTCCGTCCCGGGCAGGCTGTCCGGCCTTGCGAGCCATTTGTGTATCTTGTCGGCGTGGATCATGCGTGTGTGACTTTTTACCAGTTTACAAATGCCTTGTTGAAGATATCGTCAGCCAGCTGCGTGCCGATGTCGTTGATCAGCGCCGACTCCACGCTCTGCACGGTCTGCGACGCCGGGAAGTCGGCGAACCGGGAGAACGACTGCGTGAAGTCCGCCTTGTCGTCGAGCCGGTTCTGGAAGGTGATCTCCAGGGTGATCGTCAGCCGGTTCTGCGTCGCCTGCTGCGTGTTCTGCACGCCGGTGACCGTCACCTCGTAGCTGGTGATCCTGCCGGAGATGTCATAGTCCGCGTTATCCGTGGTCACGGGCGACAGTCCCGTCTGCGACACGATACGGCTGCGCACCTTGTCCGTCAGCGTGGCGCTGAGCGCCGGCACGACGTTGCGGGCGCGGTTTTCCAGCACGTGGACGTTGATGGTCTTTCCCTCGATGGAGGCGCCGGTAAAGCTGTACACGCCGCAGCCGGCCATGAGGGTGCACCAGAGTAAAAAAGGCAGTAGCAGGCAGCGCTTCATAAACAAAGCCTAAAAGTAGTGGAAAATTGCAAATCCGCTAAGCGGCTACTCTTCGATCCCGTATTCCTTGATCTTGCGATAGAGCGTCCGCTCGGAGATCCCGAGCTCGTTGGCGGCGTCGCGGCGGCGGCCTTTGTGCTTCTTCAGCGCCTTGGCGATAAATTCCTTTTCCCTGTCCGCCAGCATCAGCGTTTCCTCCACCTCTTCATGATGGTCCACATGATCGCCGTGCTGGATGACAAAAGGCGCGGTGGAGCCGTACACGGACGTGCCTTCGGCAGCGGCGCTATAGGCCGGCAGCAGCGCCTCGCCGCCGGGCGACGCAGGCACAAATCCCTTGCCGTGGGTCATTTCAAACAGCAGCTGCTTCAGCTCGTTCATGTCTTTCTTCAGGTCGAAGAAAAGCTTGTAGAGGATATCCCTTTCCGTCGCCGTGGTAAAGTCCTGCGCCTGTCCGCCCGTATGCGCCGGGCTGCTGCCTGCCGGCACCAGCGCCAGGCTGCGGCCGCCGTCGTGCTGCGGGAGGAAGCTGCTGAGGGTCTCGGCGGTGATGATCCTGTCTTTGGCCAGCACGGATATCTGCTCCGCGATATTCTTCAGCTCGCGCACGTTCCCGCGCCACCCGTAGCTGACCAGCAGCTGCTGCGCGCCGGCGTCGAGCTGGATGGACTGTGTGCGGTAGCGCTCTGCGAAGTCGGTGGCGAACTTGCGGAACAGCAGCGGGATGTCCTCCTTACGGTCGCGCAGCGCCGGCACGCGGATGGGCACGGTGCTCAGGCGGTAGTACAGGTCTTCGCGGAACTTGCCGTTATGTGTGGCATCGAGCAGGTCGCGGTTGGTAGCGCCGATCACGCGCACGTCCGTCTTCTGCACCTTGGAGGAGCCCACGCGGATGAACTCGCCGGTCTCCAGCACGCGCAGCAGCCGCGCCTGCGTGCCCAGCGGCATCTCGCCGATCTCGTCGAGGAAGATGGTGCCGCCGTTCACCGTCTCGAAATATCCTTTCCGGCTGTCCACCGCGCCGGTGAACGCGCCCTTCTCATGCCCGAACAGTTCGCTGTCTATCGTGCCCTCCGGGATCGCGCCGCAGTTGACGGCGATGAACGGGTTATGGCGACGCGCAGACAGCGTATGGATGATCTGGGAAAACACCTCCTTGCCGACCCCGCTCTCCCCTACGATCAGCACCGTAAGGTCTGTGCCGGCCACCTGCACCGCCGTGCTGAGCGCATGGTTCAGCGCAGGAGCGTTGCCGATGATGCCAAATCTGTTCTTTATGCTCTGTATGTCCATAGATCCGCGTTAAACAATAACACCCAGCAGGGTCGCCTGCGTGGCGTCCTCTATTTTCACCTGCACATAATCCCCTTGCTGCAGCGCACGTTCCCCTTTGGGAAATACCACCATCTTGTTCTGGCTGTTGCGCCCGCTCCAGTGGCGGTCGCTGCGCTTGCTGTCGCCTTCTATCAGCACTTCAAACACCTTGCCGACGTCGTTGCGGTAGCTTTCCTTTGAATGTTGCCCCTGCAGGCTGATGATCTCCCCGAGCCTTCTCTTTTTCACATCCTCCGGCACATCGTCCTGATACCTGCGCGCCGCCAGCGTGCCCGGCCGCTCGCTGTAGGCGAACATATAGGCCATGTCGAAGCGGCACTGCTCCATCAGGTCGAGCGTCTGGCGGTGCTCTTCTTCGGTCTCCGTGCAGAAGCCGGTGATGACGTCCGTGCTCAGTCCGCAGTCCGGCATGATCTCGCGGATGCGTTTTACCTTGCTCAGGTACCACTCGCGGGTATAGGTGCGGTTCATCAGCTGGAGCACGCGGGTGCTGCCGCACTGCACGGGCAGGTGGATGTATTTGCAGATGTTGTCGTAGCGCGCCATGGTGCGCAGCACGTCGTCGGTGATGTCCTTGGGATGCGATGTGCTGAAGCGCACCCGCAGCAGCGGCGATACCTGCGCCACCAGCTCCAGCAGCCGGGCGAAGGTGACGGCCGTGTCTGCGCTGCCGGCGGCGTCGGCCTGGTAGTGGTAGCTGTCTACATTCTGTCCCAGCAGGGTCACCTCGCGGAAGCCGCTGTCGAACAGCTGGCGGCATTCCGCCACGATGCCCGCCGCGTCGCGGCTGCGCTCGCGGCCGCGGGTAAACGGCACCACGCAGAAGGAGCACATGTTATTACACCCCCGCATGATGCTGACAAACGCGGTCACCCCGTTGCTGTCCAGCCGCACCGGCGCGATGTCGGCATATGTCTCTTCCCGGCTCAGCAGCACATTCACGCTGCGCTGCCCGCCTTCCGCCTCCGCCACCAGCCCGGGCAGGCTGCGGTACGCGTCAGGGCCGACGACGAGGTCCACCAGCCTTTCCTCTTCGAGGAACTTCGCCTTCAGCCGTTCCGCCATGCAGCCCAGCACGCCCACCATCATCCCCGGGTTGCGGTCCTTCACCTTGCGGAACGCCTGCAGCCGGTGCCGCACGGTCTGCTCCGCCTTCTCCCGGATCGAGCAGGTATTGATCAGCACCAGGTCGGCCTCCTCGTAATTGCGCGTGGCGCCGTACCCTTCTCCCTGGAGGATCGCCGCCACGATCTCGCTGTCGCTGAAATTCATCTGGCAGCCATAGCTTTCTATATAAAATTTCTTCCCGTACAAATTGGGATCGCCGGCGAACGGGGCATAGGCCTCGCCCTGGCGGTTCTCCTCGATCGTTTTTTCCAGCGTTTCTGCCATAATTACCGGTGCAAATGGGCACAAAGGTACGTATAATGCCGGTTTCCCGGGCAACGGCCGGCAGGGGCCGCCGTAGGTTATCCGGTCATAATCATCGTCTATTGCCGAAAACAGAGAAATGATACTACCTTTGTCTTTCAAACCATTTATAACCGCACAACAAAATCACGATACCATATGGCAGCCGTATTTACCGACGCGAATTTCGAAACAGAGGTGATCAACTCCGACAAGCTTACCGTCATTGACTTCTGGGCGCCCTGGTGCGGTCCCTGCCTGGCGCTCGGGCCTACCATTGACGCGCTGTCGAAGGAATATGACGGCAGGATAAACGTCGGCAAGGTGAACGTGGATGAAAATCCCAACCTCAGCATCAACTACGGCGTCACTAACATTCCCTGCGTGCTGTTCATCAAAGGCGGGCAGGTAGTGGACAAGCAGGTAGGCCTTGCGCCGAAATCGGCTTTTGACAAGAAGATACAGCAGCATCTTTAACGAGGACGGGTTATGGGCAGGGAACTATGCAAAGGGGGGCGTAACCTTGCTCAGACTCTATAACCCGCCGTCGCCTTTCAGGCTTCGGCGGTTTTTTTTCACCCGCCAAAGCCCGCAATGGCGACGGCGGGTTCTTAATTTATATACAGCCCGCAGCAGCGCAAACAATACCATCCTTACAAGCTTTGGCAGATAAATCATGCTATTGTTAAAAACACATCATTCGCTGGTCTGGCAGGAAAAAAAGCGTATTTTGTGGTAATGTCTTTAATTGCCTTATGAAATCATTAGGTTCCATCACCGATCCTGTTTTCCGGAAATCCCCGCTGAATGCTGCCGACCGTTTCTTTCTCCGCTTCATCCGCGACGAGCGCGACCTGCCGTTCATCTACCTGACCCTGCAGATCAGCTTCACGCTCATCCCGCTTGCCGTCCTGCTGTACCTGCCGTTCGTCACCGGCTGGGCCTGGGCGGCGGCGGCGGTTGCCTACCAGTTCCTCAACAACTTCACCTTTAAAGGTCCTTTCGGGCTGATGCTGCACTGCACGAGCCACCGGGTGCTGTTCCGCAAGGAGTACGGGTTTATGAACCATTACCTGCCCTGGGTGATCGCGCCGCTGTTCGGCCATTCCCCCGAGACCTACTATACGCACCATATCGGCATGCACCACGCGGAGAACAACCTCGAAGAGGACGAGAGCAGCACCATGCCTTACCAGCGGGATTCTATCCGCGGCTTCTGCCGTTATTTCGGCATATTCCTGTTCGTGGGCATCTATCATCTCGCGGCCTATTTTTTCCGTAAAAAAAGAAAGCGCCTGCTGTACCGCTCCGTGCGCGGCGAGCTCCTATTCATTCTTTTCTGCACCGGCATGTGCTTTGTCAGCTGGCCGGCGACGCTGGTGGTGTTCATCATCCCCTTCTTCCTCTACCGGCTGATCGCCATGATGGGGAACTGGGCGCAGCACGCTTTTGTCTGCGCCGAAGACCCGGGCAATCCTTACCGGAACAGCATCACCTGCATCAACACGTCCTACAACCATAAATGCTGGAACGACGGGTACCATATCTCCCACCACCAGAAGCAGACCATGCACTGGACAGAGCATCCCGCATATTTCCGGAAGACGCTGGACCAGTACATCCGGCACAACGCGGTCGTCTTCGACGGCATCCATTTCCTGCATGTCTTCATCTGGCTGATGGGCAAGCGCTATGATCTGCTGGCGCGGCATTTTGTGAACATCGGCGACCGGTTCACCGCCAATGAGGAGGTAATTGTATTCCTGAAAAGCCGGGTGAACCGGATCGGGTAATCACAGCGGACCTACCGGCTCCCGGTGAATATGATATTGTCGGACTCCAGCCGCTCTTGTACCAGGTAGCCGTCTATGTCCTCTATTTCCTTCAGCCCGCCGTTCCGGACAATGATATTTGCGCGGTATCCGATGTCCCGCAAGGCCTGCACGGCTTTTTTATGCGCGTGGTTCTTTCTGTCCGGCGCCAGGTATTCCATGGCAATGACCGGTGCATGATTGCTGAGATAGCGCATGCCGCCCCCGATAACATCGGCCTCGGCCCCTTCCACATCTATCTTGATCATCCCCGGCCTGAAGCTGCCGTCTTCCGTGATCCGGTCAATGGTTGTCGCTTTCACCGTTACCCTGGCAGGCCGGATATGCCGGTACCATTCCTGGTGCTCGAACTGTGTAACGTCCGTGGAGTTATATTCCGAATAAAGGTTAGGGAATTCGTAGAATGTCAGCTCCTCTTCAGCGCCCGAGACTGCCATCGGGAACACGGCGGTCTGCGGCAGCCCCTGCGTATTCTCTTCCAGCAAACGGAAGCTCCCGGCCGACGGCTCAAAAGCCGCGACCTTGCCGTTAGGACCGACGATCTCGGAAGCCAGCAGGGTAAAGTAGCCATAATGCGCACCTATATCCAGGAAATGGGCGTTTTCCTGCAGATGCGTAATAATAAATTCAGCCAGCCGGATCTCCGAAATATGCGATTTGCCGCCCGTCAGGTAAATATCCGTGGCAGCCGGCAACGCTATCTTCATTTTCCTTCCGAAAAACAAGGTCGCCGTTGCTATCTTTTCCTCTTTTGTACTGTTATATAAGCTCCTTACATAAAATACTGAATATATGTATTTCACAGGATTGATCAATAGCCTGTTTATTTTGGATAATGAAGCAATTTTTGCTACATTTTTAATGCCATTCATCAATCCTGTATTCATTTTCAATGCTAAATTGAATAAACCATAGGCTCAGCCTGCCGTGCCAGGCTTCTTTCAGCGCAAATATAGACGGTTTATCTTTTTTATATACTTTCGGGAAATAACAAGCCATATGATACCATTGAACGGGCTGATACTTTTTGCGCTGGCGGCGCTGGTCCTGGTGCTCACCCCCGGGCCGAACATGATCTACCTGATCTCGCGCTCCGTCACGCAGGGGCATAAGGCGGGGATGTACTCCCTGCTGGGCGCGGTCACTGCCATCGTGTTCCATACGGTGATGATCTCCCTGGGGCTGACCGCTGTGCTGGCGTCTATTCCCTATGCTTTTACGGCGTTAAAAATTGCGGGGGTTGTGTACCTGCTGTACCTGGCCTGGCAGGCGGTCGGGTCGGGCAATAAAAATATCTTCGTTCCGCAGGCGGAGCTGAAAAGCAGGCGCCCGGGGCGGCTGTTCACCATGGGGCTATTCACCAACCTGCTGAACCCGAAGACGGCGATCTTCTACCTGCTGTTCTTCCCGCAGTTCATCCGGCCGGAGTGGGGATCTGTGCTGACGCAGTGCCTGGAGCTGGGGGCGGTGCATATGCTCCTGAGCTTTGCCATCAACGCCGTCATCATCCTGATGGCGGCGCGGATCGGCAGCTGGTTCGGGCGGCATCCGAAATGGGTGAAGGCGCAGCAGTGGCTCATGGGCGGCGTGCTGGCGGGACTGGCGGTGCGGATGGCCTTTTCAAAGGCGCGGTGACCGGAAAACAATATTCCCGGTTCCCGTTCCGCTGCTTATTTTTGCAGCCTTATGCAAGCAACACTCAGCGAACAGGAAGCAGTGCGGCGCGAAAAGCTCCGCGAGCTGCACGCACTGGGCATTGACCCCTACCCCGCCCCGTTGTACGAGGTCACACACACCGCAGGGGATATCAAACAACATTTCTCGGAAGCAACGCAGGACCAGTATCAGTCCGTCTCCCTGGCCGGCAGGATCATGATGGTGCGCGATATGGGCAAGGCCAACTTCGCCGTGCTGCAGGACAGCACCGGCCGCATCCAGCTGTACATCAAGCGCGACGATCTCTGTCCCGGAGAGGACAAGACGCTGTATAATACCGTATGGAAAAAGCTGCTCGACATCGGCGATATCATCGGGGTGAAAGGCTTTGTGTTCATCACGAGAACGGGCGAGACTTCGGTGCATGTCACGGAGTTCACGTTGCTGGCGAAGGCGCTGCGGCCGCTGCCGGTGGTGAAGGAGAAGGACGGTGAGGTGTATGATGCCGTCGTGGACCCGGAGTTCCGCTACCGCCAGCGGTATGCCGACCTGATCGTCAACCCCGGCGTGCGGGAGACCTTTGTGAAGATCACGAAGATGAAGAATGCCATCCGCGCGTTCCTCAACGAACGCGGCGCGCTGGAGGTGGACACGCCCGTGCTGCAGCCGATCCCCGGCGGCGCCGCGGCGCGGCCGTTCACCACGCACCACAACGCGCTCGACATGCCGCTGTACCTGCGCATCGCCAACGAGCTGTACCTGAAAAGGCTGCTGGTGGGCGGGTTCGACTGGGTGTACGAGTTCAGCCGCAACTTCCGCAACGAAGGCATGGACCGCACGCATAACCCGGAGTTTACCATCCTCGAATTTTACAC
>Ga0206101_1000167_pt1 | contig 15415 bp, 27 predicted proteins | sample 1B0metagenome_FD_148613 | JGI IMG/M metagenome (GOLD analysis project Ga0206101, IMG submission 148613) | Enriched microbial communities from leaf-cutter ant dump, University of Wisconsin, Madison, United States - 1B0 | ecosystem: Environmental > Terrestrial > Nest > Insects nest > Nest dump... | reverse complement strand
GCTGTCTTACCACCACCGGCAGCAATACCACGGCCAACACGCTTGGCAGATTTATTTTTTGTTACGTTTAGCTGATGGAATTTCATTATTTGGACTCCGTTTTCTTTGCAGAAGCTTTTTTATTATCAGACTTATGATTCTTAGCAGTTACCCACTGATCTTTTGGTACTAGCTGCTTGAGAGCTTCTACGGTCGCATAGGCAACGTTTACCTTATTGCTTGAACCGAGAGATTTACTAACAACGTTATTAATACCACTAACATCAAGCACAGCGCGAACGGTACCGCCTGCAACCAGACCTGTACCAAGAGCTCCTGGTTTTAGCAAGATAGACGCACCACCGACTTTAGCAGTAACTTCATGCGGGATTGTTTCGCTGTCGATTGGAATATCGATTAGATTACGTTTCGCAACATTCACAGCCTTAGTAACAGCTAATTGTACATCTGAGCCTTTCGCAATTCCGACGCCAATGCGGCCTTTGCCGTTGCCCACAACTACCAGTGCACGGAATCGGAAACGACGACCACCAGCTACCACACGGGTAACACGATCGATAGCAATTACATTTTCGCTATATTCGCTTTGGGGCTTGTCTTCATTCATATTCACTCCTAAACCTTCAATCCTGCCTCACGGGCACTATCTGCCAATGCTTTAATGCGACCATGATACTGTTTACTGCCTCTGTCAAAAATTGCAGTTTCTACTTTTACTTTCTTGGCCTTTGCAGCTATATCTTTACCAACTTCTACAGCTTTGTCTGTAAGGCTTTTGGCTTTGCTCTTATAGCTATCGCTAGCAGCAAGTGTCTTGCCGTTTTCGTCATCTATCAGCTGAGCCACAATGTGCTGATTGCTAATACTCACAGTTAAGCGAGGCTTTGCAGCCGTACCATTAAGTTTGCTGCGAGTCCTATGTACGCGTCGTGCACGTTGTTGCTGAACTTTAACTATACTAGCCATTAGCCTGCCGCCTTTCCTGCCTTACGAATAATCTGTTCATCAACATACTTAATGCCTTTACCTTTGTATGGTTCGGGTTTCTTGAATCCACGGATCTGAGCTGCCACCTGCCCGACACGCTGCTTATCTATGCCGTTAACTGTAATGACATTATTTTTAGCTTCAACACTAATATCTTCGGGGATTTCAAAGTTAATCTCATGACTAAAGCCCAGATTTAGCTTCAAAGTCTTTCCGTTAACAGCTGACTTGAAGCCAACTCCATTAACTTCAAGTGTCTTACTAAAGCCATCACTGACACCTTTTATTGTGTTAGCAACCAAGCTTCGGATTAAGCCATGAGCTGCCTTAGTTTTCTTATCTTCATTCGGACGAGTGAAGACCAACTGATCGCCTTCTTGAGAAACTTTGATGCCAAAAATCAGTTCTGTAGAAAGCTCTCCCTTAGCACCTTTGGCGCTAATAGTGTTGCCGTCGATTTTAACTTCGACACCTGCTGGAACTGTAACTGGGTTATTTCCTATACGACTCATGACTACCAGACCTTACAAATTAATTCGCCGCCGATGCGCTGCTTACGAGCTTCATCATCTGTCAACAGACCTTTGCTGGTAGAGACGATGAACACACCGCGACCACCATAGACCTTTGGGATATCGCTAGCTTTAGCGTAAAGCCGACGACCTGGTTTTGAAACGCGTTGTAAATCGGTAATGCGGCTAACGCTGCCGGGTTCATGCAATGTTAGTACAATCTCGCCAAATTTTGGCTCTTTGTCTATGCTGACACCATCAATAAAACCAGCTTTAGCTATTAATTCAGCAACTTGCTGTTTGATACGAGAATAAGGCAATCTAACCTCTGTCTTACCAACTGCTAAGGCGTTACGAATTCTAGTTAACATATCTGCTATTGGATCAATCATGTTTACTCCTACCAACTTGCCTTAGTTATGCCGGGTATTTCACCCTTGCTTGCATGTTCACGAAAACTGTTTCGACTTAGGCCAAACTTACGAATATACGCTTTTGACCGACCAGTTTCAGTACAACGATTAGTCTGACGGGTTGGGCTAGAATTACGGGGAAGCTTAGCAAGACCCTCAAGATCACCAGCAGCCTTGAGCTCAGCTCGCTTAGCTGCATACTTTTCGATCATTTTGGTGCGCTTTAGGTCGCGCGCGATGTTAGATTTTCTAGCCACTATTTATTCTCCTTCTCAAATGGGATTCCTAATTTTGCCAGCAGAGCTAGCGCCTGTTCATTGTCATCTGTTGATGTAACAAGATTCACCTGTAAACCATGTAGATATGCTGTGTCTTCAAAGTTAAGCTCAGGAAAAATGGACTGCTCCTTAAAGCCAATACTGTAATTGCCTCGACCATCAAATGCCTTACGACTTAAACCGTGGAAGTCGCGCAATCTTGGTATAACCACATGGACCAGTTTGCTTAAAAAGTCATACATTACATCGCCTCGCAAGGTAACTTTAAGACCAATCTTGTTCTGACCAGCACGGATTTTAAAACCAGCGATCGACTTTTTAGCCATCGTCTCAACAGGCTGTTGGCCGGTAATTTTCAGCAATGTGTTAACCGCAGCTTCACGAGCACGTTTGTCGTCTTTCGCCTTGCCTAAACCAACATTAATAGAGATTTTTTCGAGCTTCGGAACTTGGTTGACGTTATGAAGGCTTAGGTCTTTTTGAAGTTCAGCAATTAGCTTTTCGTTATAGTCTTTGCGCAGTGGGTTTATGTAATCAGCCATTATTTCTTGCCTCCGGACTTCTTAGGTGCAGTAATCTCTTTACGATTAGCCTGGATATAAACACGCTTCTTATCACCTGACTTGTCTAGTTTATAGCCTATTCGGCTGGTCTTTTTATCGTCGGTAGGGTGAACAATACCAACATTAGCAACCCAAACAGGCTTGGTTAGCTCGAAAGTACCACCTTGTGGTCGTCCTTGAGTAGCCTTTCGGTTTCGCTTTACAACATTGATACCCTCAACAGTTACTTTATTGAGATCGCGATGAATCGCCGTAACCTTACCGGTCTTGCCCTTGTCCTTGCCGCGACGAACCATAACAGTGTCGCCAACTTTCAGTTTAATGTTAAACAGGCTCATTAGAGTACCTCCGGTGCAAGGCTAATAATTTTCTGGTAACCTTTTTCTCTTAGTTCGCGTGGAACAGGGCCGAAAATGCGTGTAGCTCGTGGCTGCTTATCGTCACCAATGATAACAGCTGCGTTATCATCAAAGCATATAGTAGAGCCATCGGTACGACGGATAGTATCTCGCGTACGTACTACTACAGCCTTAACAACAGCTTTCTTCTTAACCGTGCCGTTTGGCGCAGCGTTCTTAACGCTAGCTGTGATAATGTCGCCAACACGAGCATAACGACGACGAGAACCGCCCAGCACACGAATACAAAGAATTTCCTTTGCACCGCTGTTGTCAGTCACTTTTAATCTACTTTCTTGCTGAATCATTTTAGTCCTCGTGCCTCTTTACTACTGTCTCAAGCTTAAAATGCTTGGTTTTGCTGATTGGTCGAGTTTCAACTATTTCTACTACATCGCCAACCGTTGCTTCGTTCTTTTCATCATGTGCAGGGTAACGCTTTGATACGGTGTACTGTTTGTGGTAAAGCTTGTGCGAACGACGGCTTTCAACCTTAACAATAATGGTTTTGTCAGCACCCTTTGACACAACTGATCCTTTTAGTTTACGAGCCATTATTTGTTCTCCTTCGTATCTTTCTCTTGCTCATTCATCACGGTTAAAGCACGTGCAACTTCTCGTTTAAGATTGCCAACTTTACGAATGTTACCAACTTTTGCAATCCGTTTTTCACGTTTGAATTCGGCAATTTCTTCGCGCAGCTTGATGACATGCTTCTGTAGCTCTGATGGTGTCTTGGTACGTAAGTCTTTTATAGTACTCATGCTGACTCTCCTGCGATATGCTTGATCACAAACTTAGTTTTCACGGGCAATTTATGACTAGCAAGACGCATAGCTTCACGGGCAATTTCCTCACTTACGCCATCCATCTCAAACATAACAGTGCCTGGGCGAACCTTAGCGACGTGGAATTCTGGGTTACCTTTACCGCTACCCATCTTTACATCCTGTGGTTTGCGAGTAACAGGGGTATGAGGAAAAATGCGAATCCATACCTTGCCACCACGCTTTACATAACGTGTCATAGCACGACGAGCCGCCTCAATCTGACGTGAATTAATTCGCTCAGTAGTTGTAGCCTGCAAACCATACGTACCAAAGGCCACGGTATTACCGCGCTGAGCTAAGCCACGTACGCGACCTTTCATTGCCTTTCGGTATTTAGCTTTTTTAGGCAATAACATTACAGAACTTCTCCTTTGTTGATCCATACTTTAACACCGATAATACCAGCGGCGGTTTTAGCTTTAGCTAGCGCATAATCAACATCAGCACGGATAGTATGCAGCGGTACGGAACCTTGAATCTCTTTTTCTCGGCGGCTCATCTCAGCATTATTGAGTCGTCCAGCAACCTCAATACGAATACCTTTCGCACCCGCTCGCATGGTGGCAGCGGCACTTTGCTTAACTGCACGACGGAAATTAATTCGTTTTTCTAGCTGATGAGCAATGTTCTCGGCTACAAGCTTGGCATGCAATTCTGGACGCTTGATTTCCTCAATGTTAACTCGAACAGTTCCACCAAGGATCTTTTCAATATCAGCTCGAAGTTTCTCGGCACCTGAACCACCGCGGCCAATTACAACACCAGCCTTACTTGTATGAATACTAACAGTTACCATATTCGGTGAGCGCTCAATATCAACTAGATCGATACCGGCTCGTCGGCCCAAATTATCATCGATGTAGCGACGTACTTCTAGATCCTTAGTTAGATACTCGGTATATTCACGCTTGCTAGCAAACCACTTACTGTGCCAATTTTTATTGACCTGTAAACGCATACTAATTGGATTAACTTTCTGTCCCATGACTACTTGTCCTCATCCTTCTTCTTAGTAGCGGTCTTTTTTTTGACCTTTTCTTCACCTGTTACGACTACGCGTATATTGCTGCTTCGGTGCTTGTAGGGCAATGCGCGGCCACGAGCCGCTGGGCGGAAACGCTTCATTGACGGACCATTGGAAACTTCTAACTCCTTAATCTGTAGCGTCTTGGAGTCAAGTCGATGATTCTGACTAGCATTAGAGCCAGCGCTTTTAATAACTTTGGCTAGTGGCTTAGCTGCACGACGTGGCGTGTGCTCGAGAATAACTAGTGCATCTGCAACTGATCGCCCACGAACAAGACCAGCTACTACACTCATCTTACGAGGCGAGATCCGGACACTACTGACTGTTGCCTTTACATCACTCATGATTATTTTTCCTTACCGCCATGTTTACGGAACTTACGTGTTGGCGCAAACTCGCCAAGCTTATGGCCAACCATATTTTCGCTAACAAATACCGGTACATGTACTTTGCCGTTATGGACAGCGATTGTACGACCAACCATTTCAGGGCTGATGCTGCTAGCACGAGACCAAGTTTTGATGACTGTACGATCGTTACTGCTAAGTGCATCTATTTTCTTCTGTAACTTAGGATCAATAAACGGACCTTTTTTCAGACTTCTAGACATTAGCCTCTCCTTCTCTTAGCCTGATGTCGGCTACGTACAATAAACTTATTAGAATCTTTACGACTGCGGGTTTTTAGCCCAAGAGCTTTCTTGCCCCATGGCGTAGTTGGATGATGACCTAAGCTACCTTTACCGCCGTCACCACCACCCATTGGGTGATCAGCAGCGTTCATAGCACGACCCTTAACAGATGGGCGCCAACCCATTCGACGACGACGGCCAGCTGTACCATATTTGATGTTCTGATGCTGGACGTTACCGACTGAGCCGATAGTTGCCTGAGCCTCCAAACGAATCAGACGGACTTCGCCACTTGGCAGGCGTACCTGTCCATAGTCACCTTCTTTAGCCATTAGCTGAGCCTGTGCTCCAGCGCTTCGCACTAGCTGGCCGCCCTTACCAGGTGTTAGCTCGATATCATAAATAACTGTACCGACAGGAATGTTCTTCAAAGGCAAGCGATTGCCAGCTTCAATTGGTGACTCAGCACCAACCTGGATCTTCTGGCCGACCTTTAGATTATTGCCAGCAATAACATAGTAAGGCTTATTGTTTTCATCTCGAACTAGCGCGATATGGGCACTACGATTAGGATCGTACTCGATGCCATCAACAGTTGCGCTGAAGCCATCTTCGAACTTGCTACTGACGATTCTGTAAAATCGTTTAACGCCAGCACCACGATGACGAACAGTGATTCGCCCCTGGTTGTTGCGACCAGCTTTACTTTTACGAACCGCTAAGAGGGCTTTGACCGGTTTTTTACGAGTAATCGCACTTTTGTCGGCTGTAGTCATGCCGCGTCGGCCTGGGGTAGTTGGTTTGTAAGCTCGAACTGCCATCTTTACGCCTCTCCCTCTGTCTCAAACACATCAATCTTATCGCCATCCTTCAAGGTAATATATGCCTTCTTGGTATTGCTACGTACACCTTTGATCGGCTGGCTGCGCTTACGAGCAGTCTTCTTAGCTTTACCTTTAGCAACGGCAGTGCGAACATTTTCAACGGTAACTTTGTACTGCTCAGAAACTGCATCAGCAATCTGAAGTTTATTAGCAGATAGTGGTACGTCAAAAATGTAGACATTCTTACTCTGGCTTTGCAGATAGCTCTTCTCGCTAATGCGTGGCTGAACCGTTAATACGTTCATTTGGTACCACCTAGCCAATCGTTAACTGCATCGACAGATTCTTTAGTCATAACAATATGGTCGGCGTTTAGTATCAGATAGACATTCAGGTAATTGGCGGTAACAACTTCGACATTAGCTAAATTGTCGAAGGCCCTTAGCTTAGCATCGGTTTTATCGGTTACAACTATAAGTGTTTTACGAACACACGCTAGCTTATCAAGCAATGTAACAGCTTCTTTAGTCTTGCCGTCCTTGAATTCAATAGCTTCAATAACCTTTAGCTCGCCATCTTTAGCAGCCAATGTCAGCGCCTGGCGAATAGCCTTCTGCTTAGCCTTTTTGTTGATAGCTTTACTGTAGTTCTCATTACCTTGTGGTCCAAATGTAACACCACCGGTACGCCAGATTGGTGAACGAGTCGAACCATGCCGAGCACGACCGGTACCCTTTTGGCGCCATGGCTTACGGCCACCACCGCGGACTTCACTGCGATCCTTAGCTTTAGCCAGATTTGCACGACCGTTTGCAAGATAAGCTTCATAAGCAAGCTTTAGTAATTCATGGTTATCTACATCCGTTGCAAAGACTTCTTTTGAAAGCTTGGGAGCAGTCGTGCTCTTACTCCCGGTCTTAGTAAAGGCAGCTACAGACATTATTTAACTCCCTCTAATAAAACAAGACTTTTCTTTGGACCCGGCACAGCGCCTTCGATAGCAATCAGATTACTTTCTGCATCAACCAACATAATCTTTAGATTCTGAGTGGTGACACGTTCGTGGCCCATACGTCCAGCCATTTTCTTACCTTTGAAAACCTTCTGAGGATACATGGAACCGATTGAGCCGACCTTGCGGACGTTTCCTTTGCCACCATGAGTCTTGCGACTACGATGGAAATTATGACGCTTGATTGTGCCAGCGAAACCTTTACCTTTGCTGGTTCCAACTACATTGACTACGTCGCCAACCTCAAACACGTCAGCATTAAAAGAGCTACCAACTTGGGTAGCTTCTTTGTCAAAATCGATGTCTCGGAATTCACGAATGACTTCTGGATTTACCTTGGCAGCCTTGACATGTCCCGCTAGAGGTTTGCCGATCTTCGCATCTTCGCCGAAACCAAGCTGAACTGCCTCATAGCCATCCTTTTCCATTGTGCGAACCTGCGTGACCGTACAAGGGCCAGCCTGAACTAACGTAACACCAGAAACAGTACCATCTTCAGCGATGATTTGAGTCATTCCAATCTTGCGTCCAATTAAGGCCTTCATTTGTCCCTCTTTTAGTAATAAAAAATCTCAGTGCTTTTGGTGGTTTTCGCTGTTGGCGAACCTGCCTAGACACCAAGTTTCTGCTTAGATCTTCGATTTCCACAGAATTTGAGAAGTGTAGAACGAATTTGAGCTACCAAACTACTGTAGCACACATAGTTAACTTTAGTCAATGGGGTGTTAATTAATCGGCCCTTTGGAACGTAAAAGTCACTTGATTTTCCTGCGGGTAGTTATTGTCAAAATCTTCGTCTCGAACAATACCTACAACCTTAAAGCCATCACCGAGCGCTTCATTGACGGCACTTTCAGCAATAGCCTGAAGCTTACTGTACCAATACTGACCCTCGTCCGTATCAGCATCTAAATCCACTTTACTGAGATCAGCTCCGGTCAAACTAACTGCACAAATTTGATCGATATGTGAGTTAGTGTCAGTCGGCCCTATACTACACCTCGCAATGATATCTCCGGAATCGGTATGTAAGCGAACCTGTGTATCTTCATAGGTATAGAAATTAAGAGCTTTAGGATTAGGATCATACGACAATGCCATCCCTCCTGCTACAACTTCCAGAGGATGCTGAGCTGCGTCATACACACTCATAAGTTTGATGAGTGCCGGCAGCTGAGTTAGTCCGGTATGTTCAATAATTCTACCCACGAGTAGCTGTTGTTTACCTGCCATAGGCGAATCGCCCCGATCGCTGCCTGGAGGCGAGATTCCATAGTGCATCATGTCCGAAAACACTATTGCCTTATCTTCTAAGGTTCTTACAGTCGCTTGCTCTGCGCCATCAGCAGGGATTGCGTAACCTTCAATCGCCTCCATAATTTTGCCATCTTTGACTGGCTGGCCTATTGTGCCATACTCGAAACCATCAGGGTTATTGGCTCGGTATTCACGATCGTTCTCTATAGGACTGCAGAGTCTCTTATCGATATCGTGAAAAATCTCATGCCAATAAGTACTTGCCATTCCACCTGAGTAGTCTGAGGCAGCTTTACTAAGCGAAATAATGATAAAATTATCCTGCCTGATAAATGGCAAGTGTCCGTGTTCGCGGGAGGTAATAGCGATCGCATGTCCAGAGTTAAAATCATCAGGTATATAGTAAGCTGTGTCACTGTTTAATAACGCTCTGGGTGTGGCGGCAAAAAGATTAACTAATTCATAGATCTGTTCTCGTAAAATTTCTTCGTCGACACCAGTCTCTTGTAATTTATGCCTTCCTAGATATGGCAGGCCTTCCATAGACCTAAGGCCTTGCGATGGCACTTCATCAAACTTCACATTGATATCTAATGAGGTGAGATATTTTGCAGCCAAAGACTTAACATCCTGTATGTCTTTGGCCTCTCGCATTTCATCTCTAACACTCTGTAGCTTATCCATGTCATTTTCGACAAAATCTATTTCAGCAACCTCCTGAAAAATCTCAGAACTACCGGGCTGAAAATCTACGTCATCTGCCGGCGCAACACAGTCAGCCGACTTAAAATTATCGTGAGCCATGACCGCAACATTATAACCGCCATAAAGAATAGCTGTTGTCATCAGAGCCCTGTATATTCTCCGAACACGACCAGGTCGACGCCTCTGCATAAGATTAGGCTGGTCAGGATTTTCGCTGGTATCCTCATCTGGCATTTCTTCATCACCAATATAGCCTTCGACAGCGGAAGCATGCGCATAAACCATATCTCTAATGCCTTGCTCTAATCGCGCTTCAAGCTGAAGTGCTTTAATGTCTGGCTCAACTTGTTCAGCCCAGTCAAAACCGGCACTGAATGCTTCGGGCGATATTTCACTCATAATTTAGTCTGAAATAATACTCTATAATCGTCAGGTTTCAAAGCATAAGCCAAACTTAACGTAAGCGCGAGACTTCTGATGGTAATGGCCAGGGGTTGAACTTACAGCCTTGTAGGCTTATAGATTGCTGCTGCATAACTGGTGCTTTCTGGCCTGCTCCACCACAAGAACTATGCCCAAATCCCAGCCAGTGGCCTGTTTCGTGATTCACAACCATGTGCTGGTAATCCCGCAAGCCACCACCAGCTGCATTCCAGGCAGGCGTCGCTCCAAGCCAACGATCCTGGTTGATAATGACATACCGTCCGACGTTGCAGCTCCAGCTTGAGCTGCAGCCACTCGAGAAGCTCGGCAGATACTTTGCTTCAGATAAAACTAGAGTGAAGCTTCCTCCGCTTGGCACCTCTGTGAAGTTGGCCACCTCACCCCAGCCCCGACTATCATTGAGACTCGCATTAGCCTTTGCCTTAAAATCAGCCAGACTAGCTCGAATATTGCCTTTGGTAATCACGCTATAGGTAAAACTTCGTAATTTACCCTTGTAGCTTGCCAATGATATTCTTGGATAACTTTTGTCAATTTTGAGCTTCTTCTCTTTGGGGATTGGGCTAGTTAAACACATTGTGCTGTCCTCGGCACAAACATCTACCTTACTAACCGTTGCTTCGTTAATCAAGCGAAAACCCTGCCATGCCGAAATACCGAACAAACAAATATACACCACAACTAAACCAGTAACGACTAAGGCTTTCTTACGCACCCTTAAAGCATAAAGTCACTGATAGCAAACTGCAAGACAAGACCAACCGGTGCCACAAAACTAATAATCGCAGCTCCGAGTAAGATTGCATATTCAATCTTACGATCAATCTGGAAGTGATCTTGGCGCGCAAATAAAATACCTACTATCAGGCCAACAGGTACACCAGGAATTGGTACATCATGAAGCCTGATCCAAATTGCACCCAGGATAAAGTAAAGAACGAGTTTTAAAAAAAAGACACTATCCGGTTCGTAGATTTTTTTTGTTTTCTTTTTTGCCATACTCATCAATCATAACCGTTTTATGTAAAATAGCAATATGCTTGACTCAGTTTGTTATTTGTTTTATTATACATTGTATGTATAGACCAGAAAAACCTTCACCAGATGATGATGCCGCAATTGCAGCTATTGAAATGGGGCTGCAATTCGACGAGCTCATTGGTGACATGGAAGGAAGAAACGACAGAGTACAAGCCACTATCGATGAGCTTGGGCCCGACATACCTGCAGATTGCATGGGCACGCATTGCCCAATAATTGGAGAACTGTCGTTCGCGCATCGAAGCCTAAGGCAAAGAGTTGCCGAGGAAACGGAAAATATTAGAAGCAAAGATAAACTGCTTAAAGCTGAAGCTAGGCTAGATGAATGTAGACGCCAACTATTTGAAACAGTGTGGGACCGCGTTACAGAAGGAAGTATGACGCAAGAGGATGGGGATGACTTTATGGATTTAACACCTTTAGATGAGGGTTCGCAAAGCGAACCTGTTATACATTCCAAAATTGCTGTTAGCAGAGAGCTTATAGAGGAATACAAAGCAAAAATTCATCGAATTGAGGAACTGTACGAAAGACTTGGCATAAAGCCAGAATTTCCTAAAGGTATCAATGGAGTATCCGTGTTCATAAGAAAATCTTTGAGGAGCAAGCCTCGGGATGATGAGTGTTTTGGCAGTAAATACGACCCAAATGCTACTAGCGGCTTCAAATCTTCATTATGTACCAATCCTGCTGCCCTGGACGCGTTATATGCGGCAATTGATGAAGGGCTGCTCGTTCTCGATAAATACCACCAGCACCTAGACCAAAGAAATAAAATGACAGAGGAAGACAGTTAATCTTACAGACAAGCGTAGCTTTCGTATCAGATTAATCCGTTTTTATAGAATATATATAACAAGAGTGACCAAACTGCATGTTTTACTTGGTATTTACGCCATCACTCAACCGTTACTGATTTGGCGAGATTACGAGGCTGGTCGACATCAGTTCCTCGCGCAACTGCCATATGGTATGCGAATAGCTGCAGAGCTACGTTAATAATTAACGGCTCGGCCCAAGTCGAAACTTTCGGTACCACTAGGTGATAATCACTTTGCTCCGGCCTAGGCCGTGACGAGACACTCAGGATTCGACCTTTACGAGCTTTGATCTCCTCGATGTTACTAATCGTTTTGGCATAAAGTAATTCATCTTCGGGCAAGACTACAACGCTTAAGAAGTTCTCATCAATCAAAGCGATCGGCCCGTGCTTCATTTCGCCAGTCGGATAAGGCTGTGCATGAATATAGCTAACTTCCATAAGTTTCAGTGCGCCCTCAAGTGCTACTGGATATAAATTATCGCGTCCAAGATAGAAAGCATGATCATGATTTTTCAGTGCCTGCGCTACTTCTTTGGCTTCATTGCCCAACTTCAGAGCATGTTCAATTTCGTTAGGTAAGCTATGCAAGGCCTCTGCGACCTCTGCAATCTCACTACGCGAAGCACCTTTTAGTGATGCAACATGCAGGCCAAACAATAGCAAAGCCGTGACCATAGCACTGTAAGCCTTAGTGCTGGCGACCGATATTTCCGGCCCAGCGTGCAGGTAGATCCCGCCATCAACTGCCCGCGCAAGAGAAGATCCGACAACATTAACCAACCCAAGAGTATGAATACCCCGGCGTTTAACTTCCTCGAGGCTCGCAAGCGTATCTGCGGTTTCACCGGACTGACTCATAAACAAGGCGATTGTATCTTTCGGGTCGATTGCTGCGTCACGATAACGAAACTCAGAACCAACCTCAACACTGACCGACACGCCAGTTAGTTTTTCCAATAGATATTTACCAAGAACACCCGAAAAGTAGGCTGTGCCGCAACCAACAATCAGTATATGTTTGAGATTACGCAGTTTATCGTCGCTAATGTTCAAGCCGCCCAGTCGAACGCTGCCATCAGCACCCAGCCGGCCACGAGTTGTATCAGCTACGACCTGAGGCTGCTCATGAATTTCTTTGATTAGGAAATGGTCAAAGCCTTCTTTTTCGGCCACTGCCTGGTCCTGGTCTAGCTTATGAATATCTACCGCCTGTGCATTGTTGTCCAAATCAACCACGTCATAACCATCTGTATTAATAACAGCCAGCTGGTCATCTTCCAGATAAATAACTCTTTCTGTGTGGCCAACGATCGCCGAGGCGTCACTAGCAATAAAATATTCGTCATCACCAATTCCTAGAATCAGCGGACTGCCACGCCGGGCAACCACAATCGCACCGGGTTCGCTCTCACTAATAACTGCTATGCCAAAGGTCCCAGCAACCTCGCGCAGCGCCTGACGAACTGCCTCTCCTAATGTTTTAGAGCTTTTAAGCTTATCGTCTATTAACCCAGCCAATACTTCACTATCCGTTTTGCTGCTAAACTCGTAACCTTTATTAGTTAGTTTCTGTTTTATATCCTGATAATTTTCTATAATGCCGTTATGCACTAGAGCTACCGCGCCAACCTGGTGTGGATGGGCATTAGCTTCGCTTGGCTCGCCATGAGTCGCCCAACGAGTGTGGCCAATGCCGAGTTTGTCGCCGTTATCATCACACCTAGCGTCTAGATCGGCTACTTTACCCTGTTTTTTGCATATTTTTACAGAACCCGATTTATCAGCTGTCGCTATACCTGCCGAATCGTAGCCACGGTATTCTAGCCTGCGTAAACCATTAATGAGTATCGGGTTGGCCGACTTATCACCCAGATAGCCGACTATTCCACACATCAGAAAGCCTCGCTTTCTAAAGCAAAACGTAAAAAGCAAAAAGTAAAATGATTAACTAATTCCTCGACACAAAACTTATTGCTTATTGCGTACTGCATATTGCTAATTCCTCTCCCAATCTTCTACTATAATCTTGCGTCCTTCACGACGTACAATCAGTTTCTGACGTTCTTGCAAGCCCAGCGATTTCACAATACTAATAGGTATAGTTACCGCATAGCTGGTCGATCCAACCTTGGTTAAACTTCTAATATTTACTTCTGAGTCTTTTTGCCTGGCCATAATTACGTAATTCCTGTTTAATTTGGCACATTAAACATAAGCTAGTGCTTACGTCTTGTCAACACTAACAGTAGTAATATCTTTATAAAATAATTACGTAATTATTGTTTATAGAAATCCAGCTTACATTACTCTGCTTTAGTAACACTAAGATCCTCATTTAACGTCAGAATACGATTGCCATATATTGCAAGGATTGGATCCTGGTCAAGTCTATGTTCAACTGGATAAACTACTCTCTCGCGATAAACATCATCGAAATCCACTTCCCAGCAAAAGGTTTCCCCGATTCTTACTTCCGCATCCATCAGCTCGCTACGAGATAATTGCTCTTCTGCCGCGGCCATTTCTGCAACTCTATCAAAGATATGCATGACAACAGCCTACATCTTGATTTCGGCGTCGCAGCCGGCAGGAAGAGAAAGATTCATCAGTGAATCGATTGTCTTTGGAGTTGGATTACTGATATCAATCAAACGCTTATGAACACGCATCTCAAAAGCTTCTCCACCTTTTTTGTAAACATGCGGGCTTTTGATAACTGTGTATGTACTGCGCTTGGTTGGTAGCGGGATTGGGCCGGCTACAGTAGCACCAGTGCGGATTGCGGTGTCCAGAATCTGCTTTGCGCTCTGATCAATCACCTTGTGATCATAAGCCTTCAGCCTAATACGAATACGTTGTTTATTAGTCTCTGCCATAATATCTCCTTTTCTCAGGGTGATGTAACATCTTTTGCGCTGGCTTTTATTTTACGCAAACGACTTTTAGTCATCACTATCAATTAAATTGTATGTAAACTTTAGCTTACTATCTGTTATCTGTCAATGAGTCTATAGACTGACAACTATGTAAGTAAGGTCAGACACTACTTTGATGCGAAATGTGGTGTGGTAAGAGTTTTGCATCTGTTAAGTGATGGAGCGGCGGCCGAGCCAGCGGCGCTTATCTGTCTCGTCTGGTGGCATATCATAGACATAGCTCGTGCCAGTTTCAGCCCGGTTAAGCTCAGTGGCTAGTTCGCCCATGACAGCATGCGCCTCTTCGTCGCTGCGCACACTACGAGGCGGCAAATTGCGCATAACTACTGATTTGTTTGGGTCAGACGGCACATCAATCGCTACAGGCAGCACCAACCGGTGCTTGTCTTGCATGAGCGACATCGTACCATGCGACAATTTACCCAAATGTAAAATACCGCTTTCGTCAGGCTTATCGGTGGTACCGCTTGGGGCCATTGCAAAAAGTACGTTGCCGTCTTTGAGACTGCTATTCATAGCTGCCCGAACAAATCGATTGTAAGTTGCCGTAACCGCACCAGCTATCTTGGACTGCTCAATACTAGGCGTGCGCGGAAAGCTGTAAAACTGCTCATTGCAGAGCTTGCCTAGGATATCAGTCGCTGGCCCCATATCCTCTACACCGAAAAAGCCCAGGATTTTACTCATCACAAGACCAGTCGAAAACTCATATCCACGACGCGAAAGTTCTATGT
>Ga0206101_1000166_pt1 | contig 15464 bp, 12 predicted proteins | sample 1B0metagenome_FD_148613 | JGI IMG/M metagenome (GOLD analysis project Ga0206101, IMG submission 148613) | Enriched microbial communities from leaf-cutter ant dump, University of Wisconsin, Madison, United States - 1B0 | ecosystem: Environmental > Terrestrial > Nest > Insects nest > Nest dump... | reverse complement strand
ACGGCGCCACCACCACGCTTGCACGGTCGTACATGCCGGCCAGGTCTTTCACAAAGCCCGTCACCTCGGTATGCGGTCCCGCCAGGTCGCGGACCTTCTTCACCGGCCGCTGGCCCGCGATAACGAATTTTGTCTCCGGGAGCTGCCGGCGGATCAGGGGTAATATGTTTTCCGAGAAATGCACCACGGCATCCACGTTCGGGGCATAATCCATATTCCCCGTGAACAGCAATGTATGCGCATGCCCGTAATCATGCCCACGGGGAGCGTAGACGTCCGTGTCCACGCCGTTGGGCAGGAGCCGGAGGTTATCGGCATGATGCTGCTGCCGGAGATAATCGAGGTCTTCCTGCGAGCATACCAGCGCCATGTCGTACGACGACAGCACCGGCTCATAGCGCAGGACCCGCCGTTGCTCCTCCTGCTCAAAAATTTTCCGCAGCCACCCGCGGGGCACGCCCTGCCTGCGTTCCCAGTACAACGAAAAGGCGTCCGGCAGGTCAAGGATGCGGGGCAGCTCCTTCCTGCCCGCGAGGTATGGCGCCATGCGCAGGTGCTGCACATGCACGGCATCGAAACGGTGCCGTAGCAGCAGCCCGTCGAGCGCGCGGCGCATTGCATGCGACTGAAAGTATAACACCTGCAGCGGCCTGCTGTCCCAGAGCGCGGAGATGCAGCGCAGCGCAGATTTCCACCTGGGCAGGTACACCAGCGTGACGCTGGCAAATATCTTCTCCAGCTCCGCGCGATACGCCAGGTCGGCTTTGCTCTGCGCGAAGGTGAGCAGGTGCAGCTCGTGCTTTTCCCGCAGCCGCCCGGCCAGGTTGTAGATCTTCAGCTTGTCCCCGCGATAGGGCGGGTAAGGAACGCGGTTTGCCAGGAACAGGAGCTTCAAGGAAAGTACGCTGATGTTAAACAATAGATCGCGGGGCTACCGCAGTATTTCGTGCCCGAGCTTGTCGCGCTTTGTCTGCAGGTAAAAGGTGTTGTGCGGGTTGGGCTTCACTTCGATAGGCACATTCTCCACGATCTCGAGGCCGTAGCCCAGCAGCCCTGCGCGTTTGCGCGGGTTGTTGGTCATCAGGCGTATCTTGGAGATGCCCAGGTAGCGCAGTATCTGCGCGCCCACGCCGTAGTCGCGCTGGTCGTTCTTGAAGCCCAGCGCCAGGTTGGCTTCCACGGTATCCTTGCCTTCTTCCTGCAGCTTGTAGGCCTTCAGCTTGTTCAGCAGCCCGATGCCGCGGCCTTCCTGGTTCATATACAGCACCACGCCTTTACCTTCCGCCTCGACCATCTCCATGGCCTTCTGCAGCTGCTCGCCGCAGTCGCAGCGCAGGGAGTGCAGGATATCGCCGGTAAAGCAGGAGCTGTGCACCCGCACGAGCACCGGCTCGTCCTTCTCCCATTCGCCCTTCTTCAGCGCGAGGTGGTGCTCGCCGGTGTTGGTCTGCGTGAAAGATACCAGCTCGAAGTCGCCATGCTTCGTGGGCATATGCACGCGCACGTCTTCCTCGATCAGGCTTTCGGTGCGCAGCCGGTACGCGATAAGGTCTTTTATGGAAATGATCTTCAGCGCGAACTTCTCAGCGATCTGCCGCAGCTCCGGCAGCCGGGCCATGGTGCCGTCGTCGTTCATGATCTCCACCAGCACGCCTGCCGGCTCGAACCCCGCCAGCCGCGCCAGGTCTACCGTCGCCTCCGTATGCCCCGCGCGGCGCAGCACGCCTTCGTCGCGGGCGCGCAGGGGGAAGATATGGCCGGGGCGTCCGAGGTCTTCGGGGCGCGTGGCCGGGTCTATCAGCGCCTGCACCGTTTTGGCGCGGTCGTGCGCGGAGATGCCGGTGGTGCATCCGTGCCCGATCAGGTCTACGGAGACCGTGAAGGGCGTCTGGTGCAGGACGGTGTTATGCGCCACCATCAGGTTCAGGCTGAGCTCCTCACAGCGTTTCTCGGTGATCGGCGCGCAGATCAGCCCGCGCCCGTGCTTCGACATAAAGTTGATGATCTCGGGGGTGACATTCCGCGCAGCGGTAACAAAATCACCTTCATTCTCACGGTCTTCATCATCCACCACGATCAGGAGTTTTCCTTGTCGCAGGTCTTCCAGGGCAGCCTCTATCGTATCCAGCATAAATTATTGCCTCCTGTTGTTATTCGGCCTACAAAGGTACTACAAAGTAAGAAGTATCGCTTAGCCTTTGGCCGCCACCGCCTGCTCCAGCTTGTCCAGCAGGCCGGTCATGATCTTGTGCCGGTCGTAGTATTTCCGGACAAGCTCCTGCCCCTGCCGGGCGATCGCCTGCGCTGCTGCGGTATCGGCTACGGTATCCTTGATATGCTGCACAAATTCGGCCGGCGTGTCGGCGCGGAGGTAGTGTATGCCGGGCTCCGCGTCAATACCCTGCATGCCGGTGCCGGTGCTGATGACGAGCTTGCCGGCGGCCATGGCTTCGAGGATCTTGACGCGGATGCCGCCGGCGGAGCGCAGCGGCACGATGAGCACCTGCTTGTCCCGGATAAAGGCATGCGCATCCGCCACCTCTCCTCTGCAGGTGACGCCTTCCGGCAGATGACGCTTCAGCTTGTCGGGCATCACGCGCCCGGCAAACGAAAACCGGAACGACGGCGCCTCGCGGTGCACCTCCGGCCATATGTCGCGGATGAACCACTGCATCGCATCCCGGTTCGGCCGCCAGTCCATAGCGCCGATATGATACCCGTGCCGCCACATCTGCTCTTCCGGCGCCCCGGCCTGCGCCCGCGCGACGGTCTCTATGCCGAAAGGGGTAATGTACAGCTCCGTCTGGCAGCCCGTGTCGCGGATCACGGCGGCATCTGCGCCGGTGATCGGCAGCAGCAGGTCGGCATCTTCCCAGGCTTCCTGCTCAAAGCGTTTTATCCGCCCCGCGAGGTTGCGCAGGTACCAACGCTTGACGGGATTGCGCGTCTCGCCGGCCAGCCGCCGCCAGATCTGGCATTCGATGTTGTGCAGCCGCTGCACGAGCAGGGCGTTGCTGTGCTGCCGGAAGGTCTCGAGGTAGGTGTTCAGGTAGATGCTCTCCAGCTGGATCACATGCGGGTCGAACGACTGCAGTATCTGCTCCAGCCGCTCCCGGAAAGCGGGGGTATGAAAGCGGTCGGCATGCTCCGGCGTGCTGCGCAGCAGGAGGTTGCCGATCACGGCGCCCGGCCGCAGGCGGTTGTCCGTGTCCACGGCCTCGAAGGCGTACAGCTCGCGGTAGAGCTGCTGCAGGGTCTGCGGGGGCAGCTGATGCCGGCTGGTATGCATCGCCAGCAGGAACACCTGCCATCCCGCGCGGTGGTAGCCGCGGATCATGCTGTCCATCGCCATAGCGCCGCCGTCCTTCAAAGGAAAGGGGATGCGATTGGTGATGATGAGGATGCGTCGTGGCATGGCGGATTTCCTACAAATTTATAACGCAATCGGGAAACGCTTATTTTTACAGCATGGCTGGCAAAAAAATTGCATTCCTGGCGGCCAAGCCCGTCGGCTACGCCTGCTTCTCTCACCTGCTGGAAGCCTGCAGCGCCCTGGACGCCGAGGTCACCGCGCTGCTGACGCATCAGCGGACGGAATTCGGGAACGACCATGACCTCGCCGCACTGGCGCGGCAGCACGATATTCCCGTGCTGGGGCACCTGGATGCACTGCCGGAATGCGACATCATCTATTCGATACAATACCACGAGATACTCCGCGGGCAGCACATCCGCCGCGCGCGTCAGGCCGCCGTCAACCTGCACATGGCGCCGCTGCCGGAATACAGGGGCTGCAACCAGTTCACCTGCGCGATCCTGGATAAAAAAGAAGAATTCGGCACGACGGTCCACCTGATGAGCACAGGTATTGATGACGGGGATATCTTGTTCCAGAAAAGATTTCCCATCCCGGAAAACTGCTGGGTAAAAGAGCTGTATGACCTCACGTACGAGGCTTCGGTAAGGCTGTTCCGGCAGACGCTGCCGCATATCGTCAGCGGCAGCTACAGCCCTGTGCCGCAGTCCCTGCTCGTTCCCAAATACGGCACGTCGGTGCATTACCGGAAGGAGATCGCCGCGCTGAAGCGGCTGGAGACGGGCTGGGATGCGGAGCAGACGGAACGGCACATCCGCGCCACGTCCATGTCTGGCTTCGAGCCGCCGTATTATGTGGTGGATGGAAAAAAAATGTACATTTCACCCGGCTATTCTTCATGAAGCGGAAATACATTGTGCTCACGGTCACCAGCGACCCGAACTACGACCAGCGGATGATCCGCATCTGCACATCGCTGCAGCAGGCGGGCTACGAGGTCACGCTGATCGGCCGCAGGAAGCCCGGCGCGCGGCCGCTCATCGCCCGGCCGTTCCGGCAGGTGCGGCTGCTGCAGCGTGTGAACCGGGGGAAGCTGTTTTATGCGCTGTACAATCTCAAATTATTCTTTGCCCTGCTCTTCCGCCGCATGGACGCGGTCTGCGCGATAGACCTCGACACTATTCTGCCGGTGTATTATGCCTCGCGCCTCCGGCGCAAGCCGCGGGTGTATGATGCGCACGAGCTGTTCTGCGACATGGAAGAGGTAGTGGAGCGCCCTGCCACGCAGCGGATGTGGCGCATGATCGAGCGGCATACGGTGCCGCATTTCCGGCATGGGTACACGGTGAATGAAAGCTATGTGCGGGAATATCACAGGATGTACGGCGTCAGCTATGCCGTCGTGCGGAACGCCACGGTGCTGCGGCCTTTCACCATACCGGAGAAAAAGGAAAAGTATATCCTGTACCAGGGCGCCGTCAACAAAGGGCGCTGCTTCGAACAGCTGATACCGGCGATGCGGCAGGTGGATGCACGGCTGATCATTTGCGGGGAAGGGAATTTTTTTGAAGCGGCGCAGCAGCTGGCGGTGGAGCATGGTGTGGCGGACAAGGTGATCTTCAAAGGATACATCCCGCCCGACGAGCTGACGCGCTATACGGAGCAGGCATACATCGGCATTACCCTGTTTGTGGCTACCAGCAAAAGCAATGAGCTGTCACTCGCCAACCGCTTCTTCGACTATATGCACCACGGCGTGCCGCAGCTGGGGGCGCGGTACCCGGAGTACGAGCAGATCAACCGGGAGTTTGAGATCGCCTGCCTGCTGGATACCATCACGCCCGACAGCATCGCCGCCGCGCTGAACCGCATGCTCACCGATGATGCATATTACCGCCGCCTGCAGCAGCACTGCATGCGTGCGCGGGAGGTGTATTGCTGGCAGGAAGAGGAGAAACGGCTGCTGGGCGTGTATCAAAATGTCTTTGCCGATGAATGACCGGGATCGCGGCATACGGTTCAGCGTGATCATCCCTGCATATAATGCGGAAAGGACGATCGCGGATACGCTCCGCTCCTGCCTGGAGCAGACATATCCGCCGCACGAGGTGATCGTGGTCAGCGACGGGAGCACGGACGGGACGGAAGCCGTGGTGCAGGGCTTCGGGAGCAGCGTCATCTGCCTGCGGACAGGCGGCAATACCGGGCCTGCACATGCCCGCAATATAGGACTGGCAGCGGCAACAGGCACGCATATTGCCTTCCTCGATGCGGACGATACCTGGCACCGGGAGAAGCTGCGCGTGATGGCGAAGCTGCTCGCCGCACAGCCTGATGCGCGGTTCATTTTTCATCTTTACACAATGGATGCTGTGGATTTCCCCATAGACCGCCATGCGCTTGTCCTGCAGCCGTTTCCTTTCCGGAAGCTGCTCTGGCGCAACCCGATCGCCACACCATGCGTGGTGATGGCGCGCGGGAATGATTTCCGGTTCGACGAAAGCATGCGCTATATGGAGGATTATGATCTCTGGCTGCAGACAGCGGCACATAACACGATATACCGTCTTCCGCTTCCCCTGACCCGCCTCGGCCGCCCTGTGCTTTCAGCAGGCGGGCAGAGCAGCGATCGCCGGGCGATGCGGCGGGGAGAACGGGTCGCCTACCGGCACCTGGCCCGGCGGCAGCCGCAATACCTGCTTTTGTTACCGCTGCTGATCGGCTTCAGCTGGGTGAAGCACGCTGTTAAATATATCGCTACCTGAAGCTTTCCATCCCTTCCCCGGTCACGTCCTTCACCGCGCCCTGCTCGATACGCACTACCCTTGCCGGGTACTTCTGGATGATCGTATAATCGTGCGTGGCCATGATCACCGCGGCCTGGTAGTCACGGCAGATGCTGAAGAGCAGCTGCATGATCTCGTCCGTCGTATCCGGGTCGAGGTTGCCGGTGGGCTCGTCGGCGAGGATCAGCTTGGGGTTGTTCAGCAGCGCCCGGGCGATGTCCACCCGCTGCTGTTCGCCGCCGCTCATTTCATAGGTCATCTTGAACCCCTTGCTTTTCAGCCCTACCTTGCTCAGCACGCTGTCTGTCTTTTCCTCCATGAGGCTCTTCTCCTTCCAGCCGGTCGCCTTCAGCACAAACTCCAGGTTGTCGTGCACATTCCGGTCGGTAAGCAGTCGGAAGTCCTGGAAGATGATCCCCAGGTTGCGGCGCAGCTGCGGTATCGTCCGCCACTGCAGCTGCTTGAGGTCGAACCCCGCCACACTGCCTTCGCCTTCCTTCAGGTACAGGTCGCCGTACAAGGTCTTGAGCAGGCTCGACTTGCCGCTGCCGGTCTTGCCGATCAGGTAGACGAACTCGCCTTTCTGCACTTCAAAGTTCACGTCCGAGAGGATCAGGTTTTTACCCTGGAATATATAGGCGTGCCGCAGGGACACGATGGTGCTGTCGCTCATATGCCGTACTTTGAAACAAATATAGTGAACCCCCGATAATGCGCTGCCATAAAAACACGGCGCCGCGGCCTTTGTAAGCCGCGGCGCCGTATGCATTATGTGGAGGTCTGGTGATTAATACACGACCAGCTTTTCCGTGTGCGTCTTGCTGCCGCTCACCAGCTGCACCATGTACATGCCTTTTGCGGTCATGCCGGAGGCAGGTATCTGGATGGTGTTCATTCCCGGGTTCAGCTGCTGCTCGGTACGGTAAACGACTTTGCCGGTTACGTCCGTCACCTGCACCCTGGCGGTGCCGGAGCCTTCGTTGACGATCAGCTGCGCGCCGCCGTGTGTCGGGTTCGGCGTCAGCACCACGCCCTGGCGCTTCATGATGTCGTCGTCAATGCCGGTGGGGAAGCTGCTGATATGGATGCGGTCCATATAGAAGTTATTGCCGGAGCCCAGCAGCGTGGTGGCAAAAACGCCGGGCTTGAAGCGGAAGCGGAAGACCACTTTCGACTGCCTGGCGCCTGCCGGCAGCGGGAGGCTCTGCAGCTTCCATTCGCCCATCCACAGCGGAGAATAGCTGACCGCCACGGTACCGTTGTTACCGATCTCCGCCCTGGTCATCGGCGACCGTACCGGCGTCCAGGAAGCGCCGCAGTCCGTCGAGTAGAAAATCTCGAGGGAGTCGTTCATCTCGGAAGGATCTGTCGTGCGGAAGGCGCCGGCGGACATGAAGTTCAGGTTGCAGTTCGCGCCGTATTCCGGGCTGCTCAGGTCAAACACAGGAGAGAAGAAATCATCATAGTCCCCCTGCGGTGTACCCGTCATGATCGCCGGGTAGGTCATACGCGAATCGAAGTTCCGGTAGCGGATGGAGAACTTGTCGTAGTAGCCGGTGTTGCTCACCACTTCCCATTTGAAGTCATTGTTGAAGTAGTTGAATACCGGCCATTTGTCCACGTCCCCTTCCGGGTTGAACTCCTGGAAATAGGAAAGACCGTTGGTCGGGTTGGGATCTGCCGCATATACGCTGTGCTCGCGGACGAGCGTAGTGCTGCCGGTGTTGTTGCCGGTGGCGGTCAGGGTTACCTTGACCCAGCCCGGCTGTGTGAAGGTGACGCCGCTCACGCTCGCCAGCGTGGAGGTCGGCGTATTCGCCGTTCGAGAATGTCCAGGAGCGGCCGATGATCGTATCGTTCCAGCTCCTGTCGTCAAACCCGAAGATAGACGTGCCGTCGGCGCAGCCGAAGACTTTGTCCACCGACATCCGGTCTGCGAGCGTGACATTGGTTTTCTTGACCGAGAAGTCGGCAACCGGCGGCAGGTCTGCCCTGGGCACCAGGGCGCCGGTAGCCTTAAGGTTGTTACTGGAGATCAGGTTGCTGCGGCCCGCGACGGAAGAGGTGAGCGCTGCGCGCATCCGCTCTGTCTGGCCATGGGTGAACATCTTGGAGCAATAGGTGTAGTCCATGACATTCTGCGCATTGACCGTATCGGGATAGTTCACCAGCGAGTCTGCCCCGTGCTTTGAGGTATCTCTTGAAGGGTACACTTTAAAGTAGCCATACCGTACGCGCCAGTTATAGAAATAATTGTACTTCCCGGATGCATCCAGGTCGGAGCTTACTTCTATGGCATGAGGTACGGATTTGGTATAGCCGATGGTAGGCGTATCCCGCAGCGCGCCCGGGTTGGTCGTAAAGACCATCCGGTAGTTGGCGCCTGCCGGCACATCGAAGCCTACCGGCACCTTCTGCAGGCCGTAGGTCGTCGTCGTGACCCCGTTATAGGTAGCCCTGACGGCATTGGAGGCCGCAGCATCCTGGAGCACGATGGCAAACGGCGCGCCGACGGTATCGGTCGGATAGATATCCACGCTGTCTATTGATATCCGCGTAGGCGCCTTGAAGGCGATGCCGACATTCGTCAGCCGGTCTGCCGTCATATTTAAGGAAGGCTTGCCCACTACCGCAGCAGATGAGCCGTAGCGGACAAACCAGCCGTAGAAGAAGTTATAGTACTGGTTGTCGTTGTCATTCTTCAGCGTAATGGCGCCGGGGATATTCCTCGAGTAAGATGTGATAATGGTATCCCGCAACGCACCGGGGTTCCTCCGGAACACCATCACGTACCCTGAGTCCGCCGGCACCGAGAAGTCCACAGGCACGGTCTGCGCGCCGACATTCGAGGTGACCGTTCCGGCAAAGGAATCCACCACATCGCCGTAATGGCGCAGGAGTATGGTGAAAGGAGCGCCGATCGTATCCGTAGGATATATTACCAGAGAGTCAATGGTGAGGTTCTGACGGGCGACGAATTCGATGCCCAGGATCGAGGAGACGGTCGGCTTGGGAATAAGATTGGACGGTATGCCGGTCCTGCCGATGATGACCAGGTTGTTGGTGCAGGCAGTATCATAAAGCGCGGGAGCGGTACACCGCTTGTCGGGGCAATGCCCTTTGGTCGGCGGCGTATCGTCCACGCCATCGTCGCCGCAATCTATTTCACAGTTGTTGGTAGCGCCCCAGGGGTGGTCGAGGTTGAACACGTGACCGAGCTCATGGCTGATCGTATTGTCGCTGTTCACATAGTTGTACAGGGCTATCACGCCGTCCCCGTACGGGTTGGCGGCGGCGGAGGGCGGTTTGTATGCATAGGCGGCGGCCTGGCTCTGCGCGCTGTTGAACCGCCGTACGACCCAGATATTCACATAGGCATCCGGCGGCCAGAGATCCAGCTTGGCCTGGTCTCCTGCATTGCTGGTCAGGTAAGACCTGTGCCGGGTGACCCCGTTGGTGGGATTGCCGGCGGGATCTTTGGTGGCGAGATGGAACCGGATATTGGCCTTGCCGATATACCGTACATCGGTACCGGGAATGCTGCCCCTGTACTGCGCTATTACATCCGAGGTATCGGCGTTCTGCCGGCTGTACATTTTATTGATATCGGCCACACATTGATACACCGCGTTATCAGAGATGTATTCAGCGCTACCGCTGACGGTACCATAGTCATGGATGATGTGGAAGACAAGCGGTACATGGTATATGGTATCGTCGGCGGTGGTCTTTGCAAACCGCCTCAGGTCCATCCCCTGCAGCTTCCGCTGTATGTCCTGCTCCAGCTGCGCCTCATAGCGGGCGATGTCCGGATATTCCCGGGTCAGTTTCTCAAGCACTTCATTCGTATAACAGTGAGGTGCCGTCTGCGCCATCCCCGCACCCGAAAAGGAAACGGCCGCAGATAATAATAAAATAGCTCTTTTCACCATTTTCAATTGTAAGTTGTTATAATTTTTTAAGCCGAAGCGTCCAAAGATAAATATTTCCTGTCAAAAACGGCCAAATTTCCATACAATATTTTTAAAACGCTCATTACTTAAACTATAAATAATCTGCACATTGTTTACAATAAAAAAATCACCCGGCCGGGTGATTTCCCTGCAATCTGTGCCCCGGACGGGGATCGAACCCGTACTGACCTTGCGGCCAACAGGATTTTAAGTGTCCGAAATACCTTTTCTTCATTTAATCTACCTTTGCTCATTTTAACTTAATAAACTGATTTTCAATATTTTAAATAATCTTTCTTATCTTTGCTGAATCCAATAAATTGGCTCTTTAACCAGCCAATTGTTTGAAAACTGTTTGAAAATTTTTGTGTGCGGTTGATTTAGTGTTAATGTTTAAATTTTCAAATCATGTCTGTAACATTCAGCATTTTCCTCGACAAACGGAGGATCATTTCCAAAACCGATACTTACCCGGTAAAATTAAGGGTAACTTATCGAAGAAAGAGCAAGGAATACGAAACCGTCCATAAATTGACGGAAGAGAATTTCAACAAAATCGAAGCTCCCCGGCTCTCGGAGTCTTTACAAAAAGTAAAGGATGACCTTAAAGAAATCAAAGGCATGATGGCTTTGGCTATCAAAAAAATATCTCCATTTGATTTTTGGGTTTTTAATCGTGATTACATATCACCTAACAAACTTTTTGTACAAAAGAAAACAAAAAAGCCGTTAGCTATTGTTTCGGAAACCGGAGCGGATACATTTGATTACTCGGAGTACGAAAAGCTATTTCCCATCATTAAAGAAAGCCACGATGATATTGGAAGAATATCGGGTGTTTACTGTGAGTACATCAAACAGCTTATCCGGGAGAAGCGCATAGGTAGCGCTACAAAATACAGAGATAGCTACAGTGTCATCAAAAGTTTTGGTGGTAATATGTATTTTCAGCATATAACCATCGAATGGCTTAGATCGTTTGAGGGTTGGATGCTTGATAGAGGACGCTCACGGGCTACAGTGGGAGGAATTTTACGCCATCTACGCTGCATATTTAACGAGGCAAATCATAAAAAAATTATCAGCAAGGAAATGTGCTATCCGTTTGGCAGGCGGAAATACCAGATTCCAACCGGCAAGAAACGAAAGAGGGCTTTGGAATTAGAGGACATTAAGAAGCTGTACTTCAGCGAGCCTTCCTGCGATTCAGAAGCCTATGCAAAAGCTCTTTGGTTCTTCATGTATTTCGGCAATGGCATGAACCCTAAAGATGTTGCTTATCTGAAATACAAGAACATTGACGGTGAATATTTCTCCTTTTACCGGCAAAAGACAGATCTTACCTCACGTCATGATCCGGCACTTATCACAGTGTATATAAATGACGATATGCGCAGCACCATAGAGCAATATGGCAACGCAGACAAAAGCCCGAACAACTATATATTCCCGGTATTAAAAGAAGGTATGACCCCATTGGAGGAGTATTTTGCCATTCCTCGCTTTACTCGTTTTATTAATGACTGGATGAAGAAAATCGGCAAGCGGCATGGAATTGAACTGCTTCCGACTACTATCGTGACAAGGCATAGCTTCTCTACGATTATGAAGCGCTCAGGGGCAAGTACCGAATTTATCCAGGAGGCTTTAGGACACATGGACAAGAAAACAACGGAAAATTACTTGGGCAGTTTTGAGCAGCGGGTTAAAAAGGAATTTGCAAAGAAACTGGAGGCGTTCAAAAAGAACCGTGAGGAATTAGAAGTTGGCTAAGGATAAAAGTAAAGCACAACCAGATGTCAAGTGTTTCGGAAGAAATACTTGACATCTTCTTATATAAAGTGTGAAGATGGGAGCGCCCATTATGTTACTATGGTAATTTAAAATGCCGCTTTGCCTGCCGGAAAACTCCGTCAAATCCAGGCAACTCATATATCTGGTTTTTCAATTTCTTTTCCCATCCTTGTTTAAGGTTTTTTTCCTTTGCTACTACTTTCGCTTCAAACTGTGTGGGATCATGCTTTTTGTTTTTTGCCTTACGCTCAAATTCCGGTTTGTGGTAGCGTGTATCCATCCCTTCATATTCGGTCAGATACCAAAAGTCAAATAAATCTCTTGGCTCTGTTCGCCCCATCAATGCCGCCATTTTTTCTATCAATACTTCCGCCAGTGAGTAGCATTGTAGATAAAAAGACTGTTCAGGCAAATCAGAATACAGTATAATCACTTTCCGTTGCTCTATTGGATATTCCAGCGTTTCACCACGAGTAATGTCAATTTTTACATCCCTGCTGTTAATGCTTCCCTGAAGCGGACCTATGTAATTAATGTAAAAAGCAAGGCTTCCACTGATATGCGTGTTCGATTCACCGAATTGTAAGGTGATATTGGCTTCTTCCTTTACAAAGGCATATACTTTTTCAAACTCATGCAGCAATTGCTCGTTGGTTATTTTTTCATCCAGCAAAGTGAAGTCCAAATCTTCTGAAAAGCGGTATTCCGGAAAGTATATTTTTTTAAGTACGGTTCCGCCTTTAAACACAAGTTGCTTTGATAGTAATTCATTATTGGCAATACCTAACAATATCCAGCTTAACACATAATCCTTCTCGATCTGCGTATCTTTCAATTTATTTTTTGTAGCAACGGCATTGATTTCTTTAGCGTGTATCATGTCCTAAGTGAATATTGGTGAAGTAATATCTTCTATGTCTATGTTCTGTTGAATGCTCCACCTACTAATCAGTTTTCCTTGTTTTTCATAAGAAGGCTCTAACAAGGTGAATGCGGGGGTTTTTAGCTGTTGCAAGCGGTCAGTAATGGGATTGTTTATTTGCAGCAATTCCAATAAGAACCCCAGCCTTTTAATTACAGTCTGTGCTTTAAATTGCTTACAATACTCCAGCAGTTTTCCATAATCAATTTTGTCTTTTACTTTAAATAGTGCTTTACTAATTTCGGTAATGCCTCCACCGTAATCAGGTTTGTACAGGCAGTCAACAAACGTTTTTTCAAGGTCGCTGCCCTGCACTTTGTTAAAGCCGTCAATCCAAACATTCTTTGTTCCGAAAAAATGTGCCTTGTTGTGATAAATAAACTGAAATTGCTTACTCCCGATTGTAAGAGCGGAGGGCTTAATTTGCCTATCCACCACAACCTGTTCTACCATTGAAGGCTGCGTGATAAGACTATGCAATTCCAGAGCGCTATAATAACCTATGTAGTAATTTGCATTGCCCACAAGATACCCTACTACCAAATGGACATTGGGAAAATAATCACTGGCTTCCTGTTCATACGGAATAATCCAGTAAAGACCATCCTTCAGCCGTAATAGCAGCCCACGATTTACCATATCCCTCATGAGCTTCCTAACAGCATCTGCCGATGAATCTTTAAGAAGGGATGTTGCTTCAGTTAGGGTAAAACCAGGCTGGTTCAGGTTTGTGAAATACCTGATTACTTCTGCTGATTGGGTGGAAAGTGTCTTATGTCTTGTAGTCATTTTGGGACTTTATAAGTCCCGACAAAGATACGAAATTAAAAGGAAAGTGTCACTTATATCTAAATTGGGACTTTTTAGGTAACATTTACGATATGAAACATAACGCCAAGAATAAAATCCCTCCAGGATTGCTTGTATTCGACATTCTGTGTTCCCAAAATATTCATTCTTTGGGATGTTATTCCTAAGCAAAAATATACATAATGCCAACGGATGTGCTATCCTATATAAATTATATGCAGGATACGGTAAGTGCTTTAATCAAATGAAAATGGGAGCAAACTCCGGCGATAGCGACAATAATGCCGCAGTCTGTTGTACGAAAGCGGATAGCGGGATCTGTGCGTGGGTAAATCCACTTTCGTACAAGTGGCTGCACCGCTTCTCCGCACAGCGGCTTTCCGCCTACGGGGAAAGGAATGCCGATGTGCCGCCCTGGGAGGGCTTTAGGCGACCTTTATAGGTTGGGTAATAAAGTTGTCAAGGTTGTGAAAGAAGCCCCTGTTTTCGGTCATTCCGTTGCGAAAAAGACCCCATAACAGGGAGCAACCCATTTGGGCAAGGGAGGAATTGATATACAGGTCTTGCTTGTCCAATGCTTCAGCCAATGAACAGCTTGGGGTGGTGTCGGTTGTTTCGGATTGTTTCAGCAGGTCGCCATATTCATCTGTAATGAATGGCAGGTTGGCTACTGTTTGATATTTTTGGGAATGTGGCTGCCCGATATTTCCGATAGTAGATAATAGCACCTGCCCTGCGGACTGACTATTACCATAATCCATCCAGTATTTAGCTCGATTACGGTATGCCCTGTAATCATTCAGTCCTTTAAGTATTTCCGCAATTTCAAATCGTGCCTTTACGCTGTCCACGCAGGAAATGTAAATGGCTGCCTGTGCATGTTCGGGCAACCTTTCTAAGCTATCCCTCTCAAACTTCACGGTTTCAGCTTTCCAGTTTGTACCTGACCATCTGTTAGCACGGTTTATCAGCGCAACGGATTTATATAACCCTACCTCACATTCCGCAAACCGCTGTCTGCCTAAATTGGCATTCGTTACTATATCATCATCCCAAAGTCTTACGGCTAACCCTGCGTGTCCTAATTCATTCAGGCTGTAATTCATTTCCATCAATGCCGTAAGCACCTTTGACCCTGTACCTCCAGCCCCTATAAGGTTTACCTCGATGGGGTTGGTGGGAGCAATCAGGTCATTATCTGTAAAGTGTACCTTTTTCATCTTAATATGTTTTTTATTGTCCTGCCTGTTTCTTTCAATACGTCTTTGGGAAATGGCTCACCTGTTTTGCGCAGCTTCTTCCACAGGCTAACACAGTTACCCTGTATCGGATTGTGATTTTGCATCAGGTGGCTGAAATAACTATTAAAGAAATAGGCTTCCCATGCGGCTATAAATTCCTCCAAAGAGACAGAATTTTTGATGTTTACATCTACTGTACCCATACACACGTTTCCATTTGCATAGACATTGAAAAAGGGTGCATGATAAAGCGGTGTGTTTTCATTTGGCTTCCTGTCGCTTTTTAGTGCGTAGATATGCAGCTTCTCTTTACTGGCTATCCAAAGCAATGCAGGTACATTCGCCATACCGTTTGAAATACCCAACCCCTTAATGAAAAAAAGATTTTTACAGGCTGCCTTAGTAAACCACATCACAAAACCATTTTCGGAAGGGTCTGTGTAAAGAACGTTTGCAGCTATGATACCTTTAGGCTTCAAAAAAGCCTTGCTGCCTTCCTTTGCTGTGTCCAGTGCTTTTGATAAACGCTGTGCTTCCTTAACGGTCAAGGGATGTGCATTAATGGGGCTGCCATTTCTATCCATATCGAAATACTCTACATAGACTTCCGCATTCGTCCCTTTTGCTTCATAGAATACTAAA
>Ga0206101_1000165_pt1 | contig 15510 bp, 13 predicted proteins | sample 1B0metagenome_FD_148613 | JGI IMG/M metagenome (GOLD analysis project Ga0206101, IMG submission 148613) | Enriched microbial communities from leaf-cutter ant dump, University of Wisconsin, Madison, United States - 1B0 | ecosystem: Environmental > Terrestrial > Nest > Insects nest > Nest dump... | reverse complement strand
CGGGACGGAATGTATACACATAATTCAGCTCCGGCATAAACCGGAGGCGGACATTCCCCTCCTGATAAAAAGTGACGCTGTCCCGGAAGTTAAGCGGCCCGATCAGGTTGATGTTGCTGCTACGCTTCAGACGAAAGAGATTCGGATATTGAAAAAACAACGGCTGCGAGCGTTTTTCCGGATCATTGCCATACAGGAGAAAATACTGCGCCAGCTTCGCTGCCTCGCCATCCTGCAGTGTATCCGGCATTTTCTGATACCGGACCAGTGTCCGCAGGTGCGTCTCATGCCATATCCCGACAGTTTTCTTCCCTTCCTTTTTCAGCATTTTCACCGGCCGGGCGCTGTCTGCATGGATAAATACATTCAGCTTTTTCCCGGGGCATGCCCACAGCGTATCAATCGTGTACAATGCGTTATGCATACGCAGGCTAATCTTATGCCTGCCCTCCCCGACGAAAAAGCTGTTAGGCTGGGTGGATGCCGCCTTATCGTAATACACCGGGCGGTCATCTACATACACAATTTCCGGTTGCCGGTAAACGCCTTCTTCTTTGATAAAAATCCCCAGCTGCGGCTGCGGTGATTCCGGGGCATCATATTCGATCCAGGTAATATCGTCGGGCAGCAGCTGTATATGCCGGTAATAGAATTGTGTGTCCGCCCCGCATTTGCGCAGCCAGTCTTCGGACAGTCCAGCATATACCTGCCTGATCACAGACAGATTCAGGTTCTGGGTTATGGCATTATCTGCAAAGGCAGGGTCCGGCGTACCGGTGTATGGGACTTCCGGCACATAGTCTTCCCGGAACTGATTGCTGAATGCCAGCGCGGTGAGATTGACTGCGGGAACGGGGGTTCCTTTGTTATCACGGACCACTATCTGTACCGAATCTTCCTGTCCCGGATACACGATCTCTTTCATGCGGGTCTGTATATCCAACTTCCGCTGCCAATAATAGACGGGCAACACCAGCTTCTGTTCCCTGCCTTTCCACTGATACGCCCCGTAGACCGTCACGGTATGATGCCGGGGACTCCTGATCCGGATCAGTGTGTCTTTGTCCGCGCGGCCACGGCCCGCATACTGCTGCCCTATATATACTTCATAACGAAAGTCCAGGTTGTACGGATTGCTCAGGTGCAGCACTGCCGTGTCCTGCCGGAATTCCTCTGTGGCATACAAAGCTGCATCCGGAAGATCGTACGGTACCCCTTTGAGCTGAAGGACGGCGCTGTCTGCCTGGTAAAAACGGAGCGAATGCTCCCCACCCTTCAGGTGGCGGGTAAAGGGGTAGCTGATCGTATCTTCATGAGACACGTCGTGCACCGAATAGCTGAAAATACCTTTGCCGGGCACAGGTGTGCTGCCGGACATTAAAGAGGCTTCCAGCTCCGGCCCGTTCTGCCGGAAGCGGACATAAGGGATTGTATGGTGATAGCTAAGCAGGAAAGAGGTATCCCTGCGTTCCCCGCTGCCATTCACTACAGACAGGTAGCAGCGTAATTGCATCGGTAATGCCGGGAACCCGGCTGTCGGCACCTCGAAACGCGTCTCCCCTTCGGGATTGATCTCCGTGGTGATCTGCACGAGCGTATCCGGGATGAACAGGCCAGACCTGACATCCCCGACATCATACAGGGGCTGGATCGTCAGTGTCATACGGCCGTCTGATACGGGAAGATCGTTCATTGTGTGCGCGTAGGCCGACAGGCGGATCGTATCATCCTTCCGGTACGGCGTTTGTTCGGCGACAAGCCGCAGCCGCAGCTCATCCAGCAGGTAATCTTCTACCCGGAATGGCCGGCTGATCCGCAGACCGGAGCGGGTGCCTTCCAGCTGCAGCTCATATTGCACATCTATCTTTACGGAATCACCAAGTACAAATTCCCCCAGATAAACACCCGGCGTATCCGGCGGCAGGGCTGCCTGTACCATCATCGGACGACCGAGGCCGGAGAAGCGCACCTGCACCGGTTCGGAAACCGTTTTCTTCCTCCTGTCCGGGCGGCGCAGATAGGCTTTGAACCGGACCGTGTCGCCGGGTAGGTACATAGGCTTGTTGGTGACCAGGTAGCCGTTGTATTCTCCTGACTTATGCTTGTGTCTGCTGCGGACGGCACCATAATGATCATGCCCATAGTCAGGCTCGATCCAGTAATAACCGAGCTCCATATCGCCGCCCTTACGCACCAATACCCGTTCCCCGACCAGTATCGCTCCCAGCAGGTAACCTTTCATGGCTGCGTTGTATTGTATCACTTTTCCGCCTGCGCTTACATAGGCATCCATGATCGGCTCCTGCCGGTCGTCTTCGATTATGAGTATCTTGTTCCTGCCCAGAAAATGGGTGCGGGTATAAAATCCTTTTTTCCGCCATATCCTTATCTGCATTTTGTCCTTCACGGCGGATACCGAAAGATAATATCCCGGGGACAGGCCCGGATCAGCTTCCAGGGAATCCATATCGCCATCGGCCGGTAAGATACGCGCCGGCGTTTGGAGCCAGGACGCATCCGGGGTTATCTTGTCAGTCCCATACACAAACCTGGGTACGGAGTCGACCGGGATCGCATATATGAACGTATAATCAGCCTGCTCACGGATCACCTGTGCGGTATCCATGACAAACCAGTTGCGCTGTGCATCGGCTGGCACAGCACACAAGAGCAATACACTAAAGAGGAGATAGTATCTGAACAGGACCATAATTTATTGCCGGTATTGATGATGGAAGTGTTCACAATATAAGACTTAGATAAACAAACTCCCACATCGGACAGCACCTATCTGCCCATGCAGGAAGAAACCCCGTTTTCCGGAAAGAGCAGGATCATGACATGGTTGTCAGGCCGGCGAATTCCTTATGCCTGGGACTGGATATGATAGAAAGGACAGGCACTGGAGACATGAGGAAAAGCAGGAGCCGCATGTTTGATTTTTACTGCTCATGGTGTAGGTCGTACATTTTTTCTTTTTCCGCTGCTACCTTCTTCCATAGCACTTCATTAAAGCAACAGATAAATATAGCAGTTGTAATTTTGAAAATACACAGTGACAACCTGTGTGCTTATAATATCTATGGCACAAAGTATACGTTTGACCCGGAAACGATAGCGATCCCCGGATCTGAACGAATAAAGTACCCTGGATGATCCGTGGATACTTTATGTAAAACAGCTGGAACTGCGTTTATATTAAAAATGCCCCAACATGCCGCGCTTACCAATGCCCATGCTGATTTGCGTACTATGTTGGTACGGCTGCCACACACCTTCAGACAGTTCCACGGACGAGCCGTATATCATTTCGCAGGATACCCCGTTCTTCGGGAAGATCAAACACCTACCGGAAGATGCAGACAAACCGCCGCCTCCCCCGCTGCCGGCGCCTTATGCACACTACAACCTGGTCATAGACGCCTACGGAAATATCTACGGACATGCGCACCGGATACCTGAACTGTGCGGATACATGATGCAACATGACAGGGTTAAACCAGACAATACGATCCCATCGGAAGCAGTCGTCCGTATAGATACCTCATCCCTACAAGGTGCTTTATCGGCATTTCTGCAGCCCGTATCCGGCAGAAATCTACGGACGTATATCATGATCGCATCACCGGTGGATACGGTATATCACAAGAGCCTTATGCGCATTGCGTCGTTTCTGAATGAACGGTCCGGTCAGTTTGTCTATTTCATCCGCCACACCACAACGGAAGAAAACGCTTTGATTGCGGCAGGACCTGCAGCGGCTCCTGTAACCGTTATGACAAATGAAAAGGCAGATACGCTTGTTTACAAACTTGCCCTCCCGGCACGAGATTCATCCGGCATATTTCCCGAGACAAACATTAAGATAAAAAAGGACACGGCCAGACAGACCTTCCTGGCGTTTGAAGGCAGCGGAACAGAGACGAATATTGCGATTGCAGATAGCATGCAGGAAATTCGTTGCAGGAACAGGAGGAAATGCTTCTATGTAAAACGGTTGGATTTTACGGGTGATACCGACCAGGAACTGCTGGTGGTAGACAAGAACTGGCGACATGTAAGACGGGTGCATGCTGCGCATGATGGCAACAATATGTTGGACATCTCAGATTTGGCAGCAGGTGTCTATTATATTCATTATAAATCCTGTTATACGGGTGGAGTTTATAAAATGGTGCTGACAGAATAGTTGTTGGACGGGTCAAGTACTGCAGATACCGGTTAGGACTTAAAGCTTCTTCAGATCCCCGCAAGCGGATCCTGAGCCAGGACTTTTTCATATTCACGAACGTTAGTAATCAGCAAAAAATAACAATAACTAAAATCAGGTCATCAACCGCTTATCAAGCCAATAGATCAGGTAACCGGCAATAAAAAGCCGGATAATGATGCTAAATGCCGAATAATTTACTTTCCCTGTTTCCATCACCAGCGGGACTTTTCCAATAGCAGGTATTTTTAGCTGTTTTAGAATCCGGATCAAAAAAATGTCACTATTTTTGCAAAATTGGTGACAAATGGAAAAAACGCATTCAAATATAGAACGCCTGATTTCCCGGAAAAAGAAGGGCAGCCTTATATTTCCTGCCGATTTCAGAGGACTGGGGACGGACAGCGCCATTAAAAAAGCCTTGTCCCGGCTGGCACGGGCTGGAGCGATCAAACGGCTGGCGCACGGCATATATTACATTCCGAAAACAGATCCTGTGCTGGGCGAGCAGCTTCCCGGCGCGGATGAGGTGGTCAGGATGCTGGCGCAAAAGGAGAAGATCAGGGTAAGACCGGCCGGGGCTTATGCGTTGCACCGGCTTGGCCTTACCACCCAGATGCCGGCACGACGGGTTTATATAACCGACGGGCATGCCCGCGAATTTATGCTGGGAAAGCTGCAGATAAAGTTCAAAGCGACAACGGCAAAAAGACTGCTCCGCAAAGGCAAGATCAGCAGCCTGGTCATCCAGGCTTTGGAAGAAATCGGCACAGAAAATATTGACCCGGCAACAACATCAAAACTACGGGAGCTGCTGCTCAGGGAAAATCCCCGCATGCTGAAGTACGACCTGGAGCTGGCCCCGGTAAAAGTAAATAACTATATCCTGAAAATCCTTAAACAAGATAACCCATGACAGGCTGGCTGCAGTTAACGGAGGAACAGCGGAAGACGGTCATAGACGAGGCCGAACAGATATCCGGCATCAATGCCAAAGTTATAGAAAAAGACTGGTGGGTAACGCTTACGCTGAAAGCACTGTTCCGTTCGGCATACCGGTAGCATATGGTGTTCAAAGGAGGAACCTCATTAAGTAAATGCTGGAACCTGATATCCAGATTTTCCGAAGACATAGATATTGCTCTCGCCCCGGAGGCCTTCGGGATGGCGTACAGGGAAGCTCCCGGCAAAAGCTATGTGGAAAAGCTAAAAAGGAAAGGTTGCCTGTTTATCAGTACCGGCCTGATGGAGGAACTGGATAACCAGCTAAGAGAACTGGGCGTACCGGCTGGTATGATAACAATCCATGCCGCACCCATACCTGAAGATCGCCCGGATACCGACCCTCAGGCCTTGTACGTTGGGTACCCCTCCCTCTACGATACCAGTGAATACATTGCCGATGAAGTAAAAATTGAAGTAAGCGTCCGGTCGCTACAGCTCCCGTCTGCCACCGTTTCTGTACAATCGCTTCTTTTCCGTTTCAACCCCAGACCGGCTTACGCGGAAATACCGTTTCAGGTAGCGGCAGCGGAAGCGCGCAAGACGTTCCTGGAGAAAGCGTTTCTGCTTCATGAAGAGTTTGGCAAACCCGACCGGAGCCGTATCAGAACGGAACGGATGTCGCGGCATCTGTATGATCTCTTCAGGATGATGCATACCGATATCGGGGAACAGGCGCTTTCAGATCATGCCTTGTATGACCGCCTGATCCGGCATAGGGAATGGTACAGCCGCATTTCGTGGGTAGATTACCGGAGCTTGGGTCATGAAACGCTGTCTTTTCTTCCTGCCGCTGAAGTCATGGAAGACTACCGGAGGGACTATCAGACAATGCAGGAACAAATGATCTATGAAGAAACGGCACCTTTCGATGAACTGATCAGGCAGTTAAAATTATTGCAGGGGAAATTCCGGCTTAAATATGAGCGCAAAGCGCTCGGGGAAATCATAGACGATGCTCTAAAACAACTGCAAGCATCCGGATTGTCTGGCAAAACGGACGGAAATTTCTATGAGACCGATGTCGTTTATGATCCCGGGTCTTACGTGCCGGGAGGTACCGGGGACAAACGGGTTATCTACAAGGTTGTCTTTTTATATCAAAACGAGCAACTGATATTTGAACGCATCGCTGCTATTGTATAAGTTGACGGGGAAACGGTTATCTCATGGTGCAGGGGTGATTGTACGAAAATAAATATTATTTTTCGGACAACTATGCTCTATATCATACTTTCCGTTGCTGCCTTGACGGGCGCTGCCCTGTCCTTCCGTCACCAGGGCGTATTTCATAAGATCATTGCCCTGGGTCTGGCCGGCGCCCTTATACCTGCCTGGACAATTCCGGAGACAGGCACGTTGCTATCTATCGGCCTCCTGCTGCTCCTGTCGCTGCTGACCAGCCTATATGCCCTGGTCGTACGGCATCCCGGCATTCCGGAGCGGGTGGCTATAGCCACAATGAGCCTGACCTTTATGGCCGGTTATATTTTCAGGATACAGCACTGGACCCATGTCCTGGAAATCTATTGTGTCCTGATCGCCTCCGTGCTGCTTTACCTGTTCTGCCTCATCCGAAGGAATGGTGTACGCACAAAAGAGTTCAGCTTTATGCTGGTATGGACAACAGCCTCTTTATATGGGCTGATCCGCTTTTTTGTCCCGGTATGGTAAATAAGTCTTCCTTACCTTTGTAATGCCTGTATCACATAAAGGTCGGCTTCATGCCGTTGAAGGGTATCCTTCTTAGTGTGATGATGGGCTTTTTTTATGCAATCAGCTTTCTTCTTCGCTATTGTTACCTTGCTTATCAGAAATGGCAGGCAGTGCCTGCCAAATTGAGGAAGCAATCCTGAATAGTAAATGACATGGTGCAGTAGCCATAACCAATCATCATCCGCCCGACAATTTGTTGGTCAAAACTTTTCCCGGAAACAGGAATTTTACAACAGTCTGTTGCAAAATTATTCGCAGACAGTGTCTGCGGAATCCCTGAAATTCGCCGGTAGCCAGCAGCAGGAACAGCAACGGTGTGAGCCGGCGGAACCAAACAATAGCAGCAACAGGATACAGACGCATGAGCAAACAGGTTGACGGGCAAACCGGTTATCTCATGGTGATGGGATTGGATGGGTGTACGAAAATAAATATTAATTTTCGGATAAAGAACGGCATCCTGATGAAAGCACACCGGTTTAATAATCAAAAATCAAACAAAAAGGTTCAGTCAACGAAACAACAATCCTGCTACAGTGACGCATTCAAGGCGCGGCTGGATGAAAGGGTATCATATTATCACAATGGCGGAAAAATGGTAAGCCCGGAGGAAATGCTACAGCGGCTGCATGCTGCAAAAAAGCGTATAGAGCTGTATCATGCTTAAAAAAGCAGGAGCCGCATGTTTTGATTTTACTGCTCAGGGTGTAGGTTGTACATTTTTTCTTTTTCCGCTGCTACCTTTTTCCATAGCGCTTTATTATCCGGATCAGATCGGGCTGCCTCCATAGCCCGAATATATGCCGGGTGCTTCCGGTATTGTATTTTTATCCACATCATCTCGGGCATGAAGAGGAAGAAGATCGCTGCACTCCCCCACAGGAACAGACGTTTCAGAACGGGGCGATAGTACGAGGAGGGAGTGATTATGCCTTTAATAATGGCTGTCAGAAATACAACGACCCAGGCCGCAAGTCCTGACAACAATACGACACGGGCGCCCGACCAGAGCATATAAGAGAACAACACCCCGTTGATCGTAACCGACAGCGCATAACCGGTTGCTATGCCACCCATGATACGCAGCGGAGTAGCTTGCCTGTAACTTTCTTTTTTCAGTATCCGGCGCAGGTCTACGACTTTCTTCAATAGCTTATTGACCATTGACGGTGTATATTTTGTTGATATTTCATTAGTTTTAGGGCACTTCCAACTAAAAGCTATAATTTTTGCTCCTGCTGAATAACCCTGTCAACTACAATGAACGACAACCTAAAAAAGTCCGGATGGGAAATTGCCATTGACCTGCTAAAAGTCATTGCATGGCCTATTGTTGTTTTGCTGATCATTATCCTGTATTGGAATCCGATATATTTGGTTATTGATGAAATTCCAAATACAATAAACAAATCTGAAGCGATTACGATCGGTTCGCTTTCACTTAAGATAGCCAAAAAATCAACGCTTCAGCCATCGGAAAAAATAAAGAAAGCACTTCAAGGTCTTTCGCCCGAAGCAATTCACATGCTCATTGTCAGTAACGGGCATAGTCAATATTTTAGCTCTGATACCACATATGGAAAAGAGCACTATAAAGAGCTCATTGCTGCCGGACTTTATAAAGAAATCGAGCAAAAACATCTTGGACCGGATCCTGATCACAGGGAACGCTACTATGGGGTAAAACCTACTGAGCTCGGATCTGAAGTGACCGATTATCTGATGAAAATACTGATGGAGCTCTTAAAGGAAATAGATTGACATCAGGCACCTTTCTCTTTTATAAAACACTACCATGACTCCCATCATCTTCATCCCGGGCATCGAAGCCACCAACCTCGTCAACGCCAATTCCTTCGGCTTCGAATCCGTCTGGAAAGCCTTCGACAGCATCGGCACCTCCCTGCAGACAAAGATCATGGGGCCTTACCTCGAAGAGCGCCTCCAGGAGCGGCCGCTTTATGACGAACGCATCCAAAGCCTCATCGAACGCGAAAGTATCGCGAAGCTGCCCTATGAAAAGACCATCGTCAACCTCTTCGGGAAGCTGAACACCGGTAAAAATATCACCTGCCCTGTTTACCTCTTCGGCTACGACTGGCGCCTGTCGAATGTCGAGAACGGCCGCCGGCTGGATGTCTTCGTACAGTACCTGCAGGAGAAGCTGAAGCCGTACAAGCCGGAAGCATTTCACTTCATCACCCACAGCATGGGCGGACTGGTGTTCGGCTGCTACCTCAACCAGGTGGCGGACTACCGGCATATCGGCAAGGTGATCCTTTGCGCGCCGCCGTTCCTCGGCTCGCCGTATGGGCTTATCCACATGATCAAGGGCGACGGCGGCTTCAAGAGCTTTCTCAACAACCTCTTCGGCCGCGATGAGGACATCCGCGAGGTAGTGCGGACGTTTCCCTCCATTTATGAGCTGCTGCCGGTGTATGAAAATGCGCTTACCTACATGGAAGACGGCAGGCCGCTCAGCCTGCTGGAGAAAAGGTACTGGCAGCCGAATGTTTATTCAAAGATTGAAAAGCTGTTTGACGCAAGGCTGAAAGACCTGCGCGCATTCCGCTCCGGCGGACTGGCCGACTTCAAGAACCTGCCGCTGGAGCTGCGGCAAAGAATGGTGATCCTCGCCGGCATCCGGGACGAAACACTGATCTATCTCAAAGCGGCAAAGGAAGACAACATCATCCAGCTGAACCAGATCAGCAAAAAGGACCTGGCGCAGCAGGCCGAAGACAGCACGCTGATGGGCGGCGACGGGACGGTGCCGGCGATCAGCGCTACGGTGTACAAAGACTATATCAAGACCATCGCGCTGAAGAAGGAAACCTTCCTGGAAGAACTGGGCAACAACATAGACTATCACGGCCTGTTCATGCGCGACAGCCGGGTGCAGAATATTCTCGAGCGCTACCTTTCTACGAATGCCAGTGCTGCGAACGTCCGTAATGGCGAGCTGGCGCCGCTGACAGGCAAGCCGGCGAATATGTGGTATCCGGTGGCGGATACGGTGGTGAGCTTGTCGGAGTTTTAAACGGAAGTCTTTGTGAATCCTGAAGGACACCTGTTATCCTGGCTGGGATTTGACTGCAAAATACTAAACATGAGAATTGCCATTACTGCAATATTGCTGCTCGTTCTGAACCTGAAAACCAGCGCATGTTCCTGCCTGGTATGGTTTACTGTTGAAGAAGACATTGCCATTTCCGATGCCGTGCTGGCGGGTACGATCCTGAACGCGGAAAGGTTCATGAATACAGATACTACTGTTTTTATTCCTGAATCCGCAATGGAGGAAGATAATTTCCTCTCCGGGATGGCTCCGTTTTTAAATTTTTGGCACTTATCATTAATTTGCTGCCGATTATTAGATTTGGTATCTTGCAATCAAATCGCAGGGAAATCGTAAATTCAAAGCTCCATATAAGCAGGCTGCAGCAGCATTTTAAGGGGAAAAGCCAATTTTCAATTCACGATATTGATCTGTTTTACAGGGATTTGGAACCTGATGTAAAGTACAATACCGTTAATTGGCGGGTGTATGCCTTGGTTCAGTCCGGCATTCTGGCGAGAACAGGCAGGGGACAATTCACTTTAGGCAAAAACCGGGTATTTATACCTGAACTGTCTGCACAACTGAAAAACTTATATAGGAATATTCAGCAGCAGTTTCCCTATATTCAGGTTTGCGTTTGGAGCACATCCGTTTTTAATGAGTTTATGGTGCACCAGTCAGGCAGGCACTATTTACTGGCAGAGGTGGACAAAGACGTTTCCCAATCCGTTTTTCACTTTCTTACAGAGAAAAAAAACAATATCTTCCTGGAACCAACAGCGGAGGTATTAAGCCTGTATGCCTCAAAGGAAAAAGATCCGGTGATCATTAAACCCCTGGTTTCCGAAGCCCCCGTTCAGCCGGTGCAGCATGTGTTTACTGCTACACTTGAAAAGATGCTGGTGGACATTTTTTGCGACGAAATATTATTTGCAGGGCAGCAGGGTAGCGAAATGTATAATATATTCCGCAATGCCTTTGAGCATTATACTATAAATAAAAGCAAAATGCTCCGCTATGCCGACCGCCGCCGCAGGAAAGAAGCATTTTTGGCCTATCTTCATAAAAATTCAAATTTCCGGCAGCAAACGCCCAATGCTGCCGGTCATTAGATATGATAAGCAAAGAAACCCTTACAGCCGAATGGATCGGAAAAGTTTCGAAAGACAATCGCAATGCCGATAAGATACTGATCGAAAAAGCGATCCGGGCATTGATGCTCCTGGAAGGGTTGTCTAAATCAGGGTTGCCTTTCATCTTTAAAGGCGGCACAGCTCTGATGCTGTTGACGGACGCTATAAAGCGGTTGTCTATTGATATAGACATCATCCTCTCTGAAAGGCGGGACGAACTGGAAGATGTTCTGAACAGCTTCGCAAAAGAACAAGGCTTCATCCGTATCGAACTGCAACACCGGAATGCTGCTTCTGCCATTGAAAAAGCACACTACAAATTCTTTTACAACCCGATCCACAAAACACATGATGGCGAAGAAGCCATTCTTTTGGATATACTCTTTGAAGCCAACCATTATACCAATATCATTCAGCACGAAGTAAATGCTGCATTTCTTATCACATCCGCAAAACCGGCGGCGGTAAGCATTCCATCTTTAGAGGATTTGCTGGGCGATAAACTTACTGCTTTTGCCCCCAACACTACAGGCATTCCATACTTCAAAAAAGAGGACAGCCAGAGTATGGAAATTATCAAGCAGCTTTACGACATAGGAAACATCTTTGATGTGGTGGAGGACCTGGAAGTAGTGAAAGCAACCTTCCATAAAATAGCTGAGACTGAAATTGCCTACCGGCAAGTGAAAGACGGCACGCCGGCAATGGTGCTTGATGATATTTACCGGACTTCTTTGTGCTTATCCGTTCGGGGAGCAGCGGATAAAGAAAACTTCGAACAGCTGCAAAAAGGCATTCAACGCATTGAGCGGTTTATCTTTTCAGAAAGATACCATCTCGATAAAGCTATTGTTCATGCTGCAAAAGCAGCTTACCTGTCCAAACTCATCGCCACGGAGCAGCAGGTTATTGAACGGTTTGAAGATCCGAAGCAGGTAGCCGGGGCTATCATCGGTCAGCCTCACAATACTAAACTTAATAAGCTCAAAAAATCCAGCCCCGAAGCCTTCTTTTATTGGTGGCAAGCCACGCGGCTTGTTAATTAGGTTCAAGGAAAAATGGCTTTCGTTGTCCTGCCCTACCCGGCTGGTAACTTTCGGTCACAGCTTTAAGTTCTATGTAATGGCGGAAATTACCCATGCCGCCAGCAATGCAACGCCAATCACCAATGCGGCCAGCGTATTGTATTTAAGGTGGGCTGATCCCGCATTTTTCAGGCTGGGGTACAATGCATAGCCAATAAACAACCCGCCTGCCAGACCACCTAAATGGCCGGCATTATCCACCCCGTCTTTCATGCCTGCTGCCAGCTGGTAAAGGACATACAGCACCATGCTGGGCAGCGCTACGCTACGCATTTTTGCCCCGGTAAGGCTGGTGCTCAGCACCGCCAGGAAGACGCCAAACAGGCCGAAAATAGCACCGGAAGCGCCTGCGCTTATGATTTGCGGATGAACATATAAGCTCAGCAGTCCGCCGGTGACGCCCGACAACAGGTAAGCAGCCAGGAAGCGCGCCCTGCCCAGCAGCGGCTCCAGGGCAAAACCGATAAATCCCAATGTCAGCATATTGGCCAGCAGATGCACGATGCCGATATGGACAAACACCGCGCTGACCAGCCGCCACCATTCGCCCTCCCGTATGGCCGGACCATAATTGCCGCCCCATTCATAGATCACCTTGCTGCCGGGCTCCAGCAGGTCTGCGCCCGTTATGCCCATGATCACAAACACCAGGATGTTCGCGATCAGCAGCAGCGGCGTTACGAAATAACCCGCCACGGGCAGAAAAACCTTCAGCGGGTTGTCGCGCCGGCCTATTTCAGCGAACCGCCGGGGCGACAGGATATCGTTGTAAGGATGCGCAAAATGCAAAGGGCGCGTTTGTAATACTTCAATCGCATATGCTTCCGTTACCTGCTGCCTGACGGTATGAAAGGCAGACAGGAAGTCCGTCACATTGGTCCTGTTCTTTTTCCGGCCAAAGAGATCGGTCGTGGTATTGTCGCTTCTCACCATGAGGCTGCCGCCTTCCCAGCGCACGATCACTTCCTGCACTTTGCCGTTCATTGCCTTATCGGTATGGGCGATGATGCCATACCAGCCCAGGTGGATCAGCTGCCAGCGCAGCCGGTCGATCGTTTCCAGCACGGCAATCATGGTCGCAACCTGCGACGTGCCCTCCAGCGGCAGGGATGTTTTGTAGTGTGTGCCCGTTTTAATACGCATATAGTAAGCAACGACCCCGGAGCATATGCCATGCCCTGTCCCGCATCACGGCAGCAACGCCGGCAAGGTGGTCATTTCTGTACGAATGTAGGCAGTATAGTCAGGATATAACTGTTCATCTCATGGCAGGTGCGGTTTTATATCAGCTCTTTGCTAAAATCTCATAGCAAGAGAACGCGCATATATTTTAACTGCTAAGGAAAAGTTGACTTAAATACTTCTTTACGGACAATCCGTTCATCTGCAATTTGCCCATTCAAAAAAGCCTGCCGACGGAACCTGTACAGCGGAAGTGCGCACCAGCAACATGCGCTGTCCAATATCATAAGCTGTCAGGAAAAAATAGGATGATGGACTGTTGCAACGGCTATAAAAAAAAACGAAACCCGATAGCTTGAATTGCTTCAGGGGCTACCGGGAATAAGATGAGACAAAAGTAAAAAGAAATTTTAAAACCGCCAAAACTTGCAATTGTGCACTATCCTGATTTCGAGTATATTATGTCCCGGCCAAGGCTGAGTCGTTGTACGGGAGGATCATATCCGGTCATGCTGCGACAACATGGACCGTTTATAAACCGGCTCCGTTACCGGACGAAGCTTCCGGTATATACGTTCCCACGGGCAGTATACACCTTCAGGAAATACCTGCCGGCCGGCAAGTGCGCAACCGTATAATAACAGGTAATCTCCGGTTTTTCACAGGTAGCTGATCCTGCCATTTGGCGGCCCAGTATATCATACACTTCTACCCGTGCTACCGGTTCATTATTGCCCAGCTGCATCAGAATGAAATCCTTTGCAGGATTGGGGTACACTTTCAGCCCGGTTTCCTCCCTGCCCTGCAGCTTTTCCACCGCAAGACCATTTGCCGTGATCTCCAGGTAACGGTTGACAGGCGGATGATGTACCGTAGTCCTGCCGCCGCCGGCATCCGGCCATACTACCGTTATGGAATCAATTGCTGCCTGGCTGCCCAGGCCGAACAGCATGGCAAACGGCTGCTGACCGGAAGCATTGCCCCGGCCGGCATATACCTCCCGCATATGCTGCACACCACCTGACCAGACATAGATCCGTGCACCGATACAGCTCCGGTTCACGCCCTGCGGCGCGCGCAGGATCACCCCCGTCCAGCTGTTGTCCTGGCCAATTTCATTACGCAGCAAATGGATCTGCTGCGGGGCGGCATCACGGCAATAAATGATGTCGTCATCGCCATCCAGGTCATAATCCAGCACCTCAAGCAAATGAAGATCGTTCGTCTCGGGGATCACCATGCCTATCTCAGGCGTAATATCCACCAATTGATGATCCGCCTTCTGGCGGAACACATACAAGCGGTCCGTAGCCGGTCTATAATACCCCTGGGTCATCACCAGGTCTTTCAGCCCGTCATTGTCTATATCAAACCATGAAGCATCATAATCACCCAGATGATCCGACTGTGGCGGCTTACGCTCTGTGATACCCCGGTCTGTCGTCAGCCTGTAACCATTTGCGGCGCCTCCGTTCAGCGCTATTGCCGACCGGCCTTCATTCGCGCCTGCTCCTCCGTGCACCAGGGTGAAGAAGAAATCCATGTCCCCGTCATTGTCATAATCTTCAGGCGCATTGCTCCACATACACAGCGTCTGACCGCCGTCGCCCGGCATATAGCGGGCATTGTAGCCTGCCTGGGCGGCGACATTCGTGAACGTGCCGTTCCCGTTGTTCTTCCATAATTGCCCGTTCGTACGGCAATACGGCGATGTGACGATGTCAGGCCAGCCGTCATTATTCCAGTCAACCGCGCTGCTGCCGTACATCGGCTCCGGTATGGTGATCCCCGCCTGCGCGGATACATGGGTAAACGTACCATCTCCGTTACCTTTCATCAGGTATCCCAGATCCCAGATATCGTTGTCGTGATCTCTTGACCAGGGGGCGATAAACAGGTCTATATTGCCGTCTTTGTCATAGTCCAGGAAGCTGAAGCCGATCACGTTCACCAGGCCAAGCTCATGCAGCCCGTTCCCGGCAACAAGCGTAAACCTGCCCGTTCCGTCTCCCAGCAGCACCTCGCAACGATCGCCCCGGTCTGTAAACGTCCCCAGGCGATGATAATAGCTGCCCCGCACCATGTCTATATTCCCGTCGTTATTTATATCCGCAAGCGCCA
>Ga0206101_1000164_pt1 | contig 15545 bp, 18 predicted proteins | sample 1B0metagenome_FD_148613 | JGI IMG/M metagenome (GOLD analysis project Ga0206101, IMG submission 148613) | Enriched microbial communities from leaf-cutter ant dump, University of Wisconsin, Madison, United States - 1B0 | ecosystem: Environmental > Terrestrial > Nest > Insects nest > Nest dump... | reverse complement strand
TCGACGAAGGTGATTCATGGACTATTTATACTGATCATAAAGCATTACATGAAGTTAAGAAATCACTTGAATCGGCCGGGCTAAAGATTAGCGAAGCTAGTCTGGCTTATGTTCCACAAAATGTAGTGAACATTATTGATGAAAGCGAAAAAGCTAAAGTCATGAAGTTTATGGATGCCATGGAAGAGCTTGATGACGTTGTCGAAACTTACAGTAATTTTGAAATTGCATGAGCAAAGAATTAGATTTTGCGATTGATCTTGCGCACCAAGCAGGCGATATTATGCTCGAATACTTTAAGGTAGGCGTTGAACATATTGCCAAGCACGACAAATCGCCAGTTACCGAAGCCGATATAAAAATCAATGATTTGGTTATTGAGCGGGTTAAATCTGAATTTCCCGACCACGCCGTTTTGGGTGAGGAAGCCAGCTGGAATTTGCCAAGCAAAATGACGTGGGTTTGTGATCCAATCGATGGAACAAGACCTTTTGTTTATGGTTTGCCATATTCTGTTTTTTCGTTAGCTTTGGTTGAGGATGGCGTGCCTGTTATAGCTGTTGTCTACGATCCTTATTCGAAGCGACTTTACCGCGCCGAGAAAGGCAAAGGCGCGTTTTTAAATGACGAGCCAATCGGTGTTAATAGCAAGTCTGATTTAGAGCATACGGTTGTTGGTGCTGGCAAGCATTTGCCTTTTGAGAACCTGGACCATTCAAAATTATTTGACCAGCTTATCAACAAAGTTCACAGAACAATTACTTTGCAATGTGTAGTACAGGAAGCAATGCTGATTGCGACGGGGCAGGTTGAAGGTAATATATTTATTTCCGATACAGCACACGACATTGCTGCAGTAAAACTTCTGATTGAAGAAGCTGGCGGTAAAGTTACCGATCTTTATGGCAATGAACAACGTTACGACCAACCAATCCGCGGCGCCTTGATTTCCAATGGCCACATTCACGACGACTTAGTTAGAATCGTCCGCAATTCCATCGTCGTCTGACTCTGTGCTCCTGGTTTGTTCTGATTTATCGCCTATTTCTTCTAGTCTAGCGCGCAGCTCCTCGATTGAATGTAGCTCAACTACATCACCATTTAGTAGGCGTGCGTAACGTTTGCCATCAGATTCCCAGACACTGTCGGGATCTAGAGCTATTGCAGTGGCTAGACGTACTACGTGACTAGCCTCCCCTAAGTGATCTTCTTGTACGGTCCGTTCGACTTTGCCTCTTAGCTCGGACAAGATTCTGCTTGCAGCTAGCGGGTCGCCGTCTAGTTGCCTCAGTATTTCAACTACAAGCGACAAGCCATCCCTATAGGAGCGGCGAAGTTCTAAAGCATCAACTTCATCTGCTGCGAGCTTCTCGGCTTGGTCATCTTCCTTTGGGCCAAAACGCTCAACCATATTGACTATTCGATCAAGCGCAGTCACGGACTGAGCTAGTTCCTCATCACTTAAGGCTTGGGTTTCAGCTGGTTCTGTCCCTCTACAGTCTATGAATCCGGCAAGCTCTGTTCTGTCCCAGTCGGTCAGTTCTGACAGTCGCGCAACTAGTGAATCCAGTCGCTCTTCTGCATCACCTAAGACGGCGCCATCTGGAAAATGGGGAATAATAATACCGGCTAGCTCTGGTTCATATCCGTCTCTTATTTCTGGATCTGCAACTTCTGTCATATCTTGTTCCTGATTAATATAACCTTAAAATATTCTCTAGTTGCAAATTATGCAAGCCTAAGCTTTATCTGCTTCGGCTAATTGGTTGAGTTGCTCAGCATAAGCTAATTGACGGATTTCTTCTACTGGGAAATGGTCTAGTATCACTCCAAACGCACGGCTATAAGTTTCGAATATTTCTGGCTGAATGAAGGGTGTAAGATCGCTAAGATCCTTATCTAAATACCAAGGACCCGTAGGCAAAGGTCCGCTTTTACCGGACATCTCAAACCAAGCCGACCTAAAGCTATCGGGTTCATTTTCCTCGCGCAATTCTGTAATTCCTACTTGGTGCAATTCGTATATACTTAAGGAATTGAATCTTTCTTTTCCCATACCTCTAAAACCTACAGCTACAAAACCGTCCGGAATTGGTTCTTCAAGTGCTGCAGCCAAAGTACGATTTTTAAAAGTCATTGAAAGTCGAGCGTCAGTTGCTTGGTCGGTTATCATGAACAAAGTATTGTGAGATCCTGGTGCTGCTTGCTGGCTCTTTGGGGCTTCTGTCTCAATAACTTCAAAGATTAATCCTGGTATGTCACGAGGCTCTTGTGTTTCCGGGTCTATAGATAGCTCAAGCAACAAACCACTAACCTCTATGAAATCCCGAATTGTAAAACAATCTGAGGGATCGGCTTCTGGTACACGCAATGCTTCTAAATCAATTGCATCTGACATTATAAATTCCAATGTTATATAGTCTTAAAATAGGCTGTTGGTGTGTTATGCAAGCTTAAGCTACATGATTGGTTATACTAGGACCATGCGAATTATAGGGATTGATCCGGGGACAGGCATTACAGGTTTTGGGGTAATTGAACTTACGAATCGTAAGCCAAAGATGCTTGGCGCTGGTGTCATCCGGACCGATGCCCATACTCCACTCGAAGAGCGGTTAGAAATAATTTATGCTGATGTGGCTGATTTAATTAAAGAGTTTGAGCCGCAACAAATAGCAGTCGAAAAGCTATTTTTTGCTCAGAATGTAACAACGGCTATAAGTGTTGCCCATGCGCGCGGTGTTGTGCTGCTTGCTGGGCAGCAGGCTAAACTAAAACTATATGAATACACGCCTCTTCAGATAAAGCAGGCAATGACCGGTTATGGTCGTGCTACCAAAAGTCAAATCCAGGAAATGGTGCGAATTATGCTGGAACTTAAGACGATACCAAAACCCGATGATGCGGCCGATGCATTAGCGGTTGCGCTGACTCACAGTCATCAGATTTAAGGTTGCCCTAGATAAGCTTTAGCGTTATCATGACAGATATAAATTAGAGGTTAAAGCTATGGCTGAAGCAAATATGAACAATAGTGAGTACGGCCTGCCGCGCCCTAACCCACAACCTGTTAAGGATTATGAAGTCGGCGACTCATCTAAGTGGGTTAAGATTCTTTCGGTAGTATCAATCATTCTGATCCTGATTATGGCTGGATTTATTGTGTGGTTATTTTTGGAACGCAATGCCTTGCACGCACAATTGGATTCAATTCAAAAAGATATAAAGGACGGCACTATAGAAGTAGTGCAGAACGATGCTACTTTAAGCAACCTAAAGAATACGGTTACAGCTAATACGCTTGATTCTGATAATGGCGATGAGAAAGTTCTGCTTGGTAAGGCCGGCAAACAGACGCTGGTCGGCATAAATACTCAGAATCCCGCAACAGAACTTTATATCAAAGCCGCCAGCCAGCAGGGCGGCGACCCCGAACTGGTTCTGGAGAACGCCAGTGGTGATCAGAAGTGGGAGCTGAGTATAGAATCGGCCAATAAAGGCCGTTTTGGCATATATAACCGCACGGCTAAAACCAGCCCATTCTTTATTGGCTCTGGAGCGCCAAGTGGATCGTTGTTCATTAATGATCGTGGTTATATTGGCTTAGGCACCGTGACACCAAGTCAAAGATTGCAGGTTAAAGGCAATGTACAAATAGATGGTCTATTACAAGCTGGATTTGCTGATAAACCAGTCTGTTTCGATAATGATGGCGTGCTCCGCCAGTGCCGCGAATAACATCTTAGCTATTACATCAGTGCTATACTAATTGCGTGATCGTAAAACTTACTGGCAATCTAATAGAGCAAGATGCACATGTGGCTGTAATTGAGGTAGCGGGTGTTGGCTATGGTGTGACTATAGCCAATTCTGTAGCTGGACAGCTAACTTCTAATCAGACGGTAGAAGTTTATATTTATGAACATATACGCGAGCAAGAACACACCCTTTACGGCTTTTTGACCAAGGCGGACAAACAGCTATTTGAGCTTATGCTAAGTGTTAATGGTGTTGGGCCAAAAGCAGCTATGGCAATTTTTGATTTGACCGAACCCGACAGATTGCGTGCAGAAATTGCCAGTGCGAACGTAGCTTTTTTGACTCAAGCTAGCGGTGTCGGCAAAAAAGCCGCCGAACGTGTAGTGATCGATTTACAGGATAAAGTAGGCGGATTGGTAAGTGGCTCGGTAGCTGTTGCTACCGGTGATATTAATGACGAAGCCCTCGATGCTCTACTGGCACTTGGCTACAAGAAAGACCAAGCACTGCAGATGCTTGCAGGTATAAAAGCCGACTCAACCGAATCTATTATCAAACTTGCATTACAGCGGGCTCAGTAATGGCGATTGATCGAATTACACAACCTGATGTTGACGACACCAATGACGAAGAGGTTGTTATTGAGCAAACCTTGCGCCCGCGGGATTTTGATAATTACATCGGTCAGGAGCGTCTTAAAAAGAATCTCAAGTTAGCAATCAAAGCGGCTAAACAGCGTGGCGATGCGCTAGATCATGTATTACTTTATGGCCCGCCGGGGCTTGGCAAGACTACGATGGCCTGGGTAATAGCTAACGAAATGGGTGTAAATATCCGTGCAACAAGCGGTCCGGCAATAGAGCGTGCAGGGGATCTGGCTTCGATTCTGACCAATCTGCAGGAGAACGACATCCTGTTTATTGATGAGATCCACAGGCTCAATCGTAATGTTGAAGAAGTTCTATATTCTGCCATGGAAGATTTTCAGATTGATATCATGCTGGGCAAGGGCCCGTCGGCAAAGTCGCTAAAGCTTGATATACCAAAATTTACAGTTATTGGTGCTACTACAAGGGTTGGTTCTTTAAGTGCACCTTTACGAGACAGATTTGGTATTATCCATCGGTTGGAATTTTACGAAATTGCTGAGATGGTGAAGATCGTAAACCGAGCAGCAAAGATTCTTGAGATTGAAATGCTAGAAACTGCGACTGAGCATATCGCGAGTCGTGCACGTTTAACACCTAGGATTGCCAATCGTTTATTGAAACGTGTGCGTGACTATGCTCAAGTAGAAGGCCAAGGGATGATTGATCCTGATCTTGCATTAGCAGCACTTAAATTACTGGAAGTTGATGAGATCGGTCTTGATCATGCCGATCGCCGTATTATTGAATCCATAATTGATAGTTACGATGGTGGTCCGGTTGGTTTGAGCACGATTGCCGCCTTGACTGCTGAAGAAGAAGCTACGATCGAAGATTTTCATGAACCATATCTTATGCAGATTGGCTTTATTGAGCGTACACCCCGCGGCCGCAAGATTACCCGTAAGGCTTATGAGCATCTTGGCAGGCCAGTTGACAGCATAACTGATCAGCAAAAGTTTCTTTAGATAAAGAAGTTAAAAAATTCATTCTTGGTACCCCGGGAGGGATTCGAACCCCCGACCTGTGGGATAGAAGCCCATTGCTCTAATCCACTGAGCTACCGGGGCGTACCAAATTGGTGCGGGTGGAGGCATGTGGCTGTTGCCACCTCCGCTCAATCGTTTCGGATAAACTAAGCTTGCTAAGTTTATATCTCAACTCAATCGCTACACCGAACCCAATCGGCTTCGCTTCCTCCATGAACAACCTAAAAATCTAAGAACAGATTTATAAGTTGTTGGTGCGGGTGGAGGGAATCGAACCCTCATCTTCAGCTTGGAAGGCTGACATACTAGCCTTTATACGACACCCGCAAACCTTGGAACAGTATAGCAAATCTAAGCGTTGAAATATAAAAGGTATTGCAAGCATAATAAGTTTGGCGTATAACAAAGGCGCATATAAGTGGAGGGTTGCTACTATGGTAGCCGGTATAAAATTAAATAAATTAGTTGCCGAATTTATCGGTACGTTTGCTTTAACCTTTGGGGTGTTAGCAAGTATTAATGGGTTCTTAAATGGGGTAGCTACCCCGATTGTCGCTGGCGCTGTACTGTTTTTGGCGGTATTAGCTATTGGTATAACCTCTGGTTCGCACATAAATCCAGCTGTTACAGTGGCTTTGTTCTCATTGAAAAAGATTGATGTCAAAGAAGCTACTGGATACATTGTAGCTCAACTACTTGGTGGATTGGCTGCATTTGGGGCAATGAATAGTCTGCTGGCCGGTGACCAGACGGTAGTACTTGAGGCTAAACGGGCTTGGGATAGTAACGCCGCCTTGGCTGAGGCTTTCGGCGCAGCTTTCTTTGCTTTCGGGATTGCCGCAGCGCTCAACAATAAATATAAGGATGTTGCCTTGGCTGCTCTCATTGGAGGCGCATTAAGCTTGGGTATCGTGTTCGCTGCAGCGGCTGGTAGTTTGGGCGTTCTGAATCCAGCAGTCGCTCTGGGTGTTGGAGTTTTTAATTGGTCATATGTTGTCGGGCCAATTGTAGGTGCAGTTGTAGGTGCAAATATTTATAACTATCTGATCGCTCAAAACAGATAAATAATTCGGACAAGTAAAAAATGAGCGCTATATAACTAGCGCTCATTTTGATTCTAAACTTGGGGCGAGTGATGGGGTTCGAACCCACGGCCTTCGGAACCACAACCCGACGCTCTAACCAGCTGAGCTACACCCGCCACGTGGCTTATAGATTACCACAAAATATTTACATCCAATAGCTGCTGCGCTTCAATATCTGTGTTTGTGGCCCGCGCATTAAAGCTTCGAAAACTATTTGGGAGATTAATTAATAGTTGGTCTGCTCATTATTTGTTTAATTGTCTTCGGCTTGTTCTGCCGTAGGCTGATCACCATCATCGCTTAAATCACCGCTCTCCGTAGAAGGTAGCACACCGCTAGCTTCAAGGGAGGCTAGTAGTTCGCCGAGCTTATCCAGATCTTCTTCGTCAAGCCCCTCAAGCTTGGCAGCTGCCCTTTCTGCGTACTGACGAGCTTTTCTGCCGTCAGCCTTAACATCATCCAAGGGTTCTTTAATTGATGAGTTTACTTTATTACCCTGCTGCTTGATGGCACTTTCTGTTCGATCGGCGATGTAATGAGCCGCTCCTCCCACAGATAAAGCAATCGTAAGACATATTGCTCCGGTTCTTTGCCAGAACTGCCGATGATCCATTCTTGCTGGTCGAGAAAACACTTCTTCTGTGACAACTTCATTTACTTCAGGCATATTAACCGATACTAACAATACTTTGCTTAGCTTACAAACACTAACGCAATGATTTGACAGAGCGTCTGGCCTCACGCTCTTTGATGACCTGTCTTTTATCGTGAAGCTTCTTGCTGGTTGCTGTAGCGATTTCTAGCTTCAAATATCCATGGTCTAGCCCGATCGACAAAGGAATAATATTTTTGCCATTTTGCTTGGCTGCGAAAAGGTCTTTGATTTGTTTTTTGGTAAGCAGAAGTTTGCGCGTACGATCTGGTACATGCTGAGATTTCTCGGAAGCATTTGGATAATGCGATATGTGGCTATTCAAGAGCCAAGTTTCTTCGTTACTAACTCTTACATAACTACCTTTTAGCTGTACGTGTCCGGATTTTGCTGCTTTAACTTCCGTGCCAACTAAAACCAAGCCAGCCACAAAAGTATCTTCAATTTTGTAGTCAAAAGTGGCTCGTCGATTTTTGGCTAATATCTTCATGCCATACAGTATACGCAAAAACCGCTCTCAAAGGGGACTAATCTATATTTTGGATATCGGCACCAATTTTTCTAAGGCGGGCTGGCAGATCTTCATAACCTCTGTAGATTGAGTATACGTTTCTTAAAATACTTGTACCCGGAGCTGCAAGCATGGCAATCAGAATAATAACGGCCGGCCTTAGCGCCGGTGGGGCAACCAGCTCTGTTGCTACGAACTTTGTTGGACCGGTCACATAAACCCTATGGGTATCTGCAAGATCAATTTCTGCGCCAAGTTTATTAAGTTCGGTATAGTAAACAGCTCGATTTTCGTAAACCCAGTCATGTATAAGCGTGCGACCTTTGGCTACCGCTGCAACCGGAACAAAGAAAGGTAAATTGTCGATATTAAGACCAGGGTAGGGGCGAGGTGCTATTTTTTCTATTGGAGCCTCAAGCTTTGGACTGGTTAGAGTTTTTATATCAACAAGCTTCGTGCGTTCGTTTTTGGCAAGATATGTTTTGCTTCGTTTATACTTGAAGTTCATTTTTTCTAATTTAAGAAGTTCGAGTTCAAGGAAATCTATCGGACAACGCTTAATTTCTAACTCAGAGTTTGTTGTTGCAGCTAACGATAAGAAGAACATGGCTTCGATTGGGTCTTCGCTCAGATAATAAGTTGTTGGTTTGTTAATTTCTTTAACACCGTGGACAGTCAGGGTCGAAGTGCCGACACCGTCTACACGGATACCGAATTTTTCAAGTAAGAAACACAGATCCTGCACCATGTAGTTGGAGCTTGCGAATTTTATCACCGTTTCACCAGGCGTTAAAGCTGCTGCCATAAGAACATTTTCGGTCACGGTGTCTCCAGATTCATACAAAACTATATCTTTAGCGGCTGATTTGCGGACACTGACTTCGTATTTGCGATTACGGCTGACAACATTAACGCCAAACTTTTCTAGGCCATAAAGGTGGGGTTTTACTGTGCGCGAACCGAGTTTGCAGCCGCCAGCATGAGGAATATCAAATTCTTGGCGGTAATGCATCAACACACCCAAAAGCATAATCACGCTTCTAGTTCGGCGAGCAGCCTGCCCATCCATATTCTCTAGTTTTAATCTTTTCGGCGGTGTTATTAAGACATCTTGATCTTTTTGCCACTTAGCATCCACACCGATGCTTTGCAATACCTCAATAATTCTGTATACTTCTTCAATTTTTGGTACCTTTTTAAGGAGGGTTGTGCTTTTGTTTAACAGACTGGCAATTAGCAGGGCGACAGCGGCATTCTTGGAAGTATTCACTTCGACTGAACCTGATAATTTTTTACCACCGTTGACTTGCAAATTCATGCCGCTGCTACCAGATGAGGCAGTGACGATATCGTGTTTAAAGACATCACCAAGCCGATTAAGCATGTCTAGACTAAAATTTTGTTGACCAGCTTCCATGCGGGTAACCGCGCTCTGACTGGTGCCAAGCTTCTCGGCAAGTATGGCTTGGGTCCAGTCTTGCTTTTTACGCAATTCTACGATATATTTCGCAATTGTTTTCTGATTTACAGGCATAATGCAGTTTATTTTATATCACATTAGATATATTTGCAATACTAGCCATAACTATAATTTTGAGCTACAATAAGCTTGACTTTATTCTTTTTAAAATTTAATCAAAGGGGGTGAGACGTGGCTAATCTTAAGACCACTGATCCAAAGTTGTTTAATTTGCTCGAAGGTGAACGCCAACGGGAGAGAAACGGCGTTGAGCTGATTCCAAGTGAGAATTATGTTTCGCGCGCAGTGTTAGATGCATTAGGCAGTGAATTTACAAACAAATATTCCGAAGGCTACCCTGGCAAACGTTACTATGGCGGTCAGGAATTTACCGATCAAGTCGAGCTGGAGGCTATTGCTCGGGCAAAAGCTATTTTTGGCTCTGACCATGCCAATGTACAAGTTTTAAGTGGAGCTGCTGCTAATGTAGCGACTTATTTTGCATGGCTTGAACCAGGTGACACTATTTTGGGTATGGATCTTTCGCATGGCGGCCATCTCACGCACGGTTCACCAGTTACCTACATGGCTAAACTATACAATTTTGTTCGCTATGGCATGAAAGATGTCGAGACTGGCGAGATTGATTATGATCATTTGCGCGAGCTTGCCCTTAAGCACAAACCAAAAATTATCCTTGCTGGTTTTAGTGCTTATCCACGCGAGCTGGACTATGCAAAGATTGCGGATATTGCCAAAGAAGTTGATGCCGTGGCAATGGCTGATATGGCACACATCGCTGGTCTGATTGCCGGCGGAGTCGCGAAAAATCCATTTGATTATGGATTTAATATCATGACAACTACAACTCATAAATCATTACGCGGCCCACGTGGCGCTATGATCTTAAGTAAAGGTACGGTTGGCAATCCACTGAAAAAACCAGACAAGACCATTGAAAACCTTCCGACCTTGATCGATCGTTCAGTCTTTCCTGGTTTCCAAGGTGGCCCACATATGCATCAGACTTTGGCGATTGCAGTTGCACTAGGTGAAGCTCAAAAACCAGATTTCAAAGAATACGCTCAAGCAGTCGTTGATAACGCTAAGGTATTGGCGCGTACACTCATGGATAAGGGATTTAAGCTTGTTACTAACGGAACCGACAATCACCTGATTCTGGCGGACGTTTGGAGTAGCTTCAATGTTGGCGGCAAAGAAGCCGAAGAAGTGCTAGATAAGATTGGTCTTACTTTGAATAAAAATTCCATTGCCGGTGATACTCGCAAGCCGTTTGATCCAAGTGGAATTAGGTTAGGTACACCAGCTATGACGACCCGTGGTTTTCGCGCCAAGGACATGGAGCAAATTGCTAACTGGATGAAGACGGCATTGGATAATCGTAAAGATGATGCAAAATTACAAACTTTGCACAACGAAGTTATTGAGTACTGTCAGCAGTTCCCTTTGCCTTCAGACGTTTAGTTTTCAATCTTTTCGAGTTCACTAATTGCACCCAAAGTTACGGCTCCAGCCAGTCGCGCGGCGTCAAAGTTTTTAGTTGCAAAAGCAATTTCGTTACTGGACGTGATTAATGCCTCAGCTATTTGCTCATCATCAGCGCTAATCCCTAGCGCATCATGTGCAAGATGTTTAATTTGATCAGCTGCGACCAAGAATGCGTTTTGATTCTTCTCCTCTACGCTCATTTGAGATCCGCCCTTATGCCTAAATCTCGAGTAGTGTTCTTTTGATGCTGTGAGCCGAACAAGCCTGTCGCCAAACTTATATGCTCTTTTAGCTAGCTCAAATTGCATATCTATCCGCAATTCCGGGCTGGTCCCAATTAGCCTGCTATCTTGCTCGTCTCTTCTGATTTTATTTATTTGTCTAGCTAGATTATTGCGGGCAAAAATAGTACCTGCACTGAGCATCCTGACGGAAATATCATCAATGATTAACGAAGTGATGCCGGATGTTTCCGGTGTATTATCGAGCGCGGCTTTTATGTTCGGAGTAATTCCGCTAGATATTGATCGCATCGTAATAAAATATAATGTTTATTGATAAAAATCAATTACACTTCAACTGGTTCCTGCTCAAATATGATGCCATAAGTCTGTTTGATCTTATCCAAGTAACTTTTACGGAATTCCGATAGCTGTCTGTAGCTTGTAGCGTTATCGTTAATCAAGACCAAAGCTGAGTTTTTCCAGGTAGACATACCAGTGCTCTTGTCGTGAAAATCTTTCAAGCCAGCATTGTCGGCTAGTCTTCCAGCAGCAATCTTGTACATCCCATTATCAAGTTGCCAATACCATTGATTAGGCCAATCTTTAATCTGTGGATTTTTATCAATTATATTATCGAGCTGTTGTTTGCTAACTATTGGATTGACGAAAAACGACCCGGCAGTTCTGTAGATCTTATAATCCGGTAGATAGTTTTGACGCCAATTAACCACTGCCTTTCTGATGTTAAGAGGGGAATAGTCTTTAATATTATGCTTATCAAAATAGTTCTGTAGAGTGGTGTAGAACGGTGGTTGCATCTGTTTATTATTTAGTTGCAGGGTAACTTGTGTAACTATATATCTGCTCGGTAATGCTTTCAGCCTACTTGTTCTATAGGCAAATTGCATATCGTCATAATTTAATTCGATAAATTTTGATTTATCAGTGTCGTAAGCTCTCAAAGAAACAAAAGTGTCCGCCAGTTCCTGTCCGTAAGCGCCGATATTCTGAACAGGTGCTGCACCGACGGTTCCCGGTATATAACTTAGTGCTTCAATCCCGCTCCAACCATCCATCGTTACTGCTGCTACGGTTTCATCCCAGTTTTCGCCTGCGCCGACAGTCAGTAAACCATTACTGCTGAGACTAAATTTCTTTATATTTATTTTAATAACTAGGCCGTCGAAGCCTTCATCACGAAAGATTGTATTAGCGCCATCGCCAAGTATGTGGGTTTCCCATTTACTGTCTTTGGCAAGTTTAATAAGTGTTAATAATTCTTTTTCGCTACTACATATGGCAAAATATTTAGCTTTACCGCCAAGACCCATGGTGGAGTATTCTGAAAGAGGTACTTTTTCTTTAACCTTCATGAATCTATATTGACTGTGTTATGCACCTTAAGCAAGGGTTTATGTCTTGGCTGTCTGACAGGAATTTTTTTGGTTGATACAGCTAAAGTTAATGCGCCAGCGCCAGCGGCTGCTATTAGATCTGACACTCCAAAAATACTCCCATTTGTATATTGATGAATCTCCCAGCCGACTGAGGGCAGAAATCCAGCAGCAAATGCTGTGACCTTCTCATTCTTCATAGCTAACCTGAAGAATCCACTGAATATTCTTTCTCCGCCAGGTATCCAGCGTAGCGGTCGGGGGGCGTAACCAGCACTAGTGTCTGTGTACAATTCGCTGGCTGACGTAAGCGTGACAGCAGGGAATATGTGCCTAAACCAACCAATTGCTGGTGTTCCCATTATCTGTGTATGGAAAACACGAGGCATGTCTTCATGGTATTGCCCCATGTACAGCATGACAGCACCAACACCTGCTAGCGCTGCCACTCTGCCCCAGGCGTATTCTTCTCGTAGTTGATTCTCATCGGTTAGTTCAAGTTCATCACCTGGTTCTAATAATTCAACCAGGCTGACATCGACTAAAGGTTCCTCGCTAGAGTCTTCCTCTGGTTTGTCATCAGATTGTCTTTCTGGGGCATCACTCATTCGTTAATTTATTCCCACCTATTCCAATATTTTAATCTTTCTAAGCTATAAAATTATTCAGTGACTTCTACGCCGCGCCAAAAAGCTACGTAATTAGTGAAATCCTTTTTAACTTTTTCAATTGAACCTTCCATTGGCTCGGGATAATACCAGGCTCCGCCTTCATTAACTTCGCCGTCGACATCAATATTGTAGTAACTTGCTTCACCTTTCCAGAAACAGGTCGTGTGTTCGTCACTCGGCTTAAAATAATCTTTATTAATGCTATTTGGCGGGAAGTACCAATTACCTTCAATTCTTATCAGATCTGCTTCATCGGCTTCTGCTATGATCTTATTATTCCATATTGCTTTCATTCTTATTACCCGTTTAATGTAAGTTTATAATAACAAAACCCACAAATATGAGGTCTAATTTAGGGCCAGGTGGGGCTTTCTCCGCAACTCAAAACACCCTGTGTTTTGACCATCGACGCGACTCGTTGTTTGTCGAATAGCGACAAACTAAGCTTCATCTTTTCGAGATCATTCTCTAAATTGCAGCGTAATCTACTCTGTAAGCATTCCAAAAACAAAACCTCACACAAGGTGAGGCTATGTTTTTGGAGGGCCAGGTGGGGCTCGAACCCACGACACCCTGCTTAAGAGGCAGGTGCTCTAACCAGCTGAGCTACTGGCCCAAAAATACAGAGGTGATAATAGCATTTATGAGACTTGCTGACAATATCTGATATGAATCTGGTACACGCGGTAGGATTCGAACCTACGACCCCTTGTTCCGAAGACAAGTGCTCTAATCCGCTGAGCTACGCGTGCGAAAGAAAGTAGGGTAATTATAACAGGATATTTAACTAATAGGCTAAATCTCAGCTATAATTAATAGCTAATATGGTTGATGAGTATAAGTTTAAAAACAAAGCAAAGAAACGCATTAATATAAAATCGAGTCTTTTGCTGGCAGTTGCCGTGCTGTCTTTCTTCACTGGACTTTATCTTTTATTCATTACTCAAGCACCAAAACTAACTTTCTTAAAACGTCATCCAGACACCAACAAAATTACACAAAATCGCATTATTGTAGAGAGTGCAGGCATTGATGAATTTATCTTTGAGGGTGGAGAAGAATCCTTGAACAAAGGTGCCTGGCATCGTTATCCGGAGAGAGGGGACCCAGTAAAAGGCGGTAATTTTATTGTCAGTGCGCACAGATTTGTCTTTGATATTAACCCAACTGCCGCCAGCGAAAAATCCAGCTTTTATAACATTGAAAAGATGAACAAAGGTGATGAAATTATCATCCACTGGGATGGCAAAAAATATAAATATAAAGTTAGTAAAAGATTCAAGGTTAAACCGACAGATATCTATGTCGAGGCTCCGCGCGAAGATCATGTTCTAACTATGTATAGCTGTACGCTCGAAGGTCGTTACGATGGACGGATTGTTATCGAAGCCAAACCAGAGTTTAAGCTTAAGAAGCAAAGTTAAAAATGGCTAAGATTTTACCTAATGGTGCTGAGCTTGTTCCCGAAAATGCCAAGCGGGTTTTCGAAGGCGAGATCTATGATGTCTACCAGTGGCCACAAAAAATGTATGATGGCACGACTGCAACTTTTGAGATGGTTAAACGTACCGATACGGTAGTAATCATAGCTGTTATCGATAATGAGATCATTCTGCTGACAGAATCTCAGCCGCACAAAGCTGAGTACCGGACCTTGCCTAGTGGTAGGGTAGAGCCAGAGGAGGAACCATTAGTTGCTGCTAAACGAGAGCTGCTCGAAGAAACCGGTATGCAATTTGATAACTGGAAACTTGTAGGTGTTGCGCAAGTAGCGCCAAAAATTGAACAGTTTGTTTACACTTATGTTGCGACAGATCTAGTTTCTGAAGCAGAGCAAAACTTAGACAATGGCGAGAAGATTTCTGTGGGCAGAATTAGTTTTGAAGGGTATTTAAACCTGGTGCGACAGGACGAAATCCTATGGGATCATTTTATATTGCGTCAGTATCTTCTGGGTAACATGAGCTTATCTGATATACTATCTTTACCAGAGATAAAATAACACCATGATCTACACACTTGATATCAGTTTGGATTTTCTTGTCGAGAACAGTAAAGGAGCTGTATCGAGAATACAGCGACTGCTGCTTGCAGACAAAAAATTCAAAATGATTCAAGAGCACCAGTGGCGTGGCAAGCTCAGCTTTTCAGCAGACTGGTGTGGTGTGTAGGTCATGGTTAAAGAATTAAACGGCAAGGAACTAGCAGGATTCATAAAAGAACGTCAGGCCAAGCAGGTCAGATCGCTTGTAGGCCAAGGTGTGCAGCCCAAGCTTGCTATTGTTCAGACTATTGATAATCCGGTAATTGACACGTATGTGCGTATGAAAAAGCGCTATGGTGAAGATATCGGTATTGCCGTAGATGTTCAGAAAATTGATCAAGCCAAATTAAGTCAGACAATCGAAGCTAACAATAAAGATGATTCAATTCATGCCATGATTGTTCAGTTGCCGCTGGCGGATAATACTAATGTCGATGAATATTTAGAGGCGGTCGCACCGGAAAAAGATGTAGATGGGCTTGGTCCAGATCCTGAATATGAGCCGGCTACGGCCACTGCGATTATCTGGCTAATGGCTGGCTATAATGTTGATCTTCAGGGCAAAAAAATTGCAGTTATTGGCAGTCGCGGCCGCTTGGTT
>Ga0206101_1000163_pt1 | contig 15658 bp, 14 predicted proteins | sample 1B0metagenome_FD_148613 | JGI IMG/M metagenome (GOLD analysis project Ga0206101, IMG submission 148613) | Enriched microbial communities from leaf-cutter ant dump, University of Wisconsin, Madison, United States - 1B0 | ecosystem: Environmental > Terrestrial > Nest > Insects nest > Nest dump... | reverse complement strand
GCGGGACGGCCCAGGCGGGACGGCCCAGGCGGGACGGCCCAGGCGGGACGGCCCAGGCGGGACGGCCCAGGCGGGACGGCCCAGGCGGGACGGCCCAGGCGGGACGGCCCAGGCGGGACGGCCCAGGCGGGACGGCCCAGGCGGGACGGCCCAGGCGGGACGGCCCAGGCGGGACGGCCCAGGCGGGACGGCGTAGGAAACCGCACGGAGCTCAGGCAGCGGCGGGAGCGGAAGAGAAGCCATCAGCGTATCCCGCCGCAAGTGCATACGGGTATACGGGTGAGCCGGTGCGTACACCAGTGACGCCCTCCTGCCCCGACTCCAGAGCAGAGTACTACCATAAAGTAATCCCGCCACACCGTCACGCCATCCCCCACCATCACCGCGCATCACCCAACATCCCCCTCCAACTTTTTGCCTTTTGCCTTTTGACCTTTGACTTTCCCCTCCCCTTCCTCTTCCGGCCCATTGCTGCTCCCCCCTCCATTCCGTCCCAGATAATGTCCCAGCTTCTCGCGCTTGGTCCGGAGATAGCGCGCGTTCACCTCGTTCTCGCCGACCTCGATCGGCACGCGCTCCACGATCTTCAGGCCATACGCCTCCAGCCCCACCACCTTCTTCGGATTGTTCGTCATCAGGCGCATTTCCCTGATCCCCAGATCCACCAGTATCTGGGCGCCGAGGCCATAGTCGCGGAGATCAGCCTTGAAGCCGAGTGCCTCGTTCGCCTCCACGGTGTCCTTCCCCTGGTCCTGCAAGGCATAGGCGAGCAGCTTGTTCGTAAGGCCGATGCCGCGTCCCTCCTGACGCATGTAGAGCACAACGCCACGCCCCGTGCGCTCCACATGCATCATCGCCGCATGAAGCTGCGACTGGCAGTCGCACCGCCGCGACCCCAGCGTATCGCCGGTGAAGCACTCGCTGTGCACACGCACCAGCACAGGCTCGTCGGTGTGAATATCCCCCTTCACCAGCGCCATGTGCTCCTTGCCATCGATGACGTTGTGATAGAGATGCAGCCTGAAGTGGCCGTAGTCGGTTGGCAGATCCACCTCCACCACCTTCCTGACCAGCTTCTCGCGGGCGACGCGGTACTTGATCAGATCCTCGATGGTGACGATGGTAAGCCCTGACTTCGCGGCGATCTCCTCAAGCTGCGGCATACGCGCCATGGTGCCGTCCTCGTTCAGAATCTCGCAGAGAACGCCGGCCGGATATAGCCCGGCAAGGCGCATCAGATCAACCACCGCCTCGGTATGCCCGGCACGCCGGAGCACCCCCTCCTCCACGGCACGCAGCGGCGCGATATGGCCGGGACGTGCGAAGTCGCGGGGACCAACCTTCGGATCGGCCAGGGCGCGGATCGTTGCGGCACGATCCGACGCCGAAATACCGGTGGTGGTGCCATGCCGGTAATCGACGAGCACCGTGAACGGCGTCTCATGAAGCGAGGTGTTCACCGAGACCATCATATCCAGATCGAGATCGCGCGCGCGTTTCTCAGTGATGGGGACGCAGATCATCCCCCGCCCCTCCTTCAGAAAGAAGTTCACCGTCTCCGGCGTGCAGATCTCGGCCGCGGCGACGAAATCGCCTTCGTTCTCACGCCCCTCATCGTCCACAACGACGATCACCTTGCCGGCCCGAAGGTCCGCAAGCGCTTGTTCAACTGACTGAAACATTGCTATATCCGATTGCCGAAATTGGAGTTACCCGATGCCCGCGCCCGATGAATCGAAGCGCAGGATGTGTACCGGACCGGCCATCCAGGCCAATGGCCGGCGCCGGTGGCATGCCCGGACGTTCTGCGCATACGTACCGGAGGATTTCCCTCGCCGCACCGGCATGGCGTCCGGTTCCGCAACCGCCGGGCGCACCGCCGCGGAGGGCGCCTCTCCGGATGGCGCAGCGGCATCCCGGCTGCCGCGCGATGCCGCTGCCGCATTCCTGACGGGACCGCTCCCCGCTCAGGCTGCCGGCACGCTGACGGACTGAATGGACCCCTTCTCGAAGCGGACCACCGTATTCTTGGCGATCTCGACGAGGACGGTCTTCTCCTCCACCTCGTGCACGCTGCCATGCATACCATTGCTGAGCACGACCTTGTCACCGCGCTTGACGCCGCCGATCAGCGCCTGATGCTCCTTCACCCTCTTCTGCTGCGGGCGGATGATCATGAAGTAGAAGATCAGAATGATGGAGCCGAACATGAGGAAGGTGGGCCACGGAATTCCGCCGCCACTCGGTGCAGCCTGTGCGAGAAATGTCGTTGGGTTCATACTGTTGATTTTGATGTACGGTTTATGAGGACCTGGCATCCAGTTGTTCTTCGCCGGCGCCACCCGCTCCGTTTCCGGAGCCTGCCCCGTTCCGCCGGACGGGACGTTCCATCCTCCCATCCCTTCCCCCCACACTCCCGCCGTTCTCCATGCGGGCCAGAGTTTCGCGCATCCACGGAAGATAGTCGCCGGCGCGTATCGCCTCGCGCGCACGTTCCATCAGCTTCAGATAGAAGCCGACATTGTGGATCGTGGCGAGGACGAGACCGGTGATCTCGTCCACATTGAACAGATGTCTAATATATGCGCGCGAATAATTCCGACAGGTCTCGCAGCCGCATTCCGGATCGATCGGCCCGGAATCGTCGCGGTGCATGGCATTGCGCAGGTTCACCTTCCCGGCAGATGTGAAGGCCGTGCCATTGCGGGCATTGCGTGTGGGCATCACGCAGTCGAACATATCCACGCCGCGCGCGATGCATTCCAGCAGGTTCTGCGGCGTACCGACACCCATCAGATAACGGGGCTGATCGGCCGGCAGCAGCGGCGTCACACGCTCCACCACCTGATACATCGTCTCCGTGGCCTCCCCGACCGCCAGACCGCCTATCGCATAGCCGTCGAAGCCGATCTCCACCAGCGCCTCCGCACTTTGCCACCGCAGATCGTCGTGCGTTCCCCCCTGCACTATGCCGAAGAGTGCCTGGCGATGGCCGTAGAGAAACGGGGTCCGGTCATGATGCTCGCGCGCACGGCGTGCCCAGCGCATAGAGCGTTCCATCGAGTCGCGATGGTACTCGTAGCTGCTCATGGCCGGGGGGCATTCATCGAGCACCATCATGATATCGGAGCCGATGGCCCGCTGTGCATCGACGACATTTTCGGGGGTGAAGCGATGGCGGCTGCCGTCGATATGCGATTGAAATTCGACGCCATCCTCGCTCAGCTTCGCCAGTTCCTGGAGCGAGAAGACCTGGAAGCCGCCGGAATCCGTAAGGATCGCCGGGGTCCAGTTCATGAACCTGTGCAGGCCGCCGGCGTTCCGGAGCGTTTCGACGCCGGGACGGAGAAAAAGGTGATAGGTGTTGCCGAGGATGATCCGCGCGCCCAGCTCCTCCACATCCTTCGAGCGGAGCGCCTTGATGGCCGCGCGGGTCCCAACCGGCATGAATACGGGGGTTTCGACCACTCCGTGATCGGTCTCGAACCACCCCGTTCGCGCCCCCTCCACGCCATCCGTATGAGTTACGTTCAGTTTCACGCGTCGTTAAACTTACACAAAAGCACGGCTGGTAGTTGTGAGCAAGCGTAGAATGAAAGGGATGCGAAGATGGTGAAATCGAAGGATAGTACCGCTACCGGCAGTCCTGCGGTTTTTCCCGGGCATCACGATAAAACCGCGAAAAACAATGCGGTCTCGCGCCGGACGACCGGGTGCCTCCATCATTATCCGGCCCATCCGTATTCATCGTTCACCGGCCCTGCCACACCTCCCTGTTTCCCGCTGTGGCGGGTCAGGCCGCGCGCATCTTCCTCATTCCCCTTGGCCGCTCAGCACGGTTCACGTATAATGCGTCGCGCCGGAGGACGCGACCGCGATTCCGGCAGATCATCGCGCCATTAATCGTTACGCTCGATGCTCCACAGGAACGCCTCGCGCGGAGAAATATTCTCCTGGACACTCTTCGACTTCGCCAATACCGGCTTCAACGTCGTCATCATCACACTCGTCTTCCCGGTCTTCTTCAACGAGACGATCGCCGGAGGGAACGAGGCATACTGGGGACGGACGATATCGGCCTCGATGCTGCTGACAGCTCTCATCGGACCGCTGCTCGGCTCCATCGCCGATGCCACGCATCGCAAGAAGCTCTTTCTCGGCATGTTCACGCTCGCCTGCGTGATCGCCACGGCCTGTCTCTACTTCACCGGGGAGGGAACGCTGCTGATGGCCGCGCTCCTGCTGATCGTGGCGAACGTCGGGTTCGAGGGAGGCACAATCTTCTATGATGCGTTTCTCCCGGATATATCCTCGGAGCAGAATTATTCAAAGATTTCGGGCTATGGCTTTGCGATGGGATACCTGGGATCGTTCATCATTCTGGTGACGATCCTTCCGCTGATCGGCGGAGAGAACGTCTCCGCCTCCGATGTCAGGCTCACCTTTCTGATCGCGGCCGCATTCTTCGGACTGTTTTCGCTCCCGCTCTTCCTGTTCGTGAAGGAGCGTCGGCGCGAGCGCAATGTCGAGGGAAGCCTTGTCGCGGCCGGCTACCGGCGCCTGCGCGAGACGTTCACCCACCTGCGCCGCTACGATGCGGTGAAACGGTTCCTGATCGCCTTCTTCGTGTACAACGACAGCATCCTCACCGTGATTCTGTTCGCCGGGATCTTCGCGAAGGAGACGCTCGGGCTCGCTACGACGGATCTGATCTACTTCTTCATGATCGTCCAGGGATCGGCGCTGGTCGGCTCGCTGATCTTCGGATGGATTACCAATTCCATCGGCGCACGGCAGTCGATCATCACCACGCTGCTGATATGGATCGGCGTGGTGGCGGCGGCGTACTTCATCACCACTGTGGGAGCATTCTTCATTCTGGGAGCAGTGGCCGGTATCGCGCTCGGCTCGTCGCAGTCCTCCAGCCGGACGCTGATGGCGCTGCTCACACCGGACGAGAAGCGGACGGAGTTCTTCGGCTTCTACGACGGGTTCTTCGGCAAGGCGTCGGCGGTGATCGGACCGCTGGTGTTCGGCGAGATTTCCAGTTCGTTCGGACAGCGGCCCGCGATGCTGGTGATCGGCGGGATATTCGTCACCGGCATCCTGCTCGTCCTGCGCGTTCCCGATGCGCGCCCGCCCGAGCCGGCGGGCTCCGCACCGGCTGGCGAGAGATCACCTGCGTGATGATGGGGACGCTGGTTCGTGGGTGGTAGTCCGTGGCGTGGCATACCTGTTCACGTGCTGTGTCATGTCCGGGCTCTGCAACAGCAGGGATGTATGGCGTCTCCGGCCTCTGGACAGCAATATGCAGGTGTCGGAGGAGCCGTCCGACGCAGCCGGGCGGGATATGATCCCGGCGTCATCGCGAGGAGCGAAGCGATGTGGCACTCTCATGACATTGCATATACGATGTCCGGGCGAGAGCAGTGGCTCGTGATACGACCGTGCTGCCAGCCACCTGCAACTAACGATATCCCTGCCTCCCAATCTTTCCTGAAGCGCCCCATCATTTCCCCGGCGCGTGCGCAGTTCGTATTATCATCACCTGACATCCCCGTAAGTACCTGTTGCATGGTCATACGTGATCTCTGGAGCGCACTCTATACTGATGACATTCCCGCGGAGCAGACCGGCCGGGAGTGCGATTTCATCATGCAGTTCCTCCCGCTCGCAGAATTTCCGGACGTGCTCGATCTCGCCTGCGGGACCGGCCGCCACTCCATCGAACTGGCGCGGCGCGGTTACGGCACGGCCGCCGTGGATATGGACCCGAAGGCGCTACATGTGGCAGAGGCATCAGCATGCACCGCCGGCGTTTCCATACAATTTATTGTGGCAGACCTGCTCGATCTTGGCACGCTCGATCGCACATTCGATGGCATTCTGCTCTTCTGGCAGAGCTTCGGCTATTTCGATACCGACGCGCAAGCCGGGCTCTTCACCAGTTTCCATCGCCTGCTCCGTCCGGGGGGACGACTGATCCTCGACCTCTACAATCGCCTCCACTTCACCCGCGGCTTTGTCCCGCACGCGCACAACGATTTCCACGAACCACTTCCCGTCTGGGACATCAGCCTGTTCCGCCCGCTCCCGCTGGGCTACGAGGAGGATCTCCGCTTCGAGCGCCGCCGTGCCGTGGACCTGTTCGACCCGCACCTGTTCAGTCCCGGCGAAATCGCCGGCCTCGCCGCCAACTACGATTTCCACCTGATAGCCTCCTGCAGCGACTTCCACCCCACCACCCCCGCAACGCCGGAGAAGGCGAGGATGCAGCTTGCGTTCGAACGTCTATGAGAAGGCAAAGGTCAAAAGGCAAAAGGCAAAAAGGGGGAATGGGGAGTGATAGTGTAATGGTGGAGGTGTTTACGGAAAAACTCCGGAGATGCCCGGTGGAGGTACAGCGCAGGAGTTGACCGGGCGTGCCGCGGCTCCGACCACCACGGGCACGGGAATGCTACGCCATCGTACGGGTACCTGTGGATAGGTTTCCTGAGATTCCTTTCTTTCTCTTTCTCACCATTCTCTTTCTCGTTGTTCTCTTTGTCACTGTCCGCACGGAGTAGTACTCCATGCACCCTGGTGGCAGGAAGGGTAGGGAAGACCGCGAGGCCAGACTCTGTGATAACGCAGCATCAGGAAATTTTTAGGAGAACCTCCCCATATGTATTTAACTCCGTACTGCAACGTGTGGTACGGCCATGACACTACGCTCACGTCACTATGTACGTATTACGTATTGCGGCGGGCCTTGACTATAATTGCTGAAAGTATAGCGAGAATTTCCAGAGTTTCAGAGAGAAGCGGGGTGATTTTCGACTCGGCGATACTGCCGGACTGGCGTAATAATCGCAGCCAGTAGGCGCTTTCACGGGCTTCCTTCTGTGCTATGGAGACCTTGTGAATAAAATCCGCGCGGCTGACGCCGGCGCGCGACTCCTCCACATTGGCTCCGATCGACGTAGCTGAACGCAGATACTGCCTACCGATAATACGGGCCGCATCATCGTGATTCCGTTCGAGATAACGATAAAGCCGAATCGCGCGCAATGCATATTCGAATGTCCGTTCACCTATTTCCCTCGGCGATGTCTCCCCTGCCATCGAATCTCACAACCTCATAATTTTTCACGTCCGCACCCCCATACCAACCCCGCAACATCTCTTCTTTTTGCCTTTTGCCTTTTAACTTTTGACTTTCGCCCCCTCCCTTTCCTTACGTCTTCAGCTTTGAGCGTTTAACTGCCAGCATGAATCGCATTACCGCATGTGCGGCCAGCTTTGCGGTGATGTTGTCGCGGTCGAAACGGGGGTTCAGTTCGACGAGGTCGAGAGCGGCGATGTTGGGGCGGGCGCCGAGTGCGTAGGCAGCAGCGAGAAATTCGGCGCCGGAGAGTCCGTCGGGCATGGTGGCGGAGACGCCCGGCGCGTCGGCCGCGCGGACGCCGTCGATGTCGAGCGTACCGTAGAGGTGATCGGCGCCGGAACCGGCCATGAGCAGCGCGGTGGAAAGGGCCTTCTGGAAACCGAGCGAACGGATTTCGTGCAGCGGCATGATGCGTCCGCCATGTTCGCGGAACCAACGGGCATGCGCCTCGGCATTCGCGAAGCTCTGGATGCCGAACTCCACGGCGCCATGCGTAGCGATCTTCTCCTCCTCGATCAGCATCCGGAACCATGTGCCGGAGTTCCGGAGCGGATTCGGCGGGCGCACATCGAGATGGGCATCCACATTGAGCACGCCGAGCGCCCCATGCACATCGTACACCCCGCTGGCGGCAGCATAGGTGATGTCGTGTCCGCCGCCAATCACCACCGGCAGCAGTCCCGCCGAGCAGACATGCCGGACCACCTCGGCCAGCCGGCCGTGAATTTCCTCCAGCGTACCATCGCAGCGGATATTTCCCATATCGAAGAGAAAGCCTTCCGGGATGGAATCTCCCTCCCCCGCATACGGCGTCAGCCGGTAGAGCATGGCACGCACCATGTCCGGAGCCGCCGCGGCGCCGGTCCTCCCGCCATTACGCTCCACACCGATATCCTGCGGCACGCCTATCAGCGCCACACGCGCGGCGCCGGGGAAATCTCCGGGATCGCGCAGCGTGATATCCCCCATGCGGGGATCATCGGGATCATTTTTCGAGAAGAAGAGCGCCGGATCGACAGGCGCCAGAAGCAGTGCAAGAGAGTCCATGACAGGTACGCAGCCTTCAGAATCGCCAGGTGAAGCTTGTGACAGGGACGATAAAGGGAGCCGTGAAGAGCGCCAGGCCGAAATCGGCCGAGAGCTGGTCGTTCGTCACCCGGACGCCCAGCATCGACACGGTGTTCTCCGGTTTGGTAAAGTCATTGTTCCAGATCTCCCCCACCCACCGGATGTCATCGCGGCCGAACGCGGGAGCGTCGAAGCCGAACGCCCCGCCGAGCGAGCCCGTGTAGAAGATGGTGAATCGCGTAGTATCGTAATCGAACGCCTGTAGCGCAACCGGAGCCTCCTCCGGTCCCACCGCCCGGTAGAAGAGCATGCCCGAATAGCGTCCCGTCCCGAGCGGGAACGTGCCGACGGCATAGATATGAGCATAGGGATGATCGAGCGTGAGGAAGGTATAGGAGGCTCCGACAGCCAGTTCATACTCCGGACTTCGTTCGATGGTGAACTTGGCTCCCACATGGAACACCTGCGACCGCAGCGCTATGCCGGGGATGATGGTGGCGCCGGCCGTGATGGTGGCGCCGTACCCGAGCCCGAAGCCGCCGTAGAGGAATCCAAGCTCATAGTTGCTGATGAATCCCCCGGGGCCGGTCGGCGAGGCGCTGGGCATCAGGAAGTGATGCGGCCGGCGGATGAACGGTCCATCCACCGGAATGAAACTGCTGATGAGACGCTTCGGGATCGTTACATCGCCGAACTCGGTCTCCACCGTGACCGTGGAATCGGTGTAGCCTACAAGATTGCCGCGAAAGGAATCACCGCTTTCCATCTGAACGATGTACCGGAGACTGTCGCGTACCTGCGAGATCGCGGGCAGGGCGGGAAGAATGAAAAGAACGGTGGCCGAGATGAGTAGTCGCAGCATCGATGAAGATTTTTTACAGAGGGACGATTGCGCAGCCCGTTCCAACCGCCGTATATTTGTCTCTCTTATGGGCCCGGATGGCGGAATTGGCAGACGCGCTATATTCAGGGTGTAGTGTCCGTACGGACGTGCAGGTTCGACTCCTGTTCCGGGCACCCTTGCCAAAGATATGACGGCGGAGAGTTATTCTTCGCCGTCGTCTTTTTTCCACCCCACATTCCCTCCATTCACCTCCGGAATCCGGGGTCCCCGGGGAACGGATCGAACATCGGCAATCGCGCCCCATTCTCTCAAGGCATTTCCTGCGCTCCGAATACGCGCCGGGCAGCCGCTGAGACCGCCTGGCATGAATTTTCGCGTGGATGATGCCGGCACGCGACCGGTGGCGAAGCCATCGGTGAAGGACGCGGCCGATTCATGGAGGATGTGATGAGACGTGGAACGCGCATACGACTGACAGCGGGACTGATCACGGCAACGGCATTGCTGGCCGCGCTCCTGTGGATGCTGACGCCACGGTACGCGCCGGGGCCTCTCCCCCGTAACGCGCCTCGTCTCCCCCCGCCGGAGACGACGGGAGCGGGAGGGCCATCGATTCGCGATCCGCGCGAAGCGCGGCTTCCGTTCTCTCCCGACAGTGTGGCTTCCAAAACGCTGTCTCCGGCAGTTCGCAGGGGGCAGCCGGCCGACAGCAGCGGTTTTGCCATGTCCCCAACACCGGGCATCCCCTTCACCCCGGCCGACCTGGACACGCTCCGGCTGATGATACCGGTGGCGGGGATCGGCCCGGACGATCTGGCCGACACCTACGACGACGCGCGATCGGACGAGCGTTCCCATCATGCAATCGATATCATGGCGGCGCATGGAGCCCCCGTCCTTGCCGCCGCCGACGGGCGCATTCTCAGGCTTTTCACGAGCGAGCCCGGCGGCATCACGATCTACCAGCTCAGCGCGGACGGACGGCGGGTCTACTACTATGCCCACCTCGACCGTTACGCAGAAGGCATCGCGGAGGGGGATGCGGTGCGGACGGGGGATGTGATAGCATACGTGGGAGATACCGGCAATGCCGGCGCGGGCAACTATCATCTCCACTTCGCCGTCTGGATGGTGACCGAACCGTCGCGATACTGGGATGGCCTGACGATCAATCCATATCCGGTACTCATGCGATCAGCCGGGAAAACACCGGCGCCGGGGGTGGGGCAGCATCGCTGATCCGACGGCCGGCGGCGATTCACTGCGGGTGTATAACGGAATGCATCTGTCCGGTGGAGGCATGTCATTGCTCCTGCCACGGACGACGGACTACTGTCCACCGACCGGAGCCAGACCGGCAAAGGAAGTGCTCCCAGGCGCTTCATTCTGTTGGACGCCTTCCATGTAATTGCCTCGTACGCCTGACTTCCGCACATTGCCAGTCTCTGAACATGACCGACCGTACGGACATACCGCTCACAATCGCCTCCGAGGCTCCGCCGCTGCGGCCGCTGGTGGGGAGCACCATCGGCGACCTTGAGGAGCTGATGCGCTCATGGAACGAGCCCGCATTCCGCGCGCGCCAGATCTATAACTGGCTGTATGCACGCCGTGCCGCAGGCTTCGACGAGATGACGACCCTCGGCCTGGAACTGCGCCGGCGTCTTGCGGCCGAGACCCGTCTGCGCACGCTCGACCTGCTGGACCGCCAGCACAGCACCGACGGAACCATCAAGTTCCTCTTCCGCACCGCTGACGGCTACAACATCGAATCGGTGCTGATACCGAGCGAGGCGCGCGACGACCAGGACGAACCGAAGCGGCGCACGATCTGCATTTCCACGCAGGTGGGCTGTCCACTCGACTGCAAGTTCTGCGCAACTGCCTCAATGCGTCTGAAGCGCAACCTGACGGCCGGGGAGATCGTGGAGCAGTTCCTGCATGTGGAGAAGCATGCGGGAGAATCGCTCACCAACATCGTCTACATGGGAATGGGGGAGCCGATGCTGAACTATGAGAACGTCTTCGCATCGGTGGAAATCTTCACCGATCCCGGCAACCGACTCGTCTCGGCGCGGCACATCACCGTCTCCACCTCCGGCCTTCCGGGGGCGATCAGGCGCATGGCCGACGAGGGGCGGCGGGTGAAGCTCGCCATTTCGCTGCATGCGCTCACCAATGGCATGCGGAGCGAGCTGATGCCGATCAACCGCCGCTACGACATCGGTGAACTGATGGACGCCGTGGAATACTACTATCGCACCACGCGGCAGCCCGTCACGTATGAGTACATCCTTTTCGATGGATGGAACGACACCGACGCCGACGTCCGGCGCCTGGCACGGATCACACGGCGCGTGCCGAGCAAGGTGAATGTGATCCCATTTCACGAGATCGAATTCACCAATCCCACGGGCATCTCCGCCCGGCTCCGCGCGACGCCGAGGGAGAAGTTCGATCTCTTCATCAGGAAGCTTCGCGATGCGGGGGTGACGGTGATGGTCCGCTCCAGTTCGGGGGAGGACATCGATGCAGCCTGCGGACAGCTTGCGGTGAAGCACGGGGCGACGACGCTGGGACCGATGGTCAGTTAGTCATCAGCAGCAAAAAGCTCCCTTCGTACTGATGTACTGACAATGACCACGAACCACAGCAAGGCGCAGCCGGGCGTACCGCCAACGACTATCCACCAATCGGCAACTATCCCTCGACCACCATCTCTCCCTCGCGGATGATCTCCGCATCCCCTTCCAGCGACACATCGGTAACACGGCCATCCTCCATACGGAAATCGACCCGAAGCATGCTCCCGCTGGAAGTGATCACGGCGATGGGAGGCGCAAGTTCCCGGCGCATGGCGGCGACGATGGCCGATGAGACCGCCCCGGTACCGCAGGCGCCGGTCTCCCCCTCCACGCCGCGCTCGAAGGTCCGCAGCAGAATGCCCGATCCATCGGGGAGCACCTCCACGAAGTTCGCGTTCGCCCCTTCCGGAGCGAATGCGGGATGATGCCGCAGAGCACTTCCCCAGCCCTCCACATCGACCTGCGCGGCATGACGGAGCGAGGCATCATCCAGCTCGTCGATGAAGACGATGGCATGAGGCGTCCCGACATCGGCGAAATGACAGGCACGGGACTGCCCGGCGAGCTCCAGTTCGAGCCCGAGGCGGAATGCGCGCGGGTCGGGAAACGAGACCTTCACGCCGATTCCGGTGCGCTCTGCGTGATAGACCACGCCCGCATTCACAAAGGTGATCGACGATGAATCGGCGACGAACCCGAGCTCATCCGCGTAGCGCACGGCGCAGCGCCCGCCGTTGCCGCACATCATGCCGGTGGAGCCATCGCGGTTGTAGTAGCGCATCATGAAATCACCGGCATCCCACGGCAGGACGGCGATGAGGCCGTCGGCCCCGCCATGCTCCTGTGCGTCATCGCAGAGCACCGGCGCCTGCGCGGCCAGATCGAGCTCATCCGGCAGCGTACGCCCATCAAGCATGATGAACGTGTTCCCCGCTCCGGACATCTTCGTGTAATACAATCTGGTCATGCTCCAAAGATAGCGAGAATACATGCGTCGCGGCCGGGGATGCGCCCCGGATTTCACTGGCATCGCACACCATCTTTCGTATCTTGTTCGCTCGCTGCGCCGCCCGCCGAGGGGCGCGGGTCCGGCACGGCGACGATCCCGACATGCTTCTGGCCAGGAATGCTTCCGCACGTACTCCGCTATGATCCGATGTGTCTCACTCCTGCTCCTCCTGCTGGCGGCGACCGCTGCCGCGGCACAGTCCGGCCCTGATCCCGACGCCACTCTCATCGACGCCACCTTCGTGGATTGTACCGATACGACCGAGTCGCTGCTGGTGCTGCGTGACGGGCGGACGATATACGCGCATGGCGATCGTGGAGCGGTGATGGTGATCACCGGCGCCCTGCTGAACGATCTGCGGCGCGTGGTGGACAGCGCAGGATCGGGCGTTGATACGAAGGATCTCGATAGCTGCAACACGCTTGGTGTGATACTGGAGGGACCGCGCTATCTTCTCATCAATCCGCGGCGGCCGCCGCGCGAGGCGCGCGACCTGCTCAACCGGCTGGAGCGGCTGCGGCAGTATGCGCGACGCAAGATGAAGGGGACGATCGATCACTTCACCGACCGCGTGGAGGCCGAGCCGGATTCCACGATGCAGGCGCTCCCATCGGTAGCACCGGCGGAGATACACAGGAAGATCAGGCTCTCGCCGATTGCCAAAGAATGGCGCTGCAGCGGCAGCGTGATCGTGGCGGCGATGATCGCTCCGGAGGGAAATGTGCGGCAGGCGTTCATCCGCCAGGTGCGCACACGTGGTAAATGCTCCTCCCTTCTCTCCACAATGGCCCTGCGGGCGGTGCTGCTTGCGACGTTCGAGCCGGCGGTGAAGAACGGCAGGCCCATACTCTCCTGGGTTGAGCTGGAGATCCCGTTCGCCCGTCCCAGATAGGCGACCGCATCATGCCGCCACACGTCGAAACGGATGAACGGCGGAGCCGGGCGTATCTTCGCCGTGGAAACATCCTCCGCACGGCCTTTATCACGGAGGAATAATGCCGGTACTATTCATTGATCCATGCGCCCGTCGCTCGCCGGCTGCATGGTAGGACACCTGCATTCACCCGAGCGCGTGTTCCGGCCATGTCCGGCGGTCCGATACTGGGAGAACACCCCACCTCTCTCACCGCCGGTCAAGACGGTCCGGCACGAACATTCCATCTGACGGATACATGATCTCTACGATTCCCACGATCGGCATCCTCGGCGGAGGACAGCTTGCCCGCATGACCGCCTACGCAGCCTTCCGTCTGGGGCTTCGCGTGCACATCATGGAACGCGAGGCCGGATCGCCAGCCGGCGCAATCGCCCACAGCGAGACGGTCGGATCGCCGGCCGATCACGGACTGCTTCTTCGCTTCGCCTCCTCCTGCGACGTCATCACGCTGGAGAGCGAATTCATCAACGAGAAGCATCTGGCGGTGCTGGAGCAGGGAGGTCATATCCTCCATCCACGCTCCGCCTCGGTGGCGAAGATCCAGGACAAGCTTCTGCAGAAACGGACGCTGCTGGATGCCGGGGTTCCGGTCGCCCCGTTCGAGGGCGTCGCCGGGGCCGATGAAGCCAGAGCATTCGGCGAGCGTCACGGCTATCCCTTCGTGCTGAAGGCGCGGCGCAACGGCTACGACGGCTATGGGAATGCGACGATCCGCCGGCCGGAGGATGTGGAGAAGGGATGGATGAAGATCACGCAGGGAAAGACGGGCGATGAACTCTACTGCGAGGCGTTCGTGGACTTCACGAAGGAGCTTGCGGTGATGGTGACCCGGGACCGCAACGGCAATCTGGCGATCTATCCGGTGGTGGAGACCGTGCAGAAGAACCACATCTGCCACACCGTTACCGCCCCCGCAGCCATCGATGCGGCCATCGCCGACAGGGCGGTGGACTACGCACGCCGCAGCGTGGAGGCGATCGAGGGCGTCGGCATCTTCGGGATCGAGCTATTTCTGACGGGAACGGGCGAGGTGCTGGTGAACGAGATGGCGCCGAGGCCACACAACAGCGGCCACTACACGATCGAAGGATGCATCACCTCGCAGTTCGAGAATCATCTGCGCGCAGTAATGGGCTGGCCACTCGGTTCCACGGAACTTCGCGCAGCGGGCGTGGCGATGGTGAACATCCTCGGCGACCGCGAAGGAACCGGAGGATTGATCGATTACGCCGCGGCGCTGAACGATCCGCGCACGCATCTGCACATCTACGGCAAGGCCCGGTCGCGCACAGGAAGAAAGATGGGGCACGTCACCGCGCTGGGCGGCTCCGTGGAGGAGGCATTGCACCATGCCGCGGCAACCGCGGCAAAGGTAGGTTTTGCCCCCTGACGGCGCATGGGGACTTCATGGAGACAGCGCGCGGAAACCTTCAGGGAGCATCATGCCTTCAGCGCCGTCACCATCGGCTTCAGCCCTTCTACATGTTCTGCCCCACATGGTTCCCGCCCGCGGACTGCGGCTGTCACAGGATGAAATTCCTCTTTCCCCGATGCGCCACGATGGCTATCTTCATCTCCACTCCATCCTCTTCCGGCACGGAGGAAGGCAGGAGACGGTTCCGTAGTTCAGCTGGATAGAACGCAAGTTTCCTAAACTTGATGTCGCAGGTTCGAGTCCTGCCGGGACCACTGTGGCCCTTCAGAGCTTCTGAGGGGCTTTTCGTTTTGTGGGATTTTCGCCTGTTTTCGGCATTTACTCAGTAAATCCAGAACTCAAAACTGCCACACAATCTTGGGAATTGCCACCGTTGGGTGTACGAAAGGTGTACAAGAAGGTGTACGTTCCCCATGCCATTGAGCACCACTTGAGCTTGCCCTTACTCCCATCGTTCTCTCCCTATATTGGCACTGTATTAATGGAGAACTCAAGCCATGTCGAATTGATGTGCCCCCCGGAAAGTACTCCATAAGTTATGAGAGTCAAACAGCCCCGACGGGCAGGAGATTCTCATGAAGAAGCGTCATACAACCGAAGAGATCATCACGCTGCTGCGGAAGATCGAACGGA
>Ga0206101_1000162_pt1 | contig 15762 bp, 7 predicted proteins | sample 1B0metagenome_FD_148613 | JGI IMG/M metagenome (GOLD analysis project Ga0206101, IMG submission 148613) | Enriched microbial communities from leaf-cutter ant dump, University of Wisconsin, Madison, United States - 1B0 | ecosystem: Environmental > Terrestrial > Nest > Insects nest > Nest dump... | reverse complement strand
AAAGTTAATTGAAACCACTTTCAATTAACTCCTTTCAAACACAATACAGTAACGCCTTTTAGCCAATTTTACCAACTATTTTTGGCATCTATATCTAAAATAACCCCATTGATTATCTGATCAGGGTTACATTCCCCTGTTGCTTTTCCTCTTTGCCATTGGCAAAAACAGCTTCTATAACATAGATATAAACTCCTTCAGGCTGAGGATTATTATGATGCCGGCCGTCCCACCCGCTGCCATGGATGTTGTTTGTCTCGAACAGCTTTTGCCCCCAGCGGTTATATATCTGCATATTAAATCCCGCTACGGCGTCTGAGAATATATTTCCCGGAAAGAAGTAGTCATTAATACCATCGCCATTGGGCGTGAATGCATTGGGGACATCTATGAAGCACGACTTACGTACTTCTATCGTATCCGTGGCAGCGCAGCCATTGGCATGTGCGGTCAGGTAATAAGTGCCGGGGTTGCTTATAAATATACTGGCCGTTCGCGCACCCGTATTCCAGGAATAGTCGTAGCCTGTCGTATCAACATATAAATTAGATAATTCCACCGGGCTGCTGTTGGGACAAATAGCGGTATCCGGGCCCATATCAACAACCGGGTTGGCATATATATGCAGCGTATCAGTAAAAGCAGTATCCGGGCATGCCCGGAAGTGTGTTGTCAATGTCACCGGCATAGCTCCTGATGCATTATAGCTATGGGTTGTTACTTTTTTATTTGCTGACACGACTGCGGTTCCGTCGCCGAACTGCCAGTATAAAGAGTTAACTGTATGATCATTTATCTGCGGCAGGAAAGTAACGGGCGCTCCTGCACAGATGCTGTCCGGATAGGCAGAGAACGTATTTATCACGGCAGCGTCCACTATAATAGTTTGATAAGCGGTATCAGGAGGACAGCTGTTATTCATATGCCCGATCAGCATTGCACGGTAACTTCCGGCGTTCCCGTAAGCGTGCTGCGGATCTTGTAAAGCAGAAGTGCCCTGGTCGCCAAAGGACCAGCTGAAATCAGTGAACACCGGATCGGAGGTATTCTGAAAAGCAACCGGCTCACCCTGGCAAGCCAGCGTATCTGCGATAAAAGAAACCCTGTAGCTTTGTGCGGGCCAGGTAATGATAAACGTATCTGTATGGTGCTCGCATAAAGAATCAATGTCGTAGCGGACCCAGTACGTCCCCGGCTGATATATGCTTCGCTGCCTTCCGGTGCTGCCGTTGTCCCAGGTATAATTTGTCCCGTAAGGATTACCCGCTGCTATAAGCACCGTGTCTGCCCTGCACATCCCGGAGTCTCTTGCCGTGGTATGGATATTGCTTGTGGTATAACGAAAGCCCACCTTAAAGGTATCCACATGCACCTCATACTTACAGGGTGTATTTACCGGGATCTGATAGCTTACCCAGTACACACCGGCCGTATCCGCTATCCGCGTCGGGCCGGGGACATTGCCTTTCCACATATAGTTCCGGCCGGAAAGGTCTCTGGCTGTTAATGTCCGCGGGCCGGAACATAGCGATGAATCAGTTGTTGTGCTGTACACCTTTTTATGCGTAAACAGCGTGCCTAAATTAGGCAATCCTATAATGGACACAGTCCCGGGATACAAGGCAAATCCGTTGGCAACAAACTGGCAGGCTGTACCGGGAAGATCAGGCTTATTGATCACATGCAAAGCAGGCGCACCATGCCGCCCTGTGGTATATATTTTCCCATCCGGCGCCCGTTTTATAGCGTAAATCTGGCTTGGGGAAATTACTGTTTTTGAATTAACGATAGTCATTGAATCCCCTGAGCTTAAATCATATTGATACATCGCTGCAGTTTCACCTGCCGATGGTTCCGCCAGGCTTGCATACAGTCTGGTATTACCCGGCGAAAAGGCAAGGCCGAAAAATGAAGCCTTGACACCGGCTACCGCTGTATCCAGTACAACAGGGTGCGTAATGGCGCCGGAAGCAGCATTAAAATTGTACAGAACAACTTTATGCTGCGTGATCGCCAGCCTGGTCAGATCGGGAGCGACATCAATCGTTCCTGAAACTTCGGAAAAAGTTTCCAGCTGCTTTGCAGGTATGCCCTGTGAAATGACCGGGTTCGGGTGAATACCGCTGACATCAATATTGTACGCCTTAAACCTGTTGTCCCGGCGGGAAACCACGATCAGCCATACATCGCAATCATTCCCGGAAGCTACCGTCATATGCTCCGTGAGCGCGGTATCCAGCAATACTCCTTTCGTAAGCACATCTCCCAGGCCATTGTCCAGGGTCATGTCTACTATGCTGTAGTATAAGTTGCCGAAATAAAGCCGGCTTTCCCAGTTCCCCAGGGAAAATATATAGTATTTCCGGTCATCACCCGGCACAGGTACGATGACTGTGCCCTGGGAAGTGCTGACCGTGATATTGACAGGTGTCCCGTTCGCCGTGATCCCCGGCAAGTTCCCGCCGTTCGGCATCACATTATTCGTGCGGTTCCACACAGAAGTGCCGTCCGTGTAAAACAACAGCTGTCCGTTGTCATTGCATATGGCAGCGCAGCCTTCGCTGGTATTGATGCCGGTACGGACCGGTGTTGGCGGGCTTGTATTGAAATCTATTCCTGCAACTACACCGAATGCCCAGATATTTCCCTCCTGGGCATACCCGCTTATCCCCGCTCCGGTCAGGCAAACGACAAGCATGCCTTTCACACCTATACTGCTCACTTTCTCTGCTTTACTATTTTCTCTGTTTTGATTAAAGCACCGTCTTTACTTTTTATACGCAGCAGGTAAATACCGTCGGCTATCCGGCTCAAGGAAAGCATACGTGCGTCTTTGATTTCCTGGATAACCTTTCCTTCCATGCCGACCAGTTCTGCGTCTATATTCACCGGCGATTGAATATACACCAGATCATGGGCAGGATTGGGATAAACATATATCCGGTCATTTATTCCAGGCACAGATCCCATACCCACATTTGTAACGGTATAAACATCGGAAGTATCCGTACATCCGTCCTGGTTTGTAACAGCTACCCGGTAATTTCCGTTTACAGTGACGGTATAAGCGCTTCCCGTGGCGCCGGGGAGGGACGTATCGCCCCCGATCCATTGGTACGTGGTGTAGGTGCCGGTTACACTTAGTACATAGCCGCTGACATTAATGACCGGTTTGCTGATCTGGCTGAGGGTCAGGTCGAGCGTAAGTATGCTGTCACATCCTGCGGCATTGGGCAGGTGCTGCGTATAAATACCGCTGGCGGTATACGTCTCTCCGTTGAGTGTATAACTGCTTTCACCGCATCTGACTTCTGTGATATGGAAAGAGGTAGTATCATTACAGCCCAGCTTCAGCATAAATATATCGGTGGCCGCTGCAGCGGTAAGCGAGTCTGCCGTACCGAAAGCGGGACTGAAATATGCCGTTGCTTCAAAGTATCCTGTACAATACGCATTTCCCTTTCCGTCCGTAGCCACGCCAAAGCCTTCATCTAAAAGATTAGCGGTGCCCATGCTTCCGGCCCACAGGTAATGACCGCTGGAGTCATATTTAGCCAGGAACACATCAAAGTCGAAGTTGTTTGCACTGGTAAGTATTGCTGTACCCGGCGTGTCCGGATCATAATCCGATGCGCCGCCGAACCACCCGGTTATATACACATTGTTTACGGCATCAGTAGCCACGCCCTGGCCGTAATCGTCGCCGGTGCCGCCCATGCTTTTGGCCCAGATATAATTACCGGCGGAATCATACTTGGCCAGGAATACATCATATTTATTCCCTGCAGAGATGAGGTTAGCCAGCTTCGTGGTATCCGGATCAAAATCTGACGTGCCGATGAAGCGCCCTGTAATGTATATATTCCCCGCGCCATCCAGGGTCACGGACTGACCATAATCGAAGTTTGGCCCGCCCATGTTTTTGGCCCACACATATTTACCACTGGAATCATATTTAGCCAGGAATACATCATAGATCCCTTTAGCATTAAGATTAGCCACCTTTGTTGTATCCGGGTCAAAATCTGCCTTAAGGTAGAATACCCCCGTGATATAAGCGTTTCCTGAGCCGTCTACCGCCATGCCATAGCTCTGGTCGTTATAGCTGCTGGATGTTCCTCCGCCCATGCTTCCGGCCCACAGATAGTTACCGGAGGCGCTATACTTGGCCAGAAACACATCATTGCTGCCTGCAGAAGTACGGTTAGCTACGCTTGCCGGGTCCGGATCAAAATCCACGGTACTGGTAAAGAACCCTGTTACATACACGTTTCCTGCCCCGTCCACAGCGATGGCGCGCCCTTCTTCTGTGCCTGGTCCTCCCATACCTTTTGCCCAGACATAATTGCCTGCTGTGTCATATTTCGCTATAAAAATATCGGTGCCGGCCCTGGCGATCACCCAGGCGGTATCCGGCCCCGGATCAAAATCTACGGTATCCTGGAATCTGCCTGTTATATACACATAGCCCGCTTTATCGCAAGTTACCCCAAATCCATCGTCAGCCAGCTTTCTTCCCATACTTTTTGCCCATATATACCTGCCGTTCGCGTCGTATTTAGCCAAAAATATATCATAGCTTCCTGCAGTCCTCAGCCTGGCTATACCCGGCCCCGGGTCAAAATCCACAGTATCGGAAAATGTTCCTGCCACATAGACATTTCCAGCCCCGTCCACAACGATGGCATTGCCTTGTTCGGAACCGGTTCCTCCTATACCTTTCGCCCAGTTTAATGTCTGGGCCCGGGTGGAATAACCCGCGATCGTAACAAGACAAGCAATGAGAAGATAGGTTCTAATGAATGCATATCCATTCAACATAATAAATATATTTTAAGGTTAAAAAAAGACTATACCTGTTCCTGAGGTTCATGTTATTTCTTACCTGTCATTTGCTACAAATATCCCCATACCGCTAATAAAAAAATTAGTAGTAATCCGCAAGGAATCTGCGGGGATGCCTGGATCTTTACAAAATCAGGATCAGGGTGCCGTGCTGATATTAATCGGCGCCAGTTACGGCATTATGCCTCCGGTCTTATAAAAACGCGCGCCGTGCAGACAGGAAAAGAAAGAAGGCGTGCTGCACAGGTCCGACGCCGCTCAGTATTTGATTTACCGCAGCAATATCAGGTCGCCTTTATGATAATACTGCTTCCGGCGGGTGCCTTCCGTAAAATACAGCTCATAGAAATAAGTACTTATGTCGGCGCATTAATCCAGCAACCCCAGCTCTATGACCTTTTTCACCAACCCTATGGTATTCTTCACCTCCAGCTTCGTGGCCAGGTTAAAGCGGTAGTTCTCTACCGTACGCAGGCTGATACACAGTTCCTCCGCGATCTCGGGATTGCTGTATTCTTTCAGCATCAGCCTCAGGATGTCTTTTTCCCTGGGTGTAAGCCCGTATTTCGTAGAGGTCTTCCACTTGATCTGCTTACGGAATTCGTCCAGCTTCTGCTCGACATCGGGCTTCAGGTATTGCTTCCCGCTGTGCACGGTCTCGATCGCGTGCACCATGGTTTTCTGATCCGTGTTTTTTGAAAGGTATCCGGCCGCGCCGTTCCTGAGCATGTTGTGGATGTAGATCATCTGGTTGAAATTGCTCAGGATCAGGATGCGGAGCTTCGGGTAGGACCGCACCAGCACCGGCACCAGCTCGTCGCCCGACTTTCCCGGCATCTGTATGTCCAGCAGCAGCACGTCCGGGCAGTTATGCTTTAATCCGCCGAGCAGGGAATCACCGTCCGTATAGGTATCCTCCAGCCGGATATGCGGGTAATGCAGCAGCATATCCTTGATCCCGTTGAGCACTACGGGATGATCATCCGCTATGGCAATCCTTACCGGTTCCATAAGAGCGCAGCAGCCAAAATTACTGAAGATTTATTTCAAGCCGGATAATGGTGCCGTGCTTCGGAGAGGATTCAATGGTCATCGTGCCGTTCAGCGCCCCGATACGGTTCTGGACGTTTTGCAGGCCCAGTCCCGGATGCTGGTCTTCCATGACGAACCCGGTGCCGTTGTCCTCGATAAGGATGGTCAGCAGGTCCCGGTTCCTGTTGATCTGTACGGCCGCGTTCGTCGCGCCGGCATGCTTGACGATATTTTTCAGCAGCTCCTGGATGATCCGGTAGAGCGACAGCTGTCCTTCCTGCGGCAGGCCGTCCACGGAGGCGTGTATCTGCAGGTCAATGTGCAGCTGCGCTCCCTGGCCGAGCTGTACGCAGTACATCTCCAGCGCTTCTTCAAAGCTGTAGCGGGTGAGGATGTCCGGCATGAGGTTGTGCGCGGTATTCCGTATCTCTTCGGCGGTATCTTCGAGCATGTGCATGATCTCCCTGCGGATCTCCGGCTTCATACCCGCCGTATGCTGCTCCGATGAAAAATACATCTGCAGCGCCGCCAGCCGTCCGCCGACGCCGTCGTGCAGCTCCTGCGCCAGCCGCGTGCGCTCTTTCTCGCCGCCGCTGACGAGCGCGTGCATGATGTTGATCTCCTTCTCCTGCTCGAGCAGCGCCTTCTCCTGCTCCATATCCCGCAGCTGCTGCTCCTGCAGCCGCTGCCGGTGCTGCCGGTTGCGGTACAGCAGCCCCATGGTGATCACCAGCGTCAGCGCGCTTATGGACACGACGGCGATCAGCAGGTTCTTTTTGCCGATCTGGTTTTCCTGGTTGGCGATCAGCAGGTCTTTCTTCGCGATCGCCATGTCTTTCTGCACGGTCTGGTATTTGAATTCAAGCTGGTCTACCGCCTTTATCCGTTCCTTATCCGTCAGGCTGTCCTTCAGCCCCGAGGCGGTCTGCTCGTGCCGCCAGGCGTCCCGGTACCGGCCGGTGGCGCCGTAAGCCGCTGCCAGCGCCGTGTGCACCTGGTACATGTGATCCTGCACCTGGTATTTGCGCGCCGTGTCAATGCTCCTGAGCAGGTATTGTATGGCCTGGCCGTACTGTCCTGTCCGGAGGTAGGCATCGCCTGTAAGATAGTTCCGGTACAGGTTCCTGAGGTAGGACATGCTCCGGCTGTCCCTGCCGGCTGCCGGGCGGAGGTACCCGAGCGCCTCGTGCGCTTTCCCCTGCCCGAGCAGCATTTCCGCGATGCCGATCAGGCAGACGTCTTTTATCATCTCATTGCCGGCCAGGGAAGCCTGCGCTATTGCCTCGTTGTAATAATACGCCGCTTCCTCGTAACGCTCCATCGTGGCAAGCGTATGCGCTTTGTTGTTGAGCATGAAGGCCAGCAGCTCCGGCCTGTTTACCTTTCTCGCAATTGCTTCAGACTTTTCCAGGTAATGCAGCGTCTTCTCCGGCTGCCGGAACCGCATGTGCAATCCGCCTATGCTGTTGTACACATAGATCGCCAGCTGCTCCGGCGTGGTCTCGTCGGTCAGGCTCAGTGCCGCATACAGGTAATCGGCAGCTTTCCGGTAATTGCCGTAATGGTTATATATGCTGGCGATATTCAGATGCAGCATGATGATCAGGTTGCTGCGCTGCCGGGTCTGCAATGCATAGGTAAGCGCCTGCTGGTAGACAGGTAATGCTTCCTTCCTGTCCCTGGTGACGGAAATAACGCCGCCCAGGCGCATCAGGGACATCCCCGCGCCATAGGTGTATTTTCTTGCCCTGCTGATCCGGTAGGCTTCCAGGAATAAACGGCAGGCGCTGTCCGGGCTGATATGCTCGATCCGCCGGCCCTGATCCAGCAGCCGTTTGACATCCGGCATGCTGTTGTCGCGGATATAGTAAGGGTCGGTAAACGAGTCGCCCAGCTCCTGCCCCGCGGCCGGCAGGGTGCAAAGGAGCAGCAGGTATAACAGGCGTCCGGGCATGGCCGGTCAAATTACATGATTCTTCCGGGTTGTCCCGTGGACGCCATGTACAGCGGGTGAAATTCGAGTAATATTACTCTAAACGTGCGTTGGCCTGCCGGCTACTTTTGTAATATCCGCTGTATCGCCACGCAGACAAAAGGCACGCACACTGCGTTAACCATTATACAAACGTTAAAATCAAAAACAAAAGACATGATGAAAAGACGATGCAACCTGAAGACTTTGCTGGCAGGCATATGCCTTATCGGTTACGGATGGCAGGGAAACGCCCAGGTCTTTGACTGGGTAGCGGGCATGGGCGGCGACAAGCCCGATTATGGATATGCGACCACCGTGGACGCCGCGAACAATGTATATATAACAGGAAGCTTCAGCGATACGGCAGCATTTAAATTCGCAGGCAATGATACCCTTATTGCGGCAGGAGGTATGGATGTGTTCCTCGCCAAATTCGATCCGGCGGGCAGCCTGATCTGGGTCAAAAGGTTCGGCGGGAACAATAATGACGCCGGCAACAGCGTGGCCATAGACAAGGCTACCGGCGATGTATTCCTCACGGGGACCATAGGCGTGGGCGCAGCAGATTTTAATCCCGGGGGGAACGGCGGATCCGTCACATCCGCAGGCAGCAATGATGTGTTCCTGGCGCGGTATGATTCTTCGGGAAATTTTATCTGGGTCAAGGCCCTGGGCGGCACGGGCGCGGAGGATGTCAGATCCGTAACCGTGGATGGCGCGGGTAACGTGTATATAACCGGGGATTTCAAGTCGGTAACCGCCTATTTTAATCCGGGCGTGGCCGGCTCGGGCGAGCTGACCTTATCCGGAAGCACCACGAAACCCAACTCGGACGCGTATATCGCCAAGTACGACGGGAACGGCGGCTTTCTCTGGGCGCATAAGATCGGCGGCACCCTTGCTGATTACGGCGGTCAGACCGCGGTAGACGCCTCGGACAACGTGTATGTCGTCGGATGGTTCTCCTCCACAGCCGCGCAGTTCGACGCGTCCGGCAGCGCAGGCAGCGTGCTGAACACGAACGGCAGCTATGATGCATTCCTGGCCAAATACGATCCCTCCGGGAATTTGCTGTGGACCCAGAAAATGGGCGGGACCGGCGCAGACCACGCGCTGTCGCTGGCTATTGACAAGTCGGACAAGATATACATCACCGGGTACTTCGCTTCGGCAACAGCAGAGTTTGACCCCGCCACCACCGGGGGCGCAGGCATGCTTACCCTTTCCACCGCTATAGACATCTATATAGCCAAGTACGAATCAAACGGAAGCTTTGTCTGGGCCCGGAGCATGGAAGGCGACAAGCAGGATCATGGCCAGTGTATCGCGCTGGACGGGGCCGGCAATGTCTATATCACAGGCGCTACCGAATCCCCGTATGTGGATTTTAATCCCGGGGGAACCGGTGGCACGACACTCAACGCCGCAGAGTATGGCATCTTCCTGGCCAAATATACCTCCGATGGCGACTTCGTTTCTGCCAGGGGCATGGGCGGCGTGCACGGACAGGACTGGGGAAGAGGCGTCGCCGTGGATCACAGCGGCAATGTCTACACCACAGGATATTTCAGCTCCCATATTGCGGAGTTTAACCGGGGCGGCTTCGGCGGCAGCCTGGAAGGCTACGACAACAACTACGACATATTTCTTTTAAAGCTTGCCTGCAATGACACCTCCTCCTACAGGCTGAATATACGTACCTGCGACGCAAGCTACACGCTGAATGACAGCGTCTACAACAAGCCGGGCAGCTATGTCCAGTATTTTGTAAACACCGTCGGCTGCGACAGCTTCGTCCGGCTCGAGTTGAGCTTTTATGAGCTGGACCCGCAAATTTCCGTGCAGGACTATACCCTGTATGTCAATGATTCTTTCGACAGCTATCAATGGATCAAAGACGGAACGGACATCCCCGGCGCCACGGATTCTTTTTATCTCGTGACTGAAAACGCCGATTACCAGGTAAGGGTCACGGACGGGCTGGGATGCACGGTCACCTCGGACATCTATACCGTCAGCAACGTGGGCGTAGCGGATCTGCATGATCTTGCGGATAAGATCAGCGTGTATCCCAATCCTGCCCGCGGCACTTTATACATAAGCAGCCCCCTGCCGATCAACGCGCAGATCCGCAGCATGGACGGCCGGGTGGTGCTTGTAAAAGAGCAGGCGACCTCGGTAGACGTAAGCAGCATGACGCCCGGCATTTACCTGCTGCGCATCCTCGACCGGGAGGATAAGCTGATAAAAACAGAAAAGCTGGTGATCGAATAACCGCATATACCGGGTTGCATAAAACGGGCAGAGATATACCCTCCTCTGCCCGTTTATTTTTTTCTGACCGGCAGCGGAACAAGCCGCCGGTACGGTAACCGGCTCATCCCCGGCGCAGCAACGTTGCATCATGAATTACAGCGATCGGCAGCCACAGAGGTATAGGCGGTTCAACGCAGCAAGGTCACATTGCCCTGGTATTTTTCCCGGCGGCCGTCGCGGAAAGCGACCTCTATGAGATAGGCGAACACGCCTGCGGGCTGGGGACGGCCGTTGAGCGACCCGTCCCAGCCTCTTCCGTCCGGCGATTTTGTCGTAAAGACAAGCTGTCCCCAGCGGTTGAATATACTGCAGCTGAAAGCAGTGATGCCGCCGGATAACATCTGCCGGGGAAAGAAATAATCGTTTACACCGTCGCCGTCCGGGGTAAACACATTGGGTATGTCCATATAGCAATCCCTGTCCACGTTCACTTCATCGGTTGTCGTGCAGCCGTGGCTGTTGGAGAGGCTGAGGGTGTAGCTGCCGGGTTGCGTCACCGTCAGTGTCTGTTCCGTGCTGCCGGTATTCCATTGGTACCGGTAATCCCCGGGCCCGTTTTCGTGCAGGTTGCGCAGCACCAGCGGCATGCCCTGCGGGCAAATTGCCGTATCGGGGCCAAGGTTTACGAGCGGATAGGGATAGACGCGTATGGTATCGCTGCGGCTGACCTCCGGGCAGGCGCGGAAGCGCGCCGTGAGCGTTATAACGATCATCCCGGCTTTGTCCGCATGATACCGTACTGCCTCCGCGGATACAGTGGCCGGCCCTTCATCTTCGCCGAAACGCCAGTACAGGCCGGCAAGGGTATGATCCGCAGCGGGAAAACGCGGTGTAAGGATGACCGTTTCACCCACGCAGAGACTGTCCCTGTCCGCTGTAAAATCAGGACCGGCAACCGGCGCGTCTACCGTAATGGTCCTGTACGCCGTATCCGCACACCTGCCGCTTTCCCCCGTGAGCATCACCTGGAAACGGCCGCTCCGGTCGTAAGTATGCGCGGGATGCTCCAGCGCCGACGTGTCCCCATCCCCGAAATACCAGCGCCAGGCATGAAACAGCGGACCGGAGGTATGGACGAACAGCACCGTATCGCCGGTGCAGACCAGCGTATCCGCGTCAAAGGTGATGGAGTCGTCCGCCTCGGGCAGGTAAAAGGTCAGCGTGGTATCGCAGCCGGCGGTAGTGGTAATGTGCAGATGATAAGTGCCGGCAGCAATGTCTGACAACGAATCCGAAACAGACACCACCATGGTATCACCGGCCTGCCGCCAGGCATAGGCGTACCCCGATGTATCTCCCGCTTCCGGCGTCACACGCGCCAGTCCGCTGGCAGTGCCTTTGCAGGCGGGAAGAAGGTAAAGCTCAGGGCTGATGCCCTTCACCACGAAGGAGTCCACATAATAGCTCAGGCAGGGCGGGATGCCCGTGTAGTAAGCGACCCGGTAAACGCCCGCACGGCTTACCTGGCGCTGCGGACCGGTAAAGCCGTCGTCCCACCGGTAGTCATGCCCGGATGTATCCGTTGCGGTCAGCAGACCGCGGCAAAGCAAGGTATGCATGCGGTACAGCGTATCCGTACCGGACCGCTTTATCCTTACCGTTATATTGGGCATCCCCAGCTGCTTGCTGGTACCGGGAGCCAGCGCGACGGCGTTGAGCGTATAATTGCAGGCCGCGCCCGCAAGATTGGGGGCGTTTACCCGGTGCAGCCTGCCGGCGTATTCCGCACCCAGGTATATCTTCCCGTCGGGCCCCAGCTGTATATCATTACGACCCTGGAACCCGCCGGTAACGGCGCCCAGGTCCACTTCCGAAGCCTGTATGACGGCCGCCACGCCCGAGCTGAGGTCGTACTGGTACAGCCTGCCGTTCAGACCCTGTGTCACTGCGTACAGCTTTTCATTATCCGGAGAAAAACAGGCGCCATAAATATTGCGTGTGGAAACAGGCACCGGGTTGGACACAATACCCGTACCCGGATCAAAATCGAACAGCGTCAGCGAAGGGCCCGAACCGCCCGCTGCCTGCTGGTGATGGAAGGTGAGCTTTCTGCCGCTGGGGGACATCCTGATAATGCCTCCCCTGATATCCGCACCCGGCGTGCCGGCAGCGGAAAGCACAGGCGCGCCGATACCCGACGCGGTAATTCGGCGGACCCTGAACGTATCGCCCGTACGCGTGTGCGTGATCAGCCATGTATCCGCATTGCAGTCGGCATCTGTGATGATGACCCCCGCCTGCGCTTCGGTAAGCCCCGTATCCAGCAGTATCTTCTTCTGCCCGGCGACAATATCCCCCAGCCCGCCGCCCAGGCTCATGTCCACCACGCTGTAATACAGCCTGCCCATATCCGGGTTGACGCCAGCCGACAGCTCTCCCAGCGAAAAGACATAATACCTGCCTGCAATCCCCGGGAACGGCAGGATCAGCGCGGCCTGTGTAGTGCTGTTCGTCGCCACGCCGATGGCGCCGCCGGGCATTACCTGGTGACCGGCATTCCATACGGTATTGCCATCCGTATAAAACAGCAATTGCCCCGATACTGCATCCGCAACAGCGGCGGAGCCTTCCCACTGGTTGATGGCGGAGGTGAATGGCAGCGGATTGCCGGGAGCATTAAAGTCCAGCCCCGCCCCCGATCCGAATACCCATATATTATTTTCACGCTGCCCCCTGGCTGCAGCGGCGCAAAAGAAAAGGATACCTGAAAGCAGCATTGTTCTTATCCCCATAGGCATGATTAATGTTCCCGAAACATCACCGCAGCAATGTCAGATCACCCTTCTCATATCCGGATGCTCCTCTTGTCCCTCCTGCAAAATGCAGCTCGTAATAGTAAACACCGATGTCCGCCGGGACGCCGTTGTACCATCCGTCCCAGCCCTGCGCAGGGTCGGTGCTGTAGAATACCCGCTGCCCGAAGCGGTTGTAGATGCTCAGCGTATATTGGTTTACGGGACAGCCCGCTTCTATCACCGGCAGGAACATATCATTCCTGCCGTCGCCGTTGGGTGTGAACGCGCCGGCGGTACGGATAAAGCAGGTGCATATCTCCGAAGTGATGCGCATGCTGTCGGCAAAGATGCACGGGGCATAGACCAGACGTATCCAGTAGAGTCCTGTATCCGCCGCCTGTATGGAAGGCGCGCTGCTGCCGTTGCTCCACCGGATCTCCGTACCCGGCAACACCGGCGGCGACTGCAGCGTTATGCTGATCCTGTCGTCGTTGCAGACCCGGACATCCGGCCCCAGCTCCGGCGACAGCGTAGTGTCGCGGATGACGATCGTATCTGCAAACATGCAGCCGTCCTCCATGACCTCGGCCCGGTAAATGCCCGGCCGGCGGGCGTGATACTGCCGGTCCGTGCTGCCGTCCTGCCAGCGGTAAGCGGCGCCGGGTATATTGACTTCCAGCGCGACATAAGAGTCCGGGTGATCGCAGAAGATGGTCGTGATGTCCTCACCGAGCGAAAAGCGGAGATCCGGACCTGCCGCTGCGATAAAGGAGTCCAGCCATACCTGGCAGGGCGCTCCCGTATCCGTCACCACTACCCGGTAAACGCCCGGCACGCTGACCGGCCGGCCGGCGGCGGTATCTCCGTCCTCCCAGAGGTAGCCGGTATAGCCGGGCCGCGCCTGCAGCATGACGGGCAGATACCCTTCGCCGTCGCGGCAGAGGATCACGGGCGGCGCTACAGACGTAAACGTATCTTTCCCTGCAGCCCGCACAACGATATTCGGAAGACCAAGCCGCATACTGGTGCCGGGTGCGAGTGCGACGACCTGGTGCACATAGTCGCAGGCAGCGCCGGCAAGGTTGGGAAAATTGACCCGGTCCATAGCCGCAGCGCTGTTGCAGCCGAGATAAAGCTTCCCGTCAGGGCCGGCCTGTATGTCCGAAGGCTGCCCCGAAGGCGTCGCGCCCAGGTCCGCCTCCGAAGCCTGGATGGCGGCGGTATTGCCCGGGGTGATGTCATACTGGTACAGCCTGCTGCTGGCGTTGAGCGTGGTCGTGATGCCGTACAGCTTTGTATTGTCGGGGGAAAAGCATATGCCGTAGAAAAACCGCTGCGAAACAGGCACCGGGTTGGAGACACTGCCGGTGGCCGCATCAAAATCGTACAGGGTCAGATCGCCCGTCCCGCCGATGATGACGGCGATGCCGGAAAAGGTCAGCTTCCGCCCGTCCGGGGAGATTTTTATAACACCCGGATAACCGTCCCTTGCGCTGCCGACCGGCGACAGCACCGGTACGCCGATCCCTGCGGGGGTGACCGGATATACCTTGAATGTATTGCCGATGCGGGTATTCACCAGCAGCCAGTCCGACCGGCAGCCATGCACTGCCGCCAGCGCTTCCCGCAGGCCGGTATCCAGCAGGATCTTCTTCTGGCCGGGCACCACATCGCCCAGCCCGCCGTTCAGGCTCATGTCCACCACGCTGTAGTACAGCTTGCCGATATCGGGACTGTTATTATAGACATGCCCGAGGGAAAAGACATAATACCTGCCGGGATTGCCCGGGAACGGCAGGATCAGCGCAGCCTGCGCAGTGCTGAATGTCATGATGCCGAGCGTTCCGTTAGGCATCACCTGGTGGCTGGCATTCCAGATCTTATTTCCATCGGTATAAAACAGCAGCTGCCCGGTAGCCGGATCGGAGAACGAAGCGCAGCCCTCGCTCTGGCTGATGGCGGTTGTCAGGGGCAGCGGGTTGCCGGGCGCGTTAAAGTCCAGGCCGGCCTTTGCGCCGAACACCCATGTGTTGTTCTCCTTCTGCCCCGATACGGAACCGGTGCAGGCAAAAACAACGATCATTATGAATAATGCCCTTGACACGCTGTGAAAAATTGTCTGTTTAATCTGCAAATAACATCCCTTTTAAATCATTATCCTGCCGTACTATCTTATCAGGGTCAGGTCTCCTTTTTCATAATGCTCCTGCCCCCTGGTGCCTCCCTTTAATGACAGCTCATAAAAATAAGTGCCGACATCCGCGGGGTACCCGTTCTGCAGCCCGTCCCATCCCTGCGCCGGGCTGCTGCTCCGGAACACTTCCTGGCCGAAGCGGTTGTAGACGCGGAGCGTATATTCCTTTACCGGGCATCCTGCTTCTATAACAGGACGAAAGACATCATTTCTGCCGTCACCGTTGGGTGTGAATGCATTGCCCGTCCGTACAAAGCACCCGCACATTTCCCGCATTATCCGCAGGGTATCGGTGAGCAAGCAGGATTGCGCCTGCAGCTGCACCCAGTACAGCCCGGTATCCGTCACCCGTATGGACGGCGCCGTGCTGCCCGTGCTCCAGCGGATATCCGCACCGTCAGGCACGGATGGTACGGAAAGGACGACGTCCCCGAGGTCATCTCTGCAGAGACGCCTGTCCGCACCCAGGTCGAGGGACAGGGTATCATAGCGCACGGTAACCGTATCCGCGGCCGTACAGCCGTCTTTCGTGACCTCTGCCCAATAGGTGCCCGGCCCCCGGACGCGATATTGCGGGTGCATGCTGCCGTCCTGCCAGCGGTATGCCGCGCCGGATATGCCGGTCTCCAGGGTAACCACGGATCCGGTATCTCCGCAGAAGACCG
>Ga0206101_1000161_pt1 | contig 15796 bp, 6 predicted proteins | sample 1B0metagenome_FD_148613 | JGI IMG/M metagenome (GOLD analysis project Ga0206101, IMG submission 148613) | Enriched microbial communities from leaf-cutter ant dump, University of Wisconsin, Madison, United States - 1B0 | ecosystem: Environmental > Terrestrial > Nest > Insects nest > Nest dump... | reverse complement strand
AGGCACGGACCGTACGGAGCTGAAGTTCTGTATAACGGGTCATGGCGGCGACGATGTGAACTGCGCCGAGTTCTGCAAAAAAGATTACCGCGTGCTGGTGAACAGCTCGGCGGTGGCCCAGCGCTCGATCTGGCGGGACGACTGCGGGCTCAATGCATTATACCCGCAGTCCGGCACCTGGATTTACAACCGGGCCAACTGGTGCCCGGGAGATCTGGTGCTGCCGGATGCGCACCGGCTGGCGGGGCTGCATCCCGGCGACGCCTTCAATATAGATGTTGACTTCGACAGCCACAATTCCACCACAAACCAGCCCAACCGGTACCCGGCCAGCTATATGATAGAGGCGGCGCTGTTCCATTACGGGCCGTTGCATAAAAGCCTGGACGTCTCGCTGGAAGATATCGTCGCACCTACGGATGCGGACCGCCATTTCCGTGAAAACGCGCGGTGCGGCGGGCCGGTGGTGCGGATCAGCAATACGGGGCAGACGCCGGTGACCTCCGTGCGGTTTGCATACGGGGTGGACGGCACGCAGGCGGAATACCTGTGGCAGGGAACGCTGGCGCCGCTGGAAGCAACGGAGGTGACGCTCGCGGAGTTGCAGGCGCTGAGCACCTTGTCGGGAGAGACGGCGTCGCGGAAGTTTACCGTGCGGATCACAGAGGTGAACGGCAGCGCGGATGCGGATATGGGCAATAATGAAATGACAGCCGTATTCACACCGGCGCCGAAATGGCCGACGGAATTTATCGTCTCCCTGAAGACCAACAGCTCCATGACCGGCGGTAAAAGTCAGTCCTCGTGGGCAATCTATGACCGCTCCGGCGCCGCGGTAAAAGAACGTAACGATCTGTCTGCCAGCACTGTCTATACCGATACGGTAAGGCTCGGCCCCGGCTGCTACCGGCTGGAAGTCAGGGATGCGGGCTGCGACGGGCTGTCGTGGTGGGCCAATGCCGCTGCCGGCAACGGGACATTCACGGTCAGGCCGCTGGCTTCCGCGACGCCGTACACGCTGCGCGGTTATTTCAACGGCGATTTCGGCTGCGGGTTCACACAATATTTCACGGCAGACTGGCCGACCAGCGTAGAAGAGGCATTGCCTACGGGCAAGGCGGAGCTGGAGCTGTATCCCAATCCCGCGCAGCATGCGGTGCATGTGGCCATTACCGGGATGCAGCAGGTGGCGGGCACTATCCGTGTGCTGGATGTGTCGGGCAGGATCGTCGCGCGGCAGCCGTGTCATGGGGCTGTGGCGACGATCAACACATCTTCATTTGCCGACGGCATGTATACCGTTGTGTTCATGCATGACCATGCGGACCGTGCGCCGCTGCAGGGAAGATTTATCGTAAACAAGGCTAACTGATCCGGTTATAAACGTATAAACCAATAAACCAAAAACGCTTGCACAATGAAACATACAGCTACAAACAATCATGACGGCAGGACACATCTGACCATCCGCTTGTCCGGGATTCGTGCATTTATTGCGCTCTGTATTATGGCCATGGCGCTGCCCGCGACGGCGGCATATGTGCCCGTTGCGGTGACGGGGTATAACGCGGATATTGTCGCCAACGGCGTAGGACCTGCGACGGGATCCACCACTGCGGATGTGGATGGCGTGAACTATGCCTTCGTCGCTCCCGACTTCCGCGCTTCGGCAGGCGGCACGGCGCCTTCGCGCTACCTGCCGGCAACCGGACTGGTCAGCAGCGCCGCTACCGGCGGCCTTGCCTACCAGCTGGCGGATTACAGCGACAGCAATGCGCTGCGCCTGCCCGCCAACGGCACGCAGGATACGCTTTTCTTTGTGACGCCGCAGACGGCGGGTGAAGTATTTATCCTGGTTACCTGCGGGAGCGGGGGAACGTCGGGAAGCAATGTGAACTTCTATGTGAACTTTACGGACGGCACATCCATGCCGTTCAATAACATTAATATCCACGACTGGTACGGCGGCGCCAATTATGCCATACAGGGCATCGGCCGGATCAATCTTAACAACAACGGGCTGGAAGGGAATGCTTCCGACCCGCGCCTGTACGAGGTGAAGCTGACGCTGACCAGCGCGCAGCTGGCGAAGACCATCGCGGGCGTTACGGTGGAAAAGGTATCGGGCAGCGGTGTCATTATTGTAATGGGCGTCAGCATTAATAATGCAACATGCTATTCCCCGGCCGGCCTGACGACCTCCGGCATCCGGGCAGACGGCGCCACGATAAAATGGACGGCACCTACGCTCGGCGTTCCGGCAAATTATGAATGGCGGGCAGTGCCGGGCGGACAGCCTGTAACGGCTGCTGCTGCCGATTCCGGCATTGTGGCGGCAGGCGCCGACAGCGTTGTGCTGAACGGCCTCACCGCGTCCACAAGCTACAGCGTTTATGTCCGTTCCATCTGCAGCACAGCCCAGGGAGATACGGCCACATGGGCAGGCCCGGTAAATTTTATGACGACACAGATACCGGTGACCGTATTCCCGTGGAACGAAGATTTTGAAACGGGAGGTACAGGCTGGACATTGAGCAACGGTACGCAGGGCAACAAATGGTTTGCGGACACAGCCGCCAGAAGCGGAGGCGCGCGGGGATTATATGTATCCAACGATAACGGCGCAAGTAACCGTTATACGCTGAACGCCACATCTGTCGTACATGCCTGGCGGGATATATCATTTCCTGCAGGCTACCCGATTATCAATCTTTCTTTTGACTGGAGAGGTTATGGAGAAAGGATCGGCAGCTCACGATACGATTATATGCGGGTGTGGGTAGTGCCGGCTACGTTCATCCCTGCCGCCGGCGCGCAGATCGGCTCCGGTACGGGAAGAAGCCAGATCGGAGGGGAGTTTATGGATAGCGCCAACTTTAGCACGGCACGCTATACCATTCCTTCTTCTTTTGCTGGTACTACTGCCCGTTTAGTATTTGAATGGCGCAATGATAATTCGAGCGGCACCCAGCCTCCGGCAGCTGTGGACAATATATTTATCCACGTAAGCGACTGCGCTTCCCCGGCCGGGCTGACAGCAAGATATATCACCTCTGACAGCGCCGACCTCACCTGGACGCCCCAGGGCGCCGCTGCCTTATGGCAGCTGGAATACGGCCCGGCGGGTTTTACACAGGGTACCGGCACCCGGCTCATGGCGAACGATACCATGGCTCATCTCGGCAACCTTACGGATAATACCAGCTACAGCGTATATATCCGTTCCGCCTGTACGGCTACGGACAGCAGCACATGGACAGGGCCGTATACTTTCCGGACACTGCTGCTGCCGTGCGCCGGGACGCCCGATGCAGGCGTGCTTGGCGCCAGCGCAGGCTATATATGCAGCACGGAGAACCTGACGCTGACCGCACGCGGCGCAACAGTCGCTTCGGGACTGGATTATGAATGGCAGTCTTCGCCGGCAGGCGCCGGCACGTGGACCGCTATGTCTGCCGTTGCAGATACCGTGCGTACCTTCAGCGGTCAGGCAGCTTCTACCGACTACCGCCTGATCCTTACCTGTATTTCCAGCGGCCAGTCGGCTACTACCGATACGGTCACTGTAAACCAGCGGGGATGCTACTGCCAGCCCAGTTTCAGCGCGGGCTGCTATAGCTGGAATATTTCCAAAGTCGTTTACGGCACCATTAACAATACGGCGGGCAGCTGCTCCACCAATGATTTCACCGCTATCTCAACGACGGTGAACGCCGGCGCGCCCAACACGATGACCGTGACCATCACGGCGTGGACGGGCTGGGGCGTTTATATGGACTTCAACAACGACGGCGATTTTGACGATGCCGGCGAGTGGCTGTACGGTGTTTACAGCGATCCCTCTTCTACTACCAATCTGTCGGCCACCATTACGGTGCCGGGCTGGGTGCCTTCCGGCAGCTACCGGATGCGCGTCATGGCTGTCTGGGGATGGGGGCCGAAACCCGGCGAAGCCTGCATGACGCGGAGCGCCGCAGGCGGCGGTAACTTCCAGGACTATACGGTGAACGTGATCAACAATGCATCCTGCTATCCGCCGGTGAACGTCGCCGTGTCGAATATACAGGCTTATACGGCAGACTTGGCATGGGCAGCGCCGCCGGCGACCACACCCCTCGGATATGAATGGCGTATCGTCCCCGGCGACAGCTCCGTAACGGTACCCGCTGCAGACAGTGGCGGCACTACGCAGCTGACCGCCTCTGCCACCCGTCTGGCTGCCAGCACGGCTTACAGCCTGTACGTACGCTCCGGCTGCGGCTCGCTGTCTTCGGATACCAGCCTGTGGAACGGCCCTGTAGACTTCACCACGCTGCCGGCGCCCTGTTCCGGCACCCCCGGCACGGCGATGATCACGACGATCATCCTGCCGCCCGGCGTATGCAGCGGCGGAACGGTTGCGCTGGATGCCATGGATACTACCACGGTGGTCACCAGCGGCATCGAATACCAGTGGCAGTATGCGTATGCTGCCACCGGACCGTGGGCGGATGTGACAGGCGGTACCGGCGCAGCCACGCTGAACTATACCACCGACGGACTTACGGATACCACCTGGTTCCGCGTGAAGACCACCTGCGGGCACAGCCACGACTCTGTATTCAGCGCCGCTACCATGGTGCCGGTCAGGAAGTACGCATTCCCCTACGCCGAAGCCTTTGACTCTACCGGCAATGACCAGGTGCCGGATTGCTTTGTCAAGAACAGCGCCAACGGATCATGGAGCGTACGGAATGACTACCATGCCGCTAACGGCACGCCGCTGACAGCCATCAGGCTCGATTTCCCCGCATCGTATATCGGCTCATACCCCTCAAAGAATGCATTTTTCACCATACCCGCACTCGGACTGAAGGCAGGGAATACGTACGCGATATCATTTAAATACTGCAGAGGCAGGGCCAACTCGACCGCCAATACCGGCAATGTCTATGATGAATACCTGAAGCTGTACGTGAATACAGCCAATCCGGGCACAACCGTGGCGAATGTAACGTCAGGCGTCAGCCTGTTCGATTATGTGATCTCTGCGGACAGCGTGCAGGATACGCTCATCATCTTCACCCCCGCTGTATCCGGCGCTTACTATTTCTCCTGGTACAGCAATACGCCCAGCCCCGGTTCGTATACCACCGGCGGCACGGTAGCGGTGGATGATATAGAGATCTCCGACTGCTCGGTGCCGGATATCCTGGCGCAGCCGCAGCCGCAGGTGGCCTGTATCGGCGGATCCGCTACGCTAGCGGTCACCGCAAACGGTTCCGGTCTTTCCTATCAATGGCAGAAAGACGGCGTGGACATCCCCGGCGCGACAACGGCAACCTACCAGCTTTCCGGGCTGACAGGCGCCGATGCCGGAGATTATTCGGCGGTGATCTCGAACATGTGCCATGATACGCACACAGACACGGTCACCCTCACGGTAAGCCCTCCTCCCGCAGCAGGCATTGCGACGCCGGGGCCGGTGGGCCTGTGCCCGGGAGACAGCGTCACTCTGGAGGCAAATACCACCGCGGGACAGGCTTACCAGTGGATGAAGGACGGCAGCGTGCTGGCCGGCGCTACTGCTGATCGCTACACAGCTGTCGCGGGCGGGTCTTACCAGGTGATCGTCACGCTTAACGGCGCATGCGCAGACACATCCGCCGATCTGACCGTGACCGTGCATCCGCTGCCGGCGCCGGTGATCGTGCCGGAAGCAGACGGACTGCATGCCGGGGCCGGATTCACTGCTTACCGCTGGTTCTACGACGATACGCCGATAACAGGCGCAGCAGACTCCATATACAAGCCGATAAAGGACGGCCGGTACTCCGTGGAAGTGACTGACGTGAACGGATGCGTTGGTAAAGCCGTCTACGAATACAGGCTGTATATCAAGACAGACCGGCTGGCGGATGTGATCAGGGTCTATCCCAACCCTGCTAATCATATGGTGTACATCGCCGCGCCCATAGCCGTGCATGTGAGCGTGCACAGCATGGACGGAAAAGTGATCCTGCGGCAGGAAAACGCCGGCAGGATAGACATCGGCCATCTGCCCGACGGCGTATACACCCTGCATATCACGGACACTGAAAATGTACTGCTGAAAGTGGAGAAGCTGATGAAGCAGACGCAATAGCAAATAATAGAAGGTGCCCCGGAGCCCCGCCATTGCGGATCCCGGGACACCTTCTTTCCATTTCAACCTATAACCTAAACCAACCAGCGTATGAAAAAATGGTTATTGTTACTATGGTGTTTCCCGGGAGGATACCATATCCTTTCTGCGCAGACCTTTTCGGCAAGCCTGACCGGCAACCCGGTGAATACGACCGGATGGACGTACGGCTCCGGCATCAGCTATGTGTCGGGCAATGAATTCGTGCTGACCAACCCGGTCGGTAACCTGGCGGGATATATCTATTATGATACCCCGCAGAATCTCACTGTCTGTGCCAAATTCACCGTATCATTTGAATTCCGCATTTCCAACAGCTCTTATCCCACAGCAGACGGCCTTGCCTTCTGGTATATCTCCAACCCGCCGAGCGGCTTCACAACAGGCGGAGGCATCGGGCTGCCCAACAACCCGAACGGACTGCTGCTGATCTTTGACACGTATGACAACAACAGTCCCGCGGATAATCCCATCATCACGCTTCGCGCCTATAACGGCACCCAGAACTATGTGGAAGGATCGGCAGCCGGCAGGCTGGGAACGGACCTGCTCAACCAATCCTGGGTGAGCGACGGCAGCTGGCATAAAGCGGTGCTTGTGTATGACAACGGCATCATCAACGTATTCCTCGACGGCCGCACCAGCCCTTCTATTGCCGCCTATTACCCGCTGAACCAAAGAGGCTATTTCGGCTTCAGCGCGAGCACGGGCGCATCCTGGGCCAGGCATGCCATCCGTGAAGTGCATATAGACGGCGCGCCGCTGCCGGCGGCGCCGACGGTCGTCTCACCGGTCACCTACTGCCAGTATGATTCTGCCGTCGCACTGACGGCCACGGGGACAAACCTGAGCTGGTATGCTGATGATACCGCCAGAACGCCTTTGGCAGACCCGCCGGTGCCGCATACGGAGGTGCCGGGCACTTACACCTGGTATGTCTCCCAGGGCGGCACCGGCGGCTGCGAGAGCCCGCGCGACTCCATACAGGTCATCGTGTATCCCCGCCCTGCGCCGCCGTATATGGAGTACGTGCCGGCCTATTGCGAAGGAGAAAGCTTTATGCCGTTTGACACCAGTGGAAAGCAACTGCTCTGGTATGATGCCGACACCGGCGGCACCGGCAGCGCTATGGCGCCGGTCGTCAACACTTCGGTGCCGGGCACATATACCTGGTACGTGAGCCGGACGGAAAACGGGTGCGAAGGAGACAGAACAGCTGTTTCGGTGACAGTATACGAAGGCGTGCATGCCGATTTCGATTATACGGCGGAGCCGGGATGCAGCAGGGACGTGGTGACGTTCACCAACCTTTCCGACCGCGGTCATGATTACCGGTGGACATTCGGGGATGGCGGCGAAAGCACGGAGACAGACCCGGTGCACACTTATTTCCGGCAGGACAAATACCAGGTAAAGTTGGTCGCTCACGCAAAGGAAAAATGCGTGGATTCAATGGTCAAAACCGTTGATACCCGCCATGAGGTAATACCGCTGGCGCTGCAGGTCACAGCAGACACCACCATCCCTTACGGCAGCAGCGTGCAACTGCATGCTTCGGGGGCGGCCTATTACAGCTGGTCGCCAGCCGGCACGCTCGACCGCGCGGATGTGGACAACCCGGTGGCAACGCCGCGGGAGCCTGTCGTCTATACCGTCACCGGGCTGGATGCGGAAGGCTGCCGCGGCACGGCTGCCGTGCGGGTGGACATTGACTATACCATGCGCGAGGATATACCTACGGCCTTTAGCCCGAACGGCGACGGCAGGAATGACAAATTCAGGCTGGTGAACATTACCTACCAGAGTCTGGTCACATTCATGATCTTCAACCGCTGGGGACAGGAGGTGTTTTCCACCACGGATCCGAAGGAAGGATGGGACGGCACCTATAAGGGTGTGCCGCAGGAGACGGGCACCTATTACTATATGGCACGTCTGACGTACCCCGACGGAAGCGCGCGGTCTGTCAGGGGAAATGTTTTACTGGTCAGGTGATTGTCGTATATTAATGCTGCCATGATACGGAGGCTCACGGGTATATTTCCTGCATTGCTGCTGCAGCTGATGCACGGAGCTGCTGCTGCGCAGACCTTTTCGGCAACGCTCTCGGGCAATCCCGTAAATACAACCGGGTGGACATATGCTTCCGGCGCCAGCTATGTTTCGGGAAATACCTTTATCCTGACGAATCCCGTCGGCAGCCAGTCGGGATATATCTATTACAGCACCCCGCAAAACCTCACCACGTGCGCGGAGTTCACCGTCCGGTTTGAGTTCCAGGTCACCAACAGCTCGTCCCCACCGGCCGACGGGCTGGCGTTCTGGTATATCTCCAATCCGCCGACGGGCTTTCTGCTGGGCTCGGGTATCGGTCTGCCGGATAACCCGGACGGGCTGCTGCTGGTGTTTGACACTTACAACAACAAGGGCCTGTATAACAATCCGCTCATTTCCCTGCGCGGCTATGCCGGGACGCAGAATTATGATGAGGGCTCTTCCGCGGGACTGCTGGGCAGTGAACTGACTTTCCAGTCGTGGATGACCGACGGCAGCTGGCACAGCTGTGTGCTGACCTACCGGAGCGGCGCCATCAGTGTGTTTTTTGACGGGAATACAACACCTGCGCTTGCTGCCTACTATCCCCTGAACCAGACGGGCTATTTCGGCTTCAGCGCGAGCACGGGCGCATCCTGGAGCCGGCATACCATCCGGAATGTGAGCATAGAAGGCTATCAGCTCCCGCAGCCTCCCGGTGTCGTCTCACCGGTGGTTTACTGCCAGGATGATCCGGCAGCGCCATTGACGGCTACGGGCAGCAACCTGAAATGGTATACGGTGCCGGACGGCGGCACAGCGCTGCCCTCGGCGCCGGTGCCCAATACGTCTGTGCCGGGGACTATTACCTGGTATGTCGCCCAGTCGGGCACCGCCGGCTGCGACGGGCTGCGGGACTCCATACAGGTGATCGTGCGGCCAAAGCCAGGCCCGCCGGTCATCAGCGCGGTGACCGAATACTGCATCCACGAACCGTTTGTTCCTTTCTCCTCCGGCGGTGCGCAGGTGAAATGGTACACCACCCCCACCGGTGGCGCCGGCACCACGCCAGCGCCGGTGGTCAACACGGACATCGGAGGGGTGTATACCTGGTATGCGAGCCGCGTGGACAGCGGTTGTGAAAGCGACGCGCGTACGCCGGTGACGGTTACCGTGTATGATGATGTCCGGGCTGCCTTTGACTTCGTGATCCGTTACGGATGCGCCGGGGATACGGTTGTACTTACAAACACATCGTCCGGCGGCAGGCTGTACCAGTGGGACTTCGGAGATGGCAGGGGCAGCACGGATGCAAACCCGGCGCACATTTTCGATACGATGGGCTTGTACCATGTGCGCCTTATTACCCGGGGCGATCGCTGCCAGGATACGGCCGACGCCTTGCTCGATCTCCGTCATGCGCTCCGGGCAGACTTTATTACCGACCGCGACACTGTCTGCCTGGGGGAAGCCACCACCTTCACCAACCACACCGCGGCGACATCGGCAAACGGTATTGACCCGGGATATGCCTGGGATTTCGGCGACGGCGCGGCGGACACGGCAATAAGTCCCGTACATACATACGCCCGCGCCGGTGTCTTTCGCGTACGGCTGGTCGCCCGCAATTTCGTGCCGTGCTATGATACGGTGTACCGCACGGTATATGTGGACACTGTTGCGCCGGTGCATATACGCGTAGCCGACAGCGTGCTGTGCGAAGGGCAGGCGATCCTGTTCAGCGCGGATTTCCTGCGGACGGGCAGCACGGGCACCAGCTGGGATTTCGGAGATGGGACCGCCGCGCTGAAGGACAGGAGCGCATTGCCGCATGCGTTTGACGCCCACGGCGATTTCCTGGTCACCCTCACCGTTTCCTACCGCGCCTGTCCCGATGCATCGGACAGCCTGCCGGTCGTCATTCGCCCCTACCCGGTCGTCAGCATCGGGCCGGATACGGCCATTTGCCCCGGCAGCACGCCGTTGCAGCTTCACGATGCCGGCCAGGCGGAACATCCCGCAGCACAGTGGCTGTGGAGCACCGGCGAGACCGTGCCGGAAATAATGGTGTCATCACCGGGCGTCTACTGGCTTACTGCAACAGCGGACGGCTGCAGCACGACAGACAGCATGGAAGTGCGCAGGAACTGCTACATCGGCCTTCCCAACATCTTCACGCCGAACGGCGACGGTGTAAACGACTATTTCTTCCCGCGTACCTCGCTGGCGCAGGGTGTGGCATCCTTCCGGATGTCTGTGTTCAACAGGTGGGGGCAAAAGGTATTCGAGACAAGCAGGCCCGACGGGCGGGGCTGGGACGGCAAATATAACGGGGCGGAGCAGCCGGAGGGTGTATATGTTTACCTGATAGAGGTGAGCTTCATTAACGGCACCGGCGAACGGTACCAGGGAAATGTGACGATGATCCGGTGAGCATTACGGCGCTATCCTCCCGATGATCCGGTAGGCCACCTCGAAACCGGCCTGTATTACTTTCACGTTGGTAACGCCGTCATAATACCCTGAAAGATGCAGGATATTATAGGCATCATCCAGATCTGCATGCAGCTTCTTATCCAGGCGGGCGATATTTTCTTCGTAATATTCAATGCTCTTCCTGCCTTTTTTCTTTTCTATGCCTTTTGCCAGCAGATATCCGTCCAACGCTTTCAGAATAGCATTATAAGCAGTTCCGCAGGCGGTTTTGACATACTTGTTGTCCAGGTATCTATTGCCCTCCTTCCCTGCCTTCTTCAGCGTTTCCTTGGCATTGCTCATATAACGTATGGCTTCGTCGTAATAAGCCTGCTTCATTTTCTGGTTAGCTTCTGCAGTCATTTTACTGTTGTTTTTACAAATCTAAGTACTTTACCTGTTTAAACATAGAGTTTTTATAATTCCATTTAACATTCTTCCCTTATTTTCAAAAAAACAAATGAAAAAAAGAGGCTGCATCCGCGACACAGCCTCTCTCCTGTTATGATCACACCTGTTCTTATTCCTGCGCAGAGGCTTCCTCTATTTTCGTCGCCGTATGGTCAATGGAGAAGGAGATCTTCTTTTCCGTCTCGTTATAATCGGCGGTCACGCGGTCGCCCTCTTTGATGCGGTGGTTGAGTATCTCTTCCGCCAGCGGGTCTTCGAGGTATTTCTGTATCGCCCGGTGCAGCGGCCGCGCGCCGAACTGCTGGTCGTAGCCTTTCTCGGCGAGGAACTTCTTGGCGCCGTCGGTCAGCGTCAGCGTGAAGCCCAGCGAGTTGAGGCGTTTCAGCACGTCCTTCATGATGATGTCAATGATCTGGCTGATATGCTGCTGGTCGAGCGAGTTGAAGATCACCACGTCGTCAATCCTGTTCAGGAATTCCGGCGAGAACGTCCGCTTCAGCGCCCGTTCGATCACCCCGCGCATGGTGTCTTCGCTGCTGCTCGACTTGGCCGAGGTGACAAAGCCCACGCCTTCCCCGAAGTCCTTCAGCTGCCTTGCGCCGATATTCGAGGTCATGATGATCAGCGTATTCTTGAAGTCCACCTTCCGTCCCAGCCCGTCCGTCAGCTGTCCGTCGTCGAGCACCTGCAGCAGGATGTTGAAGATGTCCGGGTGCGCTTTCTCGATCTCATCAAGCAGCACGACGGAGTAGGGCTTCCGGCGTATCTTCTCGGTCAGCTGTCCGCCTTCTTCATATCCCACATATCCCGGAGGCGCGCCGATCAGCCTGCTGAGGGAGAATTTCTCCATGTATTCGCTCATGTCCACCCGTACCAGCGCATCTTCGCTGTCGAACATATACCGCGCCAGCGCACGCGCCAGCTCGGTCTTGCCTACGCCCGTCGGACCGAGGAAGATGAACGAGCCGATCGGCTTCCTTGGGTCTTTCAGTCCCACGCGGTTGCGCTGTATCGCCTTCACCACCTTCTGGATGGCATCGTCCTGTCCGACCACCGCACCCTTCAGGTCTTCGCCCATGCGGCGCAGCTTGGCGCTTTCGGCCTCCACCATCCGCATCACCGGGATGCCGGTCATCATGCTGACCACCTCGGCGATATGCTCTTCATGGATCGGGTAGCGTTTGTTCTTCGCCTCTTCCTCCCATGCCGCCTTCGCGCGCTCCAGCTCCTCGCCGAGGCGCTTCTCCTTGTCGCGTAGCGCCGCGGCTTCCTCGAAGCGCTGGCTCTTCACCACCTTATTCTTTTCCTGCTTGATATCCTCGATCTTCTTTTCCAGATCAAGAATGTTCTGCGGCACGTTGATATTCTTCAGGTGCACCCGCGCGCCCACCTCGTCCAGCACGTCAATCGCCTTGTCCGGCAGCAGCCGGTCGGTCATATACCGGTCGCTGAGCTTCACGCACGCCTCGATGGCTTCCTGGTCGTAGGTGACGTTGTGGAAGTCTTCGTACTTGGGACGGATATTGTTCAGTATCGTGATCGTCTCCTCTACGCTCGGCGGGTCTACCATCACCTTCTGGAAGCGGCGGTCGAGCGCGCCGTCCTTTTCGATATACATCCGGTACTCATCCAGCGTGGAAGCGCCGATGCACTGGAGGTCGCCGCGCGCCAGCGCAGGCTTGAAGATATTGGACGCGTCGAGCGAGCCGCTGGCGCCGCCGGCGCCGACGATAGTATGTATCTCATCAATAAAGAGGATCACATCCCTGTTCTTCTCCAGCTCGTTCATGATCGCCTTCATCCGCTCTTCGAACTGGCCGCGGTACTTGGTGCCAGCCACCAGCGCCGCGAGGTCGAGGCTGATCACGCGCTTGTCGAACAGCACACGCGACACCTTCCGCTGCACGATCCGCAGCGCCAGCCCCTCCACGATCGCCGTCTTGCCGACACCCGGCTCGCCGATCAGGATCGGGTTGTTCTTCTTCCGCCGCGACAAGATCTGCGACACCCGCTCGATCTCTTCCTCGCGGCCGACGATGGGGTCTAAATTCCCCAGCTCTGCCAGCTTGGTAATGTCGCGCCCGAAATTGTCGAGCACCGGGGTCTTGGACTTCGCATTCCCCGCAGGACGCCGCTGCTGCTGGAACTGGCGGCGCTCATCGTCTTCCTCGAACTCTTCCGAGCCCGGATCGCTGCCGTAATCGGCCACCGGCCGGTCGCCCTGCAGGATGCTCAGCTCGTTGCGGAAGCGCTCGTAGTCCACGTCATACTGGTGCAGGATCTGCGTCGCCACGTTCTCCCGGTTCTTCAGGATCGAGAGCATCAGGTGCTCCGTCTCCACCGTCATGCTTTTCAGCGCCTTGGCCTCCAGCACCGTGATGCGGATCACCTTCTCCGCCTGCTTGGTGAGCGGCAGGCTGTTTATATTGGTTAAAGGCTTGTTGTTCTTGTCTTTAATGGCCGTTTCCAGCTCTTTGCGCAGATCGTAGAGGTCTACCTGCATCGTCTGCAGCACCCGTATCGCCATGCCCTCCCCTTCGCGGATCAGGCCCAGCAGCAGGTGCTCCGTGCCGATAAAATCGTTCCCCAGGCGTAAAGCTTCTTCGCGGCTGTAGGAGATGATCTCCTTTACCTTGGGCGAGAAATTAGAATCCATGTATGCAGTTCCTTGTTTTTGACAGTTAAAGTTAGCAAATAAAAAAGCAGTATGCCATTGTGTTTGGTTATATTGCTATTTTAGCAAGACCTTCGCGCACAAAAGCCGCCTGCCCTTATGGAATTCAAAATTGATACCAAACCGGCCTATACCGTCATTCTTCCCCTGGCCCCCGCCTTCGATGCTAATTTGTCAGCAGCGCTGGCGGAGAAATGCCGGGAACTGGCGGAAACTGGCAGTGCCAACTTCCTTATTGACCTGGCAAACTGTACCGGTGCGGACGTATCGTCACCCGGAATCCTCCTGCAGCTGCACGAACAATGCTACAGCCGCGGACAGTCGCTCGTGCTTACCGGGCTGAACGACAACGTCCTGCGCAGCTTCCGCGCACAGGGGCTCGATGAAGTGCTGCATGTCGCTCCCACAACGGCCGAAGCTGTGGATATGATCAGTATGGAAATCCTGGAAAGAGATATTTTGGGGGAAGATTGATAAATGAATTATCCCTTTATCTTTGCCCTGATTTAAAACAATCATATGAAATCCATCCCATGTGTTTTTGCTTGTATCACCTTGATATGTAGCGTCCGGCAGGGCTATGCGCAGCTGTCCGCCACCAACCTTGATTCCGTCATTATCCGCGACAACCGGCTGCAGGTGCCGCTCCGGTGGCAGAACCGTAATATCGGCATCCTCGACCGCCAGGCCATCACTTCCCTTCCTGTCAAATCCGTCAACGAGCTGCTGAGCTATGTGGCCGGCGTGGATCTGCGCCAGCGCGGGCCCAACGGCGCGCAGGCGGATGTGAGCATTGACGGCAGCACGTTCGACCAGGTGCTGGTGCTGATCAACGGCGTGAAGATCTCCGATCCGCAGACCGGGCATAATATGATGAACCTCGCGCTGCCCATCGGCGCAATAGACCACGTGGAGGTGCTGCGCGGGCCGGCGGCGCGGGTATATGGTGTGAATGCGCTGGCAGGCGCTATCAATATCGTCACGCGCCAGCCCGTAGGCAACGAGGTCTTTGCCCAGGCATATGCGGGCAGCAGCTTCCAGCAGGACACCGCGAGCGGGGATACCTATTATAACTGGGGCGCACAGGCCACCGCGTCGCTGGCGGCCAGGAACCAGTCGCATATGCTCTCCGTCGCGCACGACCGCGGCAACGGGTACCGGTATAATACGGCTTATGAGGCTTACCGGCTGTATTACCAGAACCATATTACCCTCAATGACAAAAACAGCCTGGACGCAATGGGCGCCTATACCGACAACAGCTTCGGCGCCAGCTATTTCTATGCGCCTCCCGCTGATGCGGAAGCTACGGAGGAAGTGCAGACCGCGCTGGGCAGCATCGCTTATACATACCGCCCCAGCGACCGCGTGCGGATCACGCCGCGCCTGTCGTACCGGTACGGGAAGGATGACTATATCTTTATCCGCCAGAATCCTCCCGTCTATCACAATATCCACGAGACGAACGTCGTCACCGGCGAAGTGCAGAGCACGGTGCGGATCGGCAAGGGCACGCTGGGCGCAGGGGCGGAATGGCGTCATGAAAATATCAACAGCAGCAACCTCGGCAAGCACGACCGCGACAATATCGGCATCTACACGGAATACCGGTACGTGTTCTCCACCAAACTGGACGCCAGCGTCGGGCTGTATGGCAATTACAACAGCGACTACGACTGGCAGCTGTTCCCCGGCGGGGATATCGGCTACCACTTCCTCCCGGGCTGGAAGCTGTATGCCTCGGGCAACACAGGTCAGCGCCTGCCGACATATACCGACCTGTATTACGTCGGACCGGTGAACATCGGCAACAGCCAGCTGCGGACGGAATTTGCGGGCTACGGCGAAGCCGGCCTGCAGTACCAGAAGGCATGGGTACTGGCGCAGGGCAGCTATTTCTACCGGCATGTGAGCGACTTCATTGACTGGGTGCGGCTGACGACGGCCGATCCCTGGCAGCCGCAGAACTTCCAGGCCATCAACACCTCCGGCTTTACCCTGCAGGCGACGTACCAGCTGAGCCGCCACCTGCAGCTTTC
>Ga0206101_1000159_pt1 | contig 16091 bp, 14 predicted proteins | sample 1B0metagenome_FD_148613 | JGI IMG/M metagenome (GOLD analysis project Ga0206101, IMG submission 148613) | Enriched microbial communities from leaf-cutter ant dump, University of Wisconsin, Madison, United States - 1B0 | ecosystem: Environmental > Terrestrial > Nest > Insects nest > Nest dump... | reverse complement strand
TACATTTTTTAATTCGGTTATCATTTGGTTAATTCCTTATACATTGATACCTCATCACTATACTTGCCTTCGCGCAGGTATGCACCCGGAATAATGCCGGCTTCTTTAAACCCATGCTTTTTGTACAGGGAAATAGCGGTGTGATTTTCGGCAAAAGCAGTTAAGCGCACGAGGCGTATGTTTTGTAAAAAGTTTTGGGCATGATCCAATGCCATCTTCATGAGTTCATTGCCTAAACCTTCTCCCCTATATTTTGCGGAGACTGATATGCCAAAGATAGCGACGTGTTCACTGCGCTTGCGACCATGTTCGTCTAGGCGAACATCGGTTGTGCCAACTATCTTGCCGTCAATTTCGGCTACTATGAAGCTACCCTTCCGAACAGCATCTTTTTTAAGATTATTCTCTAAAAATTCAGTTTCGGCTTCTAAACTCATGTTGTCGCCCGGGCTAAAGATTATAAACGTATCTTCTTCGGCTAGCTCATTTATGAAATCTTTGAGCTGCCCTACATCATCTTTTTTGGCCCAGCGGATAATACAATCTTTGCCAGATTTGGTCTGAAAAGTTTTGTGGATTTTACCTGGCTCGAATTCCATGAGTAAGAGTATAGTCTACGGCTTTCGATACTGTAAAACCTGGCCATGTTGCTTCTTGCCATTTTTATCTTCACCCCATGTGTCGCTGACTATCAAATAGCCGGGTTTCTTGTGGCTTTTCAGCCTTATAAATATAGTGTCATCGTCATACTCTATACATGTGACTTCATTGGTTCGTTGAGTTGGTTCGGCATCATAATAAGTATCTAACGTGCCGTGGTTTTCTAAAACCTGAATCATGGCAGCATGTGCTATATATCCATGTGCGGTGTCACTGTCCCAAAACCTCAATATGTCCTCTACGTGATTAGGCTCTAGCCTTATGTGAGCTGCGTCTATCCGCGCTTCAGCTTCTGCGGTTAGTCTCTCAATTTGGCTCGCAAATATAACCTCAGGACTTAAAGGCTCACTGATCGTGTCTAATGTTTGACTCATATCCTTATATGATACAATAAAAGCAAACTTATGTAAATGTAAATCTTGTTGGATACTGTGGTAGAATACTGCTTATGGCTTTGGATTTTCGAGAGCAGCAGGAAAATATTACAGCACAACGTGCTGATCTGTTGAAGGCCGAGTATGTTAATCTTAGTGGTCAAGAACCAGTCCTTATTCAGGGGCTACTCGATCCTAAAGAAATGCGTGCACTGAGGGTTGCTCCTTTAGAAAAAGCTAATACTCATTTGGATTTTGCATTTACGATTGAGACTAATAAATCGACTCTAGATAAGCTTAAGTCTGCTTTCCCAGACTACTTAATTAACACCAAATTAATTTCTATCGAAAGCATGAATGAGTTGTTGGATCGTTATGATCCACCAGTAGTTGCGCCCGAATCTGACGTGATTGTAGCTGATGCTGGAGCAAGCGAAAACTTCGGCCAGGTTACAATGGAGCTTCAGGAGAAAAAACCAAAAGATATTTTTGCGTTTTTGATTAAACAAGCATACATGCTCGGGGCATCTGATATTCATATTGAACCTGGTAAGTCCAGCGTGCGTATCCGGTTTCGTATTGACGGCACCCTACATATTATTGCCATGCTTGATCATGAAAAGTTCCGTTATGTCATGAGCGATATAGCCAGCCATAGTGGTGTGGCAGCCAATGTCTGGTACCCGCAGTCTGGTCGTTTGAGCCAGGACTTTGTCGACAAAGAAGGTGAAGTTAGTACAATCAATATGCGCGTGGAAACTGTGCCAACTATGTATGGTGCTGATGTTGTTGTTCGTCTCTTCTCCAATGACCCCTCCCTGCAAAATCTTGATAAATTAGGGCTTTCTGACGATGAGCGACAAAAGGTTGATGCGGTTATTGATCATCCACACGGCATGGTGCTGGTGGTAGGACCGACTGGCTCCGGTAAAAGCACTACGCTCTATTCGATTCTAAATAAGCTTAATACGCCCGACCGCAAAGTAGTAACTCTCGAAGACCCAGTGGAGTATGAAATCGAAGGTATTACTCAGGTACCAGTGTTTACCGATGATAAAGATAGCTTTGGTGACAAGCTACGAGCTGTGATGCGCGAAGATCCTGATGTAATCATGGTTGGTGAAATCAGAGATCTTGATACGGCTCATACTGCTTTACAGGCAGCTCTAACTGGGCACCTCGTACTAGCAACTTTTCACGCTAGTTCGGCTGGCGCTGCACTGTCACGCTTGATGGATATGATTGGTCAGAATCCGCTGATGGCATCCGCTATACGCTTAGTTATGGCGCAGAGACTAGTGCGTAGAATCCGCCCTGAAGCTGCCGAGGAGTACGAGCCTAAGGAGCATATTCGTAAAGCTGTTGAAGAGTCTTTGTCTAAACTAAAAGATGACCACAAACCGGATATGACCAAATTCAAATACATGCGGCCAAAAACTGGCCAAGGATACGAACTTCCCTATCGTGGCCGAGCGATGATTCTTGAGCAATTAGTCATGACTCCAAATATGGAAAAGCTCATCAGTGGTGCTGGCAACGAGGTAACTACTCAAGTAATTCAGGATGCAGCGGTGGCTGAGGGCATGGTGACAATGATGCAGGACGGATTACTGAAGGCTTATGAAGGTATCACTACAGTTGAAGAAGTCTTCAGGGTTACTTAGTTTTAGGTTGCTTTATAGCGAGCGATCCAGCTATTGATAATACCAAAATCAAGCCAACGATCAGTAGGTGCACATAGTTGGGCAATGAAAGCCCGAACCACTTAAAGCTACCTATACTTTCTGGCTCTAGGATCATACAAGTGCCTACAAATGCCAGAATAACAGCCAGGCCTTTATTTAGTAACCAGAAAGAATCTTTCAAGCTATCGAAGACAAAATACAACGCTCGCAACCCAAGTATAGCGGCTACGTTGCTGGCAAGAACTATGTAAGGGTCGCGCGCCACAGCGAGCACAGCCGGAACGCTATCTATTGCAAACATCACATCCGTAAGTTCAACGACGATAATAGCGAACATCAGGATTGTTGGTATCAGGCGCCCATTCTGAGACGTGAACAATTTTGCACCATGGGTCTTTGGACTGAATTTAATAAATTTATTTAGATATTTTAATAATCTCGAATCCTCGGGTTTAAAGCTTGCTCCTTCGCCACTTTTTAATAAATCGTAAGCAGTGTATAGCAGCACTAGCCCAAGTAAGATGAAAGTAAAATCAAATCTAGCTAATACAGCAGTGCCTGCAAAAACAAACAAAGCTCTAAATACTATGGCGCCGAATATACCCCAGAACAAAACTTTGTAATGATATTTTCTGGGGATATTTAAGTAAGCAAGGATTATTCCCCAGACAAATATGTTGTCGACACTAAGAGATTTTTCTATGAAAAAACCCGCAAAATACTTTACTCCAGCATCAGATCCGAAATTTAGCCATATTACAGCACCGAGAGCGATACCTAAGCTGATCCATATTAGCGAACGAACAGCAGCCTCTTTTAGCCCAATCGATTGCTTACCGCGGTGCATTAATAAATCTCCGAAGAGTAATATAGTAAACCAGATCAGAGTTCCGACCCACCACACTAGAGGTATGTGGAAGTTAGCCTGAGTTAATGCGAAAATGTCCATATATTCATTCTATAGTATCGGGTCAAGAACAAAAATTCAGGTAAGTAATTGCCCCAAAACAGATATAACGGTACAATATCTTCCGCACCTTTGGGGTGTAGCCAAGCGGTAAGGCACCGCGACTGTGAGCCTTAAGGCGAACAGGAAAATTAACATGATGGTCCCCTGCGGGACCAAAACCCGTCCAAGATTCGTTATGACACTAAACTGCTCGAATAACATACACTTTGGGGTGTAGCCAAGCGGTAAGGCACCGGGTTTTGGTCCCGGGACGCGCAGGTTCGAATCCTGCCACCCCAGCCATTAAAAAAGAATGAGGCTTTTGTCTCATTCTTTTTTAATAGACCGCGGAGCGGTCGGAGTCGAACCGTCAAGGTTCAGATTATTGTCAAATCTATGATTTGGACAATAAATAGTTAGATGTTGGAATAGCGATAGCTAGTCTAACATCGTGCGTTAATCCTGCCACCCCAGCCGGCAACCTTTATGGCAGGTATGTATAATGACTAACTTAATCAATGCTTGGTATAGGTAAGCCTATTTTTTCTAAAGGAAGATACTCAAAGTAATACTGACACCCAACGGATATAATATAATCTCTAACGTCTTTATATTCTTCTTTACGATACCAATCACTTAAAACGTATATATATTCAACTTCGTAATTCAAAGAGGAAAATAATTTCTTGTATTGTTTCTTTTTGAAATCACAAGTTTGAAGCTTTTCGTCGACTGAACCCGCTACAATTTGAAACTTTACCTCTATTATGTAAACGGTATTATCTTTAACGACATAAATTGCATCATCAGGTAATAGTCTCTTTGAAATATAATTTTTGTAGTTAATACCTTGTGTATTTAAAAATGTATACAAAGAATTTTTGCGATAAGAGTATGCTATTTCTTCTCCAAGATAAATTATTGCATTGCCTTTAATTTCATATCCGGGCAGCTCGTCTAATCGAGTCAGTAAATCTACTTTACCCTCAAAAAGAATACCCGTTTGAGTGTTAGCTCCGCCAACTCCACCACGAATCATGTCGCAACTTCCTCAAGTCGCTTGATTGATAAATTAAGATACTCTTTTTCAGTGTCTATACCTATAAAATGACGATTGTGTAGTTTGGAAGACACACCAGTAGTGCTGCTGCCCGTGAAAGGATCTAAAACTACATCATTTATTTTTGTAGAAGCTAAAATTATTCGATCGAGCAATGCTAATGGCTTCTGAGTAGGATGCTTGCCAAAAACTTTCTCACTTTTTTTGGGAGTGGTAATAGACCAGACACTACGCATTTGTTTACCGTCTTTCTTGATAAAATCAGACAAATGCCAATCTCCGTTTTTCATATCCTGATAGTTAAAAGTATGCTTTGCTTTTACATCTTTTCTTGCCCACAAGAGAGTTTCGTGACTAGCTGTAAAATATCGTCCACTAAGATTTGGTGAGGCATTGGGCTTAAACCATGCGATATCATTTAATAATTTGTAGCCGAGTAACTGTAGTGCATAACCGCATTGATAAATTGAGTGATATGTTCCACTAATCCATATTGTTCCCTCGGGTTTCAGTATTCGGTAGCATTCTTCAATCCAGCGCACATGGAAAGCAAAGTCAGACTCGAACCCTTTGCTTTCATCCCATTTGCCTTTATTCACGCTCACTCGTTTTCCGGCGTGAACGGTAAACCCGCCATTGGATAAGTTATAAGGTGGATCAGCGAATATCATATCAATTGAGTTTTCTGAAAGCTGGGACATGAGATCAACCGAGTCGGCTAAATAAAGAACTGCATTTTCATCCAAATAGTATGGTCTTTGTTTTATTTCTTGAAGTATTTTCTGCGTCATAATGTAATGCTATTTATAAACATCATTCTATCAGATCAGAATATAAGAATGCTAGTTATTGACTGTAGAGCTATTGTCATCATTTATTTACGCTTCATCAAGATATGGCATCGATACTTAAGAAAAAATTTGGCAAGCGTATGCGCTCACTCCGCAAAGACAGAGGGTATTCGCAAGAGAAGCTAGCAGATGTAGCAGGACTTCATCGTACGTATGTAGGTGCTATTGAGCGTGGCGAGCAAAATGTTTCAATAGAGAATATTGAAAAGATTGCAAAGGCACTCAAAGTTCATCCTCAAGATTTGTTTGTTTAATATAGTCAATACAACTTAATAATAAACAAATATGCAGCGGCTTAATGTGTTGTAGGCAAAAATCTTCTTTGTCGTAGGCAACGCCGTCAGGTGTTCAGGTGAGCCGCTTTTTTGAGTTCGGGTTGGGGCAACCCAAAAAGACAAACTAAGAAAATAGACTTTTCAACTATTTGAAATTAATAAATTATCAGGGGTAAGAAGGAAAATTAAAAACCTGTTATTCCTAGTTTGTGCCGTGCTTTGCACGACGTGGCTTGCTCGGAAGTTTAATTTTTTAGTGCTGAACTAGGTTCGGGTAAACTCGTAAAACAAGCCATTGTTGTCTTTCAAATTTACAGAATACAGAGTATAATCATAAGCAGATAGCATACTTCGGTCACTGCGAATCTTATGTACATTAAAGGTGGCAAACTCACTGAACATTGATCAAACAAATCTGATGTTTACGTCCCTGCTATCTTAAATTATTCAACATCGTTTTTCTTAAATATCAAGATAAGAAAGACCTCAATCAGCGAAATATCGTCTGGTTCTTACATATAAAGGCATATGATTAAGTTATGCACTCATCTAGCTATTGGTTTCAGTCACAAAAATCGAAAAAGACTGAATACCTTAACCATTAGCTTGATCTGTCATTTATCGAAAGCCTAAAACTAAAGGATAAACGTAAAACGGTCGTTTACTCCATCGGATCTATTCCGTGAAAAACCGTTTATAAGTACTAGGTAGCAACTTCAGTACTAATAGCTAACTTAATTTTGGAGTAATAAGATGACTAAAACACTAAATGAATATGTTGATGTAATAGCTAAGTTTCAGGGCAATGTCGAGGAGGTAATTCCTTACAAGTTTAAATGGGAAGGTCGTTGGCATGAGGTGAAAAAATTTAACGTGTTCAAATGTAATTTTCTTGGCAGGAGGATAATTACATTCCGAGCTTCTGATGGTGAATTTGATTTTGACCTGGAGTTCAATCCACTTAATCGCAAATGGATACTTGAAAAAATCTGGCAGACAGCCTGAGTGGACTGAAATCGTTAGATGCTTGATTGGATTTAGTTAATACGAGTCTCATACTTAGCTTAGTTTTTAGCATTTAATTCCATTGCTTCTAATACCAGCGCTATTAGCGTTTGGTTATCTGCAGTGTCGTTCTCCTTTAGTTCAATTGCGCGAGTAGTCTTACTTTTGAGACGAGCATTAAACAGTTTATCAGGGTCTTCTAGCAGGGCTCCCTTAGGGAAAAGTAACTTTATATTATCTTTCCATATCTCGGCGAAACAGATGATTCCCTCGTATGACCAGACCGGTAAGCCTTCTGGCCGAGATGGCGTTTTCCATTTTACTTCTTCAGTTATATGATAGCTGGCTGATCTGATTGTAGTGCGTAGGTGCGACAAAATTTGCCTTTTCCAACCCTTATGAGTGGCGATAATAGCATCTATTTGCTGTGAGGTTGTGTGAGTTTTCATGTTTAGATAGTAGTCTCTTTAGCAAAACCAGTCCACTTTGCATTAAGTGCTATGGCCTACGTATTTAACCGGAACAGGTAGTTTTAGCTAGCCTTTATAAAAATATTGCTGCTTTGTGCGCCGTCTGATGTACAGACCAATCCCTGAAGCTGTAAGTAGCAAAGCCACTAAGGCCAAGAGTTGATTTACGTTTTCACCAGTGCTGCTTAAGGTTTTGGAGTCGTTATTTGTGCTATCAGGATCAGAGTTAGAATTACCGTTACTGGTTGATCCATCATCTAGGTTATCTACAAAACTAGTGGTAACTGCTAGACTGAATTCGCTGGTTGACCCAAATCCTGAAGCTTTTGTCCCATCTACAGCGGTTGTAGTGGCGGTGATGTATTTACCGTCTAAATCGTAACCACTTGGTACTGTTAGGGCAGCCTTATTGCCTGTACCTGGAGATACTACGGCACTACCCAAATAGGTCTCGCCTTCACCGTAACCAATTGGGCTTGGTGCCGTATTGCCAAAGAACTCTATACGGTATTCATCCGTTGGGCTATCGGCAGCATCAAGATCATAATTCACTACTAATGTAGAGCCATTGTACTGGGCTGAGTTAATAACTGGCGTATTTATATAATTGTTGCTGCCAGTATCACTATCACCGACATCGTTAGGGGTTGGACCAACGTTAATATCTGGGCTAAAACCAGAGCTCGAGCTAGCATTCAGTTCTATCCCGCCCATAGTCGCAGGCCCACCGGCACTATTGTCGTGTATGCTATTGCCTAAAATAGCGGCGTGCTGTGCTGTAATAAGACTGCTCGATGAGACAACGACGCCACCGTACGTTCCGTTGGCTATGATATTACCTGCACCCGCAGCCGTACCACCAATAAGGTTTTCTGAGCCTGATATAAGTATAGCTAGTATTGGATTACTTCCGTTAAGCTCACCTGAAGAGTCGGCTCCCAAATAATTACCTTGTACGACTGTTTGGCTTGAATTGTCAAGTCCAATATAGCCAAACTGTACATTAGCTACAAGATTACCTGCACCCGCAGCCGTACCACCAATGATGTTCCCTTTGGCCTCTCTGCCAACATTCAGAGATCTGACACCTATACCATTACTAGACAGCCCGGCCGGCGTGATGCCGTCAGCTAGTACACCCACATAATTGCCTTGAATGATATTACCGTTGGCATTATGATCCGGGCTAGACATGACTGTTATACCGTCTGCACTGTTGCCGATAATATTACGAGCCGCCAATGATGTGCCACCGATTTGGTTCTGGCTAGAGCCAATAATACTGATAGCATGGCCGCCAATTGGTGCCGCCGTGATCCCGTCTGGTCTTAAGCCGAAGAAGTTACCCTGAACAACGACGTTGGAAGTTGTAACTGTAGTACTATCGGTCTCAAAATCACTAATGAAAACACCGGCCACAGATATGTTGCCAATAGCATTACGCTGAGACGGTGATGTACCACCCAAGCGAGAATTATTGGAACCGCCATTAAAACTTACGCCACTATCAGGTGCACCCCCAAAGGCCGAACCATCAGCTCGTATGCCTAAGTAGTTACCTTCTACCACTGCGTTCTGGGAACCATTGAAAGTGATACCCCACTTAAATCCTCCTATACTAATACCACGTACTACGCTGTTATCTGAACCGTTTTCAAAGGCCAAAGAAGTTGCATTAGTAGTTTGATTGCCATCAATTTCAATTACTATATGTCCATTAAGTGGCTGAGGATTGGCGGCCGTATTGGCCACGTATTCTGGCTGGGTGGTGCCATCAATAGTAAGTGCCTCTGTGATTCCTGGAAGACCAGTAGCTGGCTCAATACGATACCCATCCGATCCAAAATCTGGCGTTCCAGTAATATTAAAATTAATGACATCGGCACCTGCATGAGCGTTTGCTTCTTCAATTGCAGCTCTAAGGGTACAGTTACCATCACCATCATCACAAACACCATCAATGGTATCATCGGGAGTATCAAGAGTAGAGTCTACAGTTATACCGTCAGTAAAGTTGGCGTCGGCAGCATGAACCTCTGATGGTTGTATTAGGCTGACAGTAAATATAGCTAGCAATAAAATTGGCAGCAGGTTGATGATTCTTTTTGTATTGATGTTTACCATGTAAACCCCTTCTTTAGATAAATTACATAACTTGTGGTAATAAGGGCGAGCGCAGTTAAGGTGACTAGACTTTGATCTGTTCCGGTAGAAGCTAGGCTATTCTCTTCTTCGCTGTCTCCCTCTCCCTGAGAGTCAGATGGGTCTGTACTTTGATTGACCGTGGCTAGTTGCGCAACACTAAATTCACTGGTTGGGCCGAAGCCGGAATCGGTTGTGCTATCGATTGCTGTCGTAGTTGCCATAACAGACTGGTTTGCTAGGCTGATACCGTTTGGCAGAGTAAAGCTGACTTGCTGCCCATTACCATTGCTGGCATTTGCAGATCCAATAAATACAGTTTCTATAGGGTTAGATGTATTCTTGGCAAAGAACTCTATACGGTATTCATCTGTTGGGCTGTCAGCAGCATCAAGATCAAAGTTGATAACTGCTTGAGACCCGGTTTGCTCAGCGCTGTTAACAATTGGTGTGTTGATGTAGTTATTAGCACCAGTATCACCATCCCCAACGTCGTTGGCGGTTGGGCCATTGTCTGCGAACGTGTCGGGGTTAAAGTCTCCATCAGTATCAGACGATAGCGATAGATCTATCAAATATGTGGATGGGTCTGTAATATACGTGTTACCAAGCACCGCTATCTTTGATGCCGTTAATCGTGTTGGTATTAATGGTAAGTCTAAGTCCGAAATATTTATGGCTGCACCTGTTCCTCCGATGATATTTGCATCACCGGCAGCGGTACCACCCACGATGTTTTCAGAGCCGGCTATAAACGCCATCGTAGCAGTGCCCGAACCTGCAGATAATGTGCCATTTTTATTAACGCCAATCTTATTGCCCCGGATGACCGTCTTGGCAGCATTTGACACGACAATCAGGGCATTTGATGAGCTACTGCCAATAATCAAGTTGCCTTCAAGAGCCCCAGAACCACCTATCAAGGTTCCTTCTGTCGGTTGACCGCCACCAGATACGAGTATTGATACAATCGAATTTCCAGCTGGGGTTACGCCATCAGCTAGAGTGCCTATATAGTTATTTTTAATTTGCGTATCGTTCGATGGATTATTAGATGAAGATGCAACCTCTAGGGCTAGACCATCTGATGCGATAATGTTACCGCCACTACTTACTGCTAAGCCGATTTTTGTATCAGATGAACCATTAATGCCAATTCCTGATCCGCATGGACGTGCCGTGCCATCAGGGGCAACACCAATAAAGTTACCAGCTACTGTAACGTTGTTAGTCGATTGCGATACGGTGTCAGAATAATCTGATATATTCAGACACGCAGCGTTACTTGTTATGCTGTTTCTTTCAGCTGGTAAGCTGCCTCCAACTAGTGAATCATCAGATCCATCCGATATACCTAGAGTTGTTTGCGAGACTGTACCGGCGCTACCATCTGCATGCGAGCCTAGAAAGTTTCCGATGATTTGTGTGCGAGGCGACTGACGTACCACTAGCGGAAAGCTACCTCCTTGTATCGCCAATCCCCGGACAACAGTATCTGGAGCACCTATAATACTAAGGTTGCGATTATTTGAGGAGCCAGTAACAATCTCGATCTTTAAGTTTGTATTTAGCGGCTGTGGGTATGCGGCAGTATTAACCGTAGCCCCAGGTTGACTATAGCCATTGATGGTAAGGCCTTCATGGATACCGGTAAAGTTGTCGTCAAGCGTTATAACCTGAATGCCTGATCCAGGTATACTGAAGTTAATGACATCCTGGGCTGTTGAAGAAGGATCTCCAGCCACACAATCGCCAGAAGTCCCGTCGGTATTGTTGTTTGCGTTTGTGATTGCTTCACGGAGTGTGCAGTTACCGTCGCCACTAACTGCGGTTTCTGTATCGTCTGTGCTATTGACCGTAATAGTCGCGGCATGCGCTGACGGAGCTCCAATAAATAAAAGACCAATGGCTAAAAATACCGCCAATGGCATTTGCTTGTTTATAAGTAATCTCAATACTCTTTTCATATTTGTTTCCTCAACCCCATTTTTTTCCTTCACTCACTTTACTATATTATGTTTATGCTTAGCAAGCATTTTATACAAAAATAAGCCGCTAAGAGTTGCGACTAGCCCAAACCCTAGTAATATCCACTTATTAAACGGCTTTGTCTGATTGCTATTCGTAGGGTCGTCGCGATCATATTTAGGTTTGTCGTCTGTATCTGGTGAATAGTCTGATGATGTATGACCTACCTGATCTTCTTCTGTAGGTTGCTCTGCCTGCTTGTCAGCAACTTGCTTAAAGTACGCAACCCCTACGGCTTTAAGGATATTTGAGATAGTTTTGTTGGCACTAGAAGAGCTGTTTTGTTTTGTGCAAAGGTAAGTGTTCGAATTTGATGATGATTCGTTTGGCTGACCGGGGCTTCCATTGGTAGATTTGCTTGCAGCCCAGCAACTATCTGAGATGCGCTCAAGACTTTTGCCGGCTATCTTGCTGGCTTGAGGCCATGGAGTACTGGATGAGTATGCTACTGAGTCGGACACTGTGTTATTGGCCCGTGTAAGTGTAATGGTCTCGCCAAGGTTGCTGAGCTTACCATTATACTCGCCAAGAACAATTACATCGCCACCGTATTGTTGACGCCACAGACTGTCGTTCTTAACAACAACAGCATAACCCTTGCCCGAGATGACGCTCCCTGGCGGGAGCGTCATAGATACCCCCTTAATCTTCCAGTTAGAGACATCAACTGCAAAAGTATTTGGGTTGTAAAGCTCGACATACTCATAATCATCACCATCTGAGGGGTTATACATGATTTCATTAATACGTATACGCGAATTAGCGGGTTGCACTTTTGGTAGGTCGCCAGATGTTTCGAGGTCTTCGGTTGATATCTTAGTCATTCTTGCAATACCAACCATAAATTTGAAATATATCCTATTATTGAGTGTCGCAGGTGCTATCTCGGTAAGCGGATCAGGAGCATCGACCCATTCGTCGCCTATGATGGTTTGGTAGTATCCAGCAACTACCTCTGGGCTATCTGGATCTAGTCCTACGTTGTCTATGATATATTGCTTCACGGCATCAGTTTCGGCCTGCTCAGCGGCAAAATCATTCCACTTATCGAAATCTAGTTGTGCAGATGACTGTACATCCTGCCAATCCTCTTCTGCCCACTGTGCGGCTTGACCACTTTTAAGTATTTGGTCTGCCAGCTCTCGCACCCGCCGTAAATACATGCTTTTTAACTCAGGATCATTCCATATTGCCGATGCAAAAAACCTATCAGAGGGATCAAGATAATCCGGCGTTTCCGCAGGATTAAGTAATGTTCCATAGGATTCATTAAAAGTTAGATCCAGGTCCCAAGGATAAATTGACCACCGTTGCGTGCGATCACTATCTTTATATACTATGAGGTTTTGTTGAGCTGACCAGTCATGGTGTCTGATGACTGTGCTAACAGCTAAGAAGTTTATTATGTTGGGGATGTCGTAGTTATCTCGAATATACTTATGAAGTTGATCGCCGGTCAAGCTAAGGCTATCTGTTTTCCAAGCGTTACGAGCAGCTGTGTCGTTGTCGCCTGGATTATGGTCTTCCCACCATGCGTCATACATGTCGCCAGTTTTGTATTTTGTATGTATATCCTGCCATTCATCATCGTATTTGTCGGCTAGTAGATAAGTGCCTTCAAACTCGCCATTACGTTGTAGCTGAATTTTACGAAATTGGGGCACTGCGAATCCGGCTGCCTTGAATGCGCGCCAAGAAAGTATTGAACTGATATAAAAATTACCATTAGGGAAGTCAGAATTAAGATGGAATTCTTTCAGTGGGTATTGAGATATTTCAGGCATTGTCAGGCTATATCCTTTGGGCAGCTTGACCTTATATGGCTTCTTAGGAAACGTCCGTGAGTAGTTGCCCTTTAAACGAATCTCGACATTATCTATAACGGTATTGCCGTATGCAATAACAGCAGGAAAATACTCATCAGAATCACCTGCATTAGTCAGTGCAGTATAGTCGTCGTTGGCAATAAACCATTCCAGGCGCGGTAATGCGCCAGCCTGAACATCATACTGTACAACGTATCCGTAGTAATTGATGGTTTCATCCGGGCTAGGGTCTGTTATCGAACCTGTGCTATTCTCTGCCTCTATTTTGTAACGAACAAGTTTGCCTGCTGCCTGTCCGGGAATTTCAGCCGAATAAATTCCGTCATCAGCAGTGCTGTCGCCATCCGTACCTGAGTCATTCATAGATACTTCAATGTCTGTATCAAACATTATTTTGTAACTGAGCGTAACTGATTCTGCATCTTCGACTTCGGTAGTTATAAGCACTGCGTCATTGGCCTGCACATCATCTGGATGAGAGGTGGCGGAAATGACTGGAGGAATAATGCCAACGAGTGAATTTTGTGCTCTAGGTGTAGGAGTAATACTCCCGCTCCAAGAATTTGCTAGGCTATTATCAAGATCTGTCCCTCGTAATTCCAGAGACGGTCCACTACCATCTGGGCTTGTTGGCCAAGGCGCTGAGTCGTCATATGTAATGCTGTTGATTATCTGGCTAGTATTATCGCTTAAGGTCACTGTTTCTCCGCCATTTGAAAGATTGCCAGTATAGGTGCCAATTGTAGTTTGGCTATATGTTGTCAATGTCTGAGCAGCGTTCGGGCTTACAAGCCCGTAACTATGGGCGGCAAGTATTGTACTTGAATCAAAGCATCCTCCAATTCCAGCAGTGAAACACCAGCCCGAAAGATCAATATCGGTATCAGTTGTGTTATAAAGTTCAAGGTATTCGTCATCACTAACATCAGAAGCCGGATTATACATAATCTCATTAATGATAATACTGGGGGTATCAGCATAAGCAGACGGCACGAAAAACAGCACTCCAAAAAATGCCGTGACAACTGGTAACACCAGTAAAATCTTTGTTTTTCCTACTACCCTCATAGTAATGCGCTAATTTTAGCATAAGGGCTTCAACAAGCTAAAGTTTTTCTTGATTATTTTTATCTGTTCGGGAACGTAGCAGTTAACATAGGATGTCAAGTAATTAATTAACAGAAGATTAGCAACAGCAGCCAATAATCTGACTGCTGTTGCTCAGGCTCTTGTGCATAATCCAATTAAGGATTAGCGTTCGGTCGAGGAGTAGGGTTGTATCCGACTACGCCTGATTTTGGATTGAAACGCGTGTTTTCAATTAAACCAGAAGCGCCTTCATCATATAACTCCTGGTCGTCGACATTCGTATCCAACTGAGGGTGGTGGATGATTTCCGATACTTTATTCTTCAATCGTTTCTTACCTCTTTTAATATGTGCAAGCAAGTCGTTATCAACCTGGTAATCTGCTAAATCGTCATCTCTATTGTTATGAATTCTACTCATATAAACCCCCTTATATTAGTTCGCAAAACTGCCTGAGCAATCTTGCAAGTCGATTATGGCAATAAATGTCGCAAGGGTCTGTTAGATATTTAACAGCCAACTGGTTAGGAATAGGCTAAACTTTTTAATTGTCCTAGATCAGGTACGATGATTTGAGTAGTATTTCTGATGATTTTATTCTTTCTTAGTTCCGATATTGCTAGTGAAACACTCTCTCGACTCAGCTTTAAGATGTCGGCTATATCCTGATGGGTTAGCGGTGGCTTAAAAGACCAGCCATGCAGATTGCGTTTGCCATATTGCTGAATATAGAAAAGTATTAAATGAGCTACTCGATGAGTGCTGCCACTCAAGCCTTGATTTTCTAAAAGCCATATATCAGAGGCATAATGGGGCCCCAGCGCCGAAAGAATATCCTTGTATAAATCCTTATTGGATTTAGCAGCTTCAAGTAAATTCTCGCTGGTTATTTTATATAGCTGAACTTGGTCAATCGGTTCATAATAATAGACTTCATTACCTGTATATATCTGTTGATTGGTTAGTATTTTGAATAAATGCATTACTCCAAAAAGGTCGCCAGGCCCATAAATGCCATGAGTACTAATAGAGCCTTTATTTGTGATCTGGAATCTTTTTACAAATCCTTTTTTGATTATAAATATTGCATTAAGATCATTGCTTGCCGTAATCGTATGGCCTTTTGGGAAATTCTGAACTTTAGATTTTTTAATCAGTTTACTGATAATAGGTCGACTGCCCTCAAAAACCATAAGTATATTCTAACTCATTAAAGCACTAAGTAATAAATAATAAAGAGTCAATAAATACTTATTCGGTTCTGAGGGCAACTATTGGGTCTAGTTTTGTAGCTTTACGTGATGGCAGCCAGCCGGCAATAATTGAGATAATTATTAATATCACTATTAATATTGCGATCTGATTATAATCGAACCTTAATAGTTCGTCGCCTTTGTCTAGACTAAGAGCCTCGTTGATATAGGGGTTGAGTAATGTACCTGTAAGAATGGCACCTACTGCACCTATGAGTCCGCCAAGCATGCCGATAAGAGCAGCTTCAAAGCGAAATAATCTACCGATGTCGCGTTTACGCATACCCAGGGCCTTCATCAGACCGATTTCTCTAGTGCGCTGGATCACGCTTATATACATGGTGTTGATGATTCCAAATACTGAGGCGATAACAGCTATGAAGCCAAAAGCCGCAACTATACCTTCTAGAATATCGATGATTTGG